>Ga0206819_10022_pt1 | contig 55274 bp, 52 predicted proteins | sample Alteio_BWOrgCont_87_FD_152855 | JGI IMG/M metagenome (GOLD analysis project Ga0206819, IMG submission 152855) | Enriched cells from forest soil in Barre Woods Harvard Forest LTER site, Petersham, Massachusetts, United States -... | ecosystem: Environmental > Terrestrial > Soil > Temperate forest >... | reverse complement strand
AGAACGACATTTCTATCCACGTAATGCACCCGTGTTGTTTATCAAATGGATGTGGCCAGTTGGAGCAATAGAGCCTCCCCATCACCGTGCCACGCACTTCCATGCATGCAGGCAAGCGTCGTTGGATGGTACTCAGATATACGCTTCAACATCTCGCCGCTGGTTGGCGAGTGCGAGTAATAGTCCAACTTCTTGCGCAATGCTTGGCTTGGTGCCCAGATGTCTGTTTCGACTACAGCTTGCACTCCAGGACCTGGTTGGGTGAACAGATCACCACACAGAAATGTACTGGTGTGCTCTTCCATGGCCAAGCCGCAGTCCCAGCCATGCGGCAGATGTGGTGTGTCAAACCATCTTATAGTGTGTTTGCCTAAACTCAATTGTTCGCCATCAGAAAGAACCTTCGGAGTTCGATCTACCGCGTCTTCAATCGATGTCATTGCCGCAATTCGGCCGCACAATGGTACGGCTGTTTTCGCTACATCTAAAAACATGTCGAGGGAGCCGCACTCATCACCTTCAAAATGTGAGAGTCCAAAGTACCGGAGCTCCTCTACTGGAATAATTTTGCTGATGGCTTCGCGCACGAGAGGAAACATCCGTCGTGGGCCGGTGTGAAAGAGAAGGGGCTCGTCATCGACGATCAAGTATTGATTGAATGAGAATCCACCTGGGATTACTGTGGGCGGCACTGGCGTATTGATCCGGTAAATGCCATCAGCGATTTCTTCCACGTTTGTGCCGGATTCCGTAATTGTAATCATGTGAGCAGCCTATGTTGCCTAGTATGAGGCATCATTATAACTGGTCCCAGCCCGCGCACCTGAGCCGCTTCACCTTTTCGAAATCAACAGCTTTGTATACCAAGAAACCAACCAAGAGCTAAGATGCTCAGTTCAAAGTCAGTTCTGTGTAGCTGCCTGGTTTCAGTGCATTGACACTGGAAACTATGGTGCCGATGTGGCGCTGTAACTTCGGCCAGCTTGCATAAGGTAAAACCAGAATTGCCAGCCGACGACGAGAGAGATTTTGTTCATAGCGAAGTTTCTTGTCTGTCGTTATGAGCGCATCGAATCGCTGTTCAGCCGCACTCAGTCAGTCGCCATTTTTTAAAGTGGACCAGCCCAATTCATATGCTGTCTGCACTTCGTGGGAAGTCAGTGCATGACGCAATGGTGCGGGCGTTCCTTGATCGAAAAGAATACGCAGAGAATGACCTCAGGAGGCAAGACTTTGGTTTGCGAATTCGAGCACTGCCAAAACTTGATCGCGCTGCACCCCTGGGAACCACTCTACGAATTGATCAATCGTTGCGCCGTCCTCTAGATTTTCGAACAGTGCCTTCACGGGCACTCGTGTCCCTTCGAAAACCCACGCGCCGCTGACCTTGTCAGGCGACTTCTCTACTTGCGGACATTGATTCCAATCCAACATCTGGTAGTTCTCGCGAAGATTGCTCTTACGTACATAGTATACCTGGGTTCCAGCATCCACCGTATGCTACCCCATCATCCTGAACGACACGGTAGATTGGCAGGCTGAATCAGTATTGTTGCAGTTCTTCGAGCGTAAACACCTCTCCCTTCTCTTCGGCAATGACACCCAAGGCGCTTTCGTAAAGAGGTTCTTGCGGTAGCGGACGCCAAGGAGCCTTCTGCCCTACCTGCCGTGATGTTTCTGCCATCGCAATTGAAGCCAACAATCGAAATTGGTAATCGAAAGATTGCGCTGGAATTTCTACATGAGTGTAGTCGATCTTGTTGGCGAAACGTTCCAATACCTCAAAAGCGGAAACATCATGAGTGTTTTCATCAGCCACCACAATCAGCTGCCCGGGTCCATCCGCCAATTGTGCATTGTGCAGAGGCACTCCCTTTTTGCCGCAAGTAACTATTGTCGCTCTCTGGAATTTGTAGTTGAAACTTTGATTTGTTGGTATGACTCTGATCTCGTTCTTTGCGCGGCGGGCGGCGGCTCGCGCTTCCCGCTTGATCGCGTGGTCACCGGCAAACCAAACGTCACAACGGTCCTCGAGAAAAATCCGGCTCCAACCAAATGCGCAGGCAGAGCGAATTGCGCTGCCAAGCTCGACATGCTCAGAACCACCAATCAGCAGAAGCTCTGGTCTCCTTTTTTGGGGATTGCTTCTTGTTGCAATTCCACCAGCAAATCTGTGGGACAGATAGTACAGAGCGACCGCTGAAGCGCTTGCCACATTCAAGCAATTAACTTTGCGCGAGACCATGGGAATTGCAAGCACGCCATGGGCGGCAGCCAGCATGGTCTTGGAGATGCCCAATCGTTCGTTGCCTGCGACAAGTAGTACTCGTGAGCGATCGGACACCCGGTAGCCGTAAATGCTTTTTGCCCCGGGATGGTTATCCAGAGCCAGAACTAGGTCATGTTTTGCGAGGACTTCATCCTGCAACGCTAAGCTTGGTGCTTCTGCTCCTGGCGGCCAACTCTTTGCCAATTCTTTTCTGTCTAGAAAATAGCAATCGCTGGAAAACATCTTGGCGGCATGAACCATTGCCACGGCGTTCAGCGGATTTTCCAGGCCATCGCCAAGCAGATTAACCTTATGCATCAGTCTCCGTCGATTCCAGGAAAGCGATACGACACTTGTTGGCGAAGAGTCTGGCAGAAATTTCATGGTCGCGTGTCCGCAGAACTTGTGCAGTTCTCTTCGCCTTAAACTGCTGATGCAGATGGTGTCCTATTTCGTGCATCAGCACATCAAAGAGGAAGAAATTTTGCAGGTCCTTGCCAGTCCAATGGATGACGCACCGCATCCCATCATCAGACTGCTCAACAGTTGCACCGGCCCTGCTCAGCGCTTCCAGCTCTTCCCGATCGAGACTGCCAGACAGATACCATGGCGGAATTGCCTGTTCGTAAAGGACAATTCGACCGGGAATGTACAATCGTCCAAACAACCTTCCATCAGCTGCATGAGCAGCAGGCAATTGAGAGAGACTAATTTCGCGAACCCCATAATAGCTGCGCTCTCCAAAAAACAATAGCAGTTGCTTTATGTCGCGCTTGGTTATTGGGTGGCAATAACCTTCCCTTGGCTTTTGGACAGTGATTCTCGGCATCCGAGCTTCAGGTAACTTCGACTCTGGTGCCAAGTCATCTGTAATTCCAAGTTCTTTCAGAAGTCGTCCAATCCGTTTTGACGCGCTTAGATCACCGCTGCCCCTTGATTCACGTGGTAAACGTACTCGCCGTGCAGCGATGATTTCTTGAGGGCGTGTGTGCTTGCTTCGTGCCACGATCTCTATCAAAACTCTCTGATCGACCCAATGTTCCATTTTAATACTGCAAGCCTCTGTTTGGGATTCTTTAGCCGGCGGCACATTCTTTAAAGACGACCTTACTGCGAGGGCAAAATATGGTCCTGTTTTTTCACATCGGCATGAGACTCTCTGTGCTCGTCTTTATTGGGGGGATCGCTTTGATCTTTGCCGGGTTCAGCAATTTGGGCGTTGCGATGAAAACTAAAGACAAGCCGACACCAATCACCGCAGCCGAGCTGAGTTTGTCAGGACCGCCCAAAGATAACGCCTACGTGCATGTCACCGACTATGGCGTCAACTCTGAATTCGTAATCATGACGAAGGAGAAGGCGGCTGCCGGTGATCCTTGGTCGGGAGCATGGTTGCAAATAATTCCGGTTGGTAGACAAGGTGGCAAGCCGATTATTTTGAAGGACGACAATATCCAAAGTCAGGCTGATGTGGTTGACTTCGCGAAACATAGTGCTTTCGACGCGATAGTCAGCAACGGCATGAATACAGTTACCGACCCTCCTGCTACACCAGCGGGTATGCACTTTCCCACCATAAGTGAGAAAGGAGACTGGATTCTGGAGATGAAGGCGCGTCCGGATTTCTTTTATGCCGCTGGCTTGACTCTTTTGGGCGTTTGTTGCTGCGTCGGTGGCGTATTGCCAGCCTACTTTCAGGGACGCCGGATGAGAGCGGCCAATGCCGGCGGCACGGGAATCACTACCCGGAAACTTTAGCCTCGCCAATATTCACTCGGTCATTTTCAGAAGTTCTTTTCAGTAGATTTCAAAAGCGCCTTCAGCAGAAAATCTGCAGTTGTTTTTTCTACTCTGTCCTCAGGCTGTTCGCTATTGCTTCTCAGCTCTGTTTCGCTGAGTTGGTTTCCGTCATCGTCAGTCGCCGTTGCTACAACGTGTTCTGTAACCTTGTCTAGTCTCATCGAAATATCCTGCCGGAGCCGCGACGTGTATGATTTTACTCACTCTTTCACGCTGAAGTATCGGCAAAGATAAGCATTATGCAGGTCCTGGACAGGTACGCGCTTAAAAGTTGCGTCGAAGATTTTGTCTGCGCGTTTGAATGTTATGACTACGTCGGTGCCCGGTTCGCCGGTTGCGTTATGGCGATTGGTGTCGCCGTCAATGGCGAGCACCTTATCTCCAACTTGCAGAATACCTTCCGCCGGGCTGCCGGGGTGAACTTCGAGCACAGAGTAGTTAAAACTGGACTGACGAAATCCGACGATGCCGACCGTTCCTCTTGTTTCGGAAACGCTGGCCTGCAACGCGGTAGCCACGAATAACTCAAACAACATGGCCGTGTCCTCCGCCCGAGGGATCTTACATCTGAGCATAACAAAAGATGCAGTTATCAACAACATGAGGCAGACACCAAGTGTCCGCCCGCGGTTTGTCAGGTGGTGAAGATGAGCAAAAATTTCCGCAGGGCTAGGACTTGCAGTGCGATTCCATCCAGGCGACGACGCCTTTCAAAACCGCCGGTGTAAAACAGCCTTCCTCGAAAATCAGATGTTCTGTATTCCCGACCATGACCAGGCTCTTGTCTTTGCAAGCAACGGCGCGAAACAGATCGTAAGTCGCTTCCGGCTTGACCAGCCTGTCACTGACGCCTTGAAAGATCACTACCGGCGTCTGCGTGATCTGTTTAGCGGCGTCGAGATTACGGTTGCACATTGATTGAAACGCAACCAATTCTTCCGCCGATAGAGTTTTGCGTGTATTTGGATCGTCTGCCCATGCCTCTTTCACCTGGGGATTGTGGGTGGCTTGATTGATCACGTCTGTGCCGATATCGAAGGGGAGGTTTTTGTTTTCCAAAAAATGCTTTGCCACTTTGAACACCGTTCGGCGTTCCTTAAAGCGTTTGCCCGCCGGAACGGATGAAATGAGACCGTCTACCAACCTTGGGTTTCTGGCGGTAAACTGCAAGGCAATTGCCCCTCCCATCGACTCTCCGAGAATGAAGATTGGAGTCTTCGGATTGTCGGCTTTAATTCTTGCGACAACCAGTTCAAGATCATTGAGACATCCATCGAAATCGATGCGCTCAGCACCTAATGCCTGACGATATGTGCCGAACCCGCGCACATCGAAAGCGACGGTGCAAAAGCCGTACTTGGCGATTTGAGTCGCGAACTGATCGTAGCTTGAATGTTGAAGACTCAAACCGTGAACCGCGATAACAATGCCTTGTTCTCTGACGGATGGGTCGAGCCACACTCTTCCTGGTGCATCGGAAAATGGGCTGACGTAAGACGACCGTGGATCGTGCGTGTTGATAATGACCGATACGTCTTTGCACAATGGCTCCTCTGTGTCCTGCAGATCTTTGGGCATGGTGCTGTTGCCAAAAATGTAACGGTCGATGCTTTGCTCGACGTTAAACGATGGAGTCGATTTGGCCGCATATTCTTTGCACAGCCGGTCGCGATTGAATTTGCGAAAGACGTAAATTGCCTTGCTGTACCATTCTTTTGATTGATCTGGTTGAGCTATCTTGGCGAGGACGTCCGACATTGCCAACATCATCCAGCCGGTTTGTAAATTGGTTTGGCCGAACAAGCGCACATCAAGATCGTAGACACGTTTGAATTGCGGATAAGCATCTTGGTATTTGCGCAGATGGTAGTAGCTGCCTGCCTCACCAAAAGCCATTTTTTGACGAAACACGATCGCCAAAAGGTCGCTGCGTGTAGAAAGATCGAGGCAATGCTCCGCCTGTTGCAAAAGAGGAATCGCGGCCGCATATTTCGCGCACATATACTGGATGTATCCCAAATGCGCATATGTGCGTGCCAACTGCCATTGATTTTCCGGCTTGGCCTCGCTGCACATCTTCAAGGCAGAGCGGCACAAAGATTCGGACTTGTCCCAATCCTGTCGGAGCTCGTAGCAAAGCGCCTGATCGTTGAGATTTGTGCCGCGTTGATCGATGTCATCGGCGGGAAGCAGGGTGTCGATCTGGTCATACAGTTTGAGCGCATCGTCAGGCTGGTGGACGCGGCAATAACAATCTGCCAGATAACGCAAACAACGGATCTGATCTCCGGCAGCGACTTTTGTTTCTGTCGCCAATTTGACCGCATCCTTATATATAGGTAGGGCGTCGGGGTAATTTCCCTGGGCATACAACGGCTCCGCGCGATCCAGCAGCGCTTGCCAATCAGCGGCGTGTGCATCGAGCGTCGCTTCGTTTGCCACACCTGGGAATGCGAATGACATCGCCAGGCAGGTTGCAAATCTGGCTGCAAATTGGAATAGAGCGCTCAGCGAGTATCTTCTGCGATCAGCGCGCAATTGTCTCTCCGTACTACCTTGGTCTGACCTCAGGTGACAATTATAGGGCGACTTCAGACAATGACTACAATCGAATGCGAAATCTGCACAAGACGCGCAACAGGGTGCTAGTTTGCCCGGTTACTCGCAGTTGATAACCGCAATGTTTAATCCGGTTAGTATGTTTTGGTCAAGATTTGGACAAGTCGTTTTGGAATAGTAGTACCACGCACTACTGTTCCGGCGGATTCGCGGCAAAAGATACCACAATCTGGATCAAAGCCCCGGCGCTCTGAGATGCTAGTGTTCTCGTTCTGTCCATTTACCAAATCGACTCGACGTGCTCATGCCATTGCCTCGCGAACAATGGTTCATGGCGAGTCGTCTAAGGAAACGTTGGCGCGATCTCGCAATCACGCTGGTATCCACATTCGTAGTTATGTCCTGGCAGGACCGTTTTTTGGGGGTATGTATGACTCAAGTACCAGCTCAAGTACCACGTTCACCGGTTCCCGAAAATTTCGCGCCCGTAGAGTCAACTGCGACTGGCACTGCCCAAGGCTTGTCAGTTACGAATTTGCTTCCTGATTTTTACCACATAAGAAGTACTGTAGGTGCAGCAGCGCTAGATGCGATCCGTTACGCCAATACTTTTCTCAACTTAAATTACATTGACCTCCATGACTCTGAGCAAGGACCGTCGCATGGCCCGCACCATAATCTTGAGCACTTCGTCACTTTCACGGGAGCGGCTGAGGCAGAAACTGACGAACAACCGGCACGCCCAAGTCGAAACCCGGTGACCGACGAGGAGAGAAACGCGTTCAATGCTGCAACTCAAAATCTTGGCGCGGCGGACCGCCAAAGAGCAGAGGAGACTTTTGCAAGATTAGATGGACAGCAACGTCGCCAGTTCTTGCAATTAAGTCCCGAGCTGCGAGCCAACTTCATCGCGCTCGAGAGGCGAGTATCAGAGATGCAACCTTACAATGAGGAACAGATCAGGGGGCTAAATCTTGGGACTCTTTCGCCTCTGGAAGCACGCGAATTGAGGGCACCAATCACTGATCAGGACAGAAGCAATCTAAGAGATATGGCTATGTCGCTTGTTCGAGACCCGACGCAACTGCGCTCCCTAATGAATGATTTGCGCGGCAATTTTTCGGTCGAGCAAATGCAAAGGTACATGTGTCAATTGGGCAGCGTCCTGCAGGGATCAGGACTGCAGACGTTCCTCGGGAACATCAGAAATGATGATGGAACATTAAGACTTGCTAGAATGGGGATCGGTGTCGCGGGTCAAAATGAATACATGTTGTTCTCATCTAACACACGGCAGGAACCCGTTGTTGTCGAGCTTCTCCAGGGTGGAATTATCAATGTAGTCCGTAATGACAGCAGGGATCTTGCTGGGCAGGTACGGCAAAGACTCGGTCAGCGCCAGTAGAACCGCATATGGTGCGGACGTCTCAGTCTCTATTCAATGGCAGCATCGGATTCAGCCGGTGCTGCCATGCCTTTGCCGATCCAACTGGGACCCGTGAAAACATGACGTTCGCGGAAGTGATACCACAGTGCCAGAAGTGCGATTAGCACCAACATGGTTTTGCCTGCGATCATGTCGTTTGTGCATCATTCCTTCAGTGATCGCATAATTTTCCAGGCTGGTTACGTCAGCTCTGTTCGATAACGCCGAAATGTCGCCAACCGCATTTGGTCCCGGTCTGCGTCACGTTTGGTGGCAGTCTCATTTGGCGAGTTGCGTGACTCCTGCGTGCGAACATTGCCCACGGAGATCTCACAAATTCCGTCGGATTCTGTTAGTCCCATGAAATATTGTAGGATGGCTGGGAGTCAACATACATCATGGGGCAACCGAACTTGCAAGCCGGAAAGTATAACTAGGCACCTCCAGATAACTGTTAGCGTGAGGCTCCGACATACACCAATTGATTTGCACATACTGCAGCAACGCAAGGCGGCTAGGAAGACAATAGTGATTGGGCACAGTCTGCATCAGATGCAAAACCGCATCAGATGCTGAGGACGAGACTTCGTTCTGTTCGTTTACTACAAATCACAATGACGTGATCACCTTTGAAAACGTCATGAATGTAACGCAGAAGACCTGCGCAAAACCGATCGTGGCTTGGTGACAATGCGACGAAGAGGCGTCGTGGACTGAAAATAGTTTTGACTGGCAATACGAGAACCGTTTTTAGGGAGTTTAACCATGGCCCAACCACACTTCAATCCGGAAAGTTTTACTGGACAAACAAATCAAAATCAAGACATCACCTCATTGACGTTGGTTCAGCAGGTTTACTCAGGTATACAGGCCGGCGCCGGCGGCTTGCAGAGCGCCATATTGGAAGCAACAAGGATCTATGCGCAGATGAGTAATGCGGAAAACTCGACCAGTGGTTTGCACTACGTCAGTCTTGATGGCGAGGATAATGTTGCAGCAGCGCAACGTCGGGCTCGGGAGCAGGGGGCTCCGGATCAGCGGGCTCGCGAACTGCAGGCAAGGCTACCAGAACGGCAACGAGAAGCGTTTACACAAGCTATCAGGGGATTGGACCAAGCGGATCAAGGTGCATTCATTGACACGTTTCTTCGATTGACAGAGCAACAAGGAGACCGATTTCTTCAATTGAGCCGTGAGCAACAGCGTGCTTTTGTCGCAATGGAGGGGCGAATTTCATCGCAAGGGGCGTTCACCGATGAGCAAATCCGTAGCTTCAACCTGGGCAATTTGACACCTCTGGAAGCAAGCCTAATGAGGTCAGCCCCATCTGACCAAGACAGAACCAACTTGAGAAATATGGCTCTGGCTTTGATTGCCGACCCGACCCAAATGAGGGCCCAGATGAATGAATTGCGAAGAAATTCTTCGGTAGAACAGATGATGAGGACCATGTGCCAATTGGGCAGTGCATTGCAGGGAACGGGTTTGCAGACGTTCGTCATGCCAAGCAGGAATGAGGATGGCATAACAGAAGTTGCCAGAATGGGGATCGGTGTCGCAGGACAAAATCAATACATGTTGTTGTCATCTGACACGCAGCAGCGCCCTGTCCTTGTCCAACATACTCCGGGCCGCATCAGCGTAATACAGAATGATAGTAGCGCCCTTGTTAATCAGCTGCGCCAGAGATTCACTGGGCCTTAATAAAACCGCTCGTGGTGCCGACGTCTCAGTCTCTATTCAATGGCAGCATCGGATTCAGCCGGTGCTGCCATGCCTTTGCCGATCCAGCTGGGACCTGTGAAAACGTGGCGCTCGCGAAAGTGATACCACAGTGCCAGAAGTGCGATTAGCACCAACATGGTTTTGCCTGCCAGCATGTCGTTGGCGATGCTGACGATAATGCTGATGAATACAGTCCAGGCGATTGCCAGGAAATTGATGGTGTGGCTGTATTTCCCGAGATGCCATGGACCTTTGACCACTGGTGTCACATAGCGTCCACGCCAGGATAAATACACTGGAGTGATGTAAGAGAAATAGAGACTGATGACGCTGATCGCAGTGACAACTGCATAAGCCTGGCTGTAAATCGAAACGAAAAACGCGCATGCCACCGTCAACCAGATTGCCAGAACGGGAGTTTTATGCTGTTTGGAAACCTCCTTGATCTTGTGCGAGAACGGCATGCCACCGTCGCGAGCAAAAGCATACATTCCGCGTGAACAGCCGGTGACGGCGCCCAGTCCGCAGAACCACATGGCCATAGCGGCGAGGACTGAAACAGCTGCACCGGCCCGATCGCCCAGCGCATGACTGAGAATTGCCACGACGGTGGGAACACTGTTGCCACCCTTGTCGGCAGCCGAAAGAACCGCTGAGATGTCGGTGATCGCCAGAGTTAATGCCAGCAGCATAATGTAGCCGACGATGCTGGAAACTACTACCGCGATCACCATGCCCCAGGGTGCAACCGTACGCGCATCAATGGTTTCTTCGGAAACGCTGGCGGAGGAGTCGTACCCCGACAACGTCCATTGGGCCTGGAGCAAGCCGAGAATGAATGCCCACCAATAGGAATATTGTTCCTTCCCTGTGTAAATGGTTTTAAGAAGAAACGACAAAGGTTGTTTGGGAGCGAGAATCAGCAGCGCACCAATTATGGTGGCAATGCCAATGATGTGAACCGAGACACTGATGTCGTTCAAACGAGAGACCAGGCGGATTCCGTAAGCATTGATCAGACCGTGCGAGAGCAGAAGCGCGGCGAACAGCATGACCAGGTTAAGCCTGGTTGCCGGCAAGCCGATCATGGGCATGAGAAATTGGGCGCAGCCGTAGTCGATGCCTGCTAGTGCTGTGATGTAGCCGACGATGAAAAACCAGGCGGTGAACCATCCCCAGGTTTTGCCGCCCAGTTCGCACGACCAGTGATATTGGGCACCGGAGGTCGGCAGTGACGATGCTAGTTCTGCCATGCTGAGCACAACGAACATTGTTCCTGCCGTGACGATTGGCCAGCCAATCGTCATTTCTGCCGGACCGCCCATCTTCAGCCCGTAGTCGTAAAGCGTAATCGCGCCCGTGAGCACGGAAACGACGGAAAAGCCAATGGCGAAGTTCGAGAAGCCGCCCATGGTTCGGAACAGCTCTTGCACATAGCCAAGGTTGTTGAGGTCCGTTTCGCTCGTCATGAGGCATGATAGTAACGCATTGTTTAACTACAAACTTGCTGCGTTAGCCAGGGGCTTATATAAGGAAAACTTTTGAGTAGCGAAGGCAAGGCGGCGAGGAGCCGTCGCAGCCGAAGCGGATGAACAGCGGAGGAGGCGAGGGACGAAGCCGACGGAGCGAATATAAGAGGTTGCCATGTCGTATAATTCTCGGATGCTTACCTGGGAGAAATAGCCGTGAGTCTTGATATCGCCAAATACATCGACCACACCTTGCTGCACCCGCAGGCGCGTCGCGAAGAAATTACGAAGCTGTGCGAGGAAGCAAAGGAGAACAAGTTTTTCGCAGTCTGCGTCAATCCCGTCCATGTGCGGCAAGCGGTGAAGGAACTTTCATCAAGCGATGTCGCCGTGGCGACGGTCGTCGGGTTTCCCCTGGGCGCCAATCTGACGGATATCAAGATCGCCGAGGCGCAGCGCGCAATTTCCGAGGGCGCTGAGGAAATCGACCTGGTGATCAACATTGGCGCCCTCAAAGACGGCGAAATCGATTACGTCACCGACGAGATCAAAGCGATCGTCAAAGTGGCTAAGGGACACATGGTCAAGGTGATCATCGAATGCGACCTGCTCACCGACGACGAGAAACGCCAAGCTACTAAAGCATGCGTGGCAGCCGAAGCCGGCATGGTCAAGACGTCGACCGGGTTTGTCAAAGATGGCAAGGGAGCCACGGTCGAAGACATTCGTTTGATCAAGGAAACACTAGGTGATGCGCAGTTGGGCATCAAAGCGAGCGCCGGTATCCGCGATGTGGAAAAGGCGAAGGCGTTGATCGAAGCGGGCGCGACTCGGTTGGGAACATCGGCGGGAGTGACCATCGTAAAAGGGGCCGAGCCGGCTAAAGCGGCATATTAGGACAGGTGAGGGGGCAGTATTTTGAATTCGAGTTTTTTGCGAGCACGTTTGGTGATGTGCGCGTTTTCGCTAATGGTAACCGTGGGCTGGATGGCTGCACCGAGTGTGGTGGCGTCGGAGCAAGACAGCGCTCAACCGTCGACAGACAATTCTGATCAAATCGAACCGATGCTCAAAGGCGAATCCGCCTACGGGCGTGGCAACATCAAAGAAGCGATCAATCAGTTTCAAGAAGCGATTCGGCAACAGCCCGACAACGCTAAAGCTCATCAAAGGCTGGGAGCCGCTCTCGCCGCTTTAGCGACGGAGCAGGCAGGCGACAAGAAGGATAAGGAATCGGAATCGAATTATGAAACCAGCATTCTGGAAGAAAAGCAGGCGGCAAAACTTGATCCGAAATATTTCCTGCCACACGTGGTGATGGGGCAGGTTTATGCCAATCAGAACAAGGTTGATCTGGCACTGGTAGAGTTTAAAGCCGCCTGTGCCCTGAAGCCGACAAGCTTTCGCTCACACATGGACTTGGGCTTTGCTTTGACACATATTGGCGCCGCCGATGATGCGATTGTGGCATACAAAAGGGCCGCTGAACTAAATGCAAAGGATCCGACTCCGCTCGTGAATCTAGGTGTGTTGTATGCCCAAAAAGGCGATTATGCCTCCGGCGTAAAAGCAGAACAGGACGCAATCGCCCTGAATAAGAACTTTCCCGAGGCTTATATCAATTTGGGAAACATCTATGGAGATTCAGGTGACATCGACAAGGCAATCGATGCATTTCATGGTGCACTGAAATTGGTGCCTAAACACCCAAATGCCCTTTGTGGTTTAGGCTGGATGTTGCAGAAGAAAGGTGACTGGAAAGGCGCGGAAGAGTCGCAACGTAAGGCATTGAAAAGCGATCCCACATTCGAACCGGCTTATCGCCGGCTGGCCGAAGTGCAAGTTGAGCAAAACGACGACGTCGGCGCCGAAGCCAACTTCAAAAAGGCCCTGCAGATCAATCCCCGTGATGTCACTGCCCTGGTGCCGTACGGCAAATTACTGCAGAAGTTGAATCGAAGCGACGAAGCCGCGGCGCAGTACAAAAAAGCGTTGGAAATAAATCCTAACGATAAGACCACGCAGGAATGCCTGAGCAGCATCAAGCACAAATAGAATCAGCGGGCAAAGGCAGCGTTACTTGTCGCTGACCCGGTTCATGATTGCGTTGAGCCAGTTTGTCTTCCACAGAGTTTCTGTCAGTTCCTTTTTGCAGGCACCGGCCATGGCACTGCGCTCACCGAAGATCTTGCGCGCCATAGGCAGCGCTTCACGGAAGTCTTCTTCGGCTTCTTTGTAGTTTGCTTCCTTCTCCAGCACGAGCCCAAGTCCATACAGTATCTTGACTAACGAGGGGTCATCACCACGCGGGCTGCTGTTGCGCACCGTCTCTAGTGCCTGACGATAATATCGTTCTGCATAATCGAGTTTTTCTTGCCGTCGATACACATCGCCGAGGCGGGCGGCAGCGTGCGAGAAGTCGACCGGATGCAGCAGCTTGCGAGGTTCGATCACGTTGTACAGTTTTTCGTAATCGTCAGTCGCTTTGTCTAGCTCGCCTTTTTGCGAGTGAATATCGCCAAGCACGTTCAGTGGTGTCAGGATTACCAGCGTACTGTTGAGACCGGCTCGCTCCGCCTCTTCCAGCGAGTTTGTCGCGGCCACCTCTGCGTCTTGCATTTGGGTTTGCATGAAATATGCATACGCCAATTGCGAATACGCAGTGGGAACATCGATGGGACCACCGACCTTCTTCGTCGTTTCGATCAGCTTGTGCATGTTGAGAGCCGCATCAGACCAGTGTCCCGCTTGCATGTACAAGCGAGTGAGATTCCACAAGGCCGTTGAGTATTCTCTGCAGTTCGACCCTTTCTCTTTTTCGATGGTGGCAACGTCCATCTTCGCCGCTTCTTCGCGGCTGCCGAAATCGGGTATTTCAGCCGATTGTGGGCGGCCTTTCACCACCCAGAGCATGTCGTTGTTGAAGGCGGGATAGTCGGCATTTTCCGAGCCCAGGAAAGAGAACGACCAGACACCGACAACGATCGCCAGAAGGACCGAAGCGCCGGCAAAGAGTATGACTTCGAAGGAAACTACCGGACGTTTCGATTTCTCTTTCTTCTTCGCCTTTGTCGCTTTTTTCAGAGCGTAGGCGTTAGCCATCCAGTCTACTTCAGTCGCGGTCGGCAGAGCCTCCAGATCGGTTCGCAGTTGGGAAACTGATTGATAGCGGTCGTTGGGATCTTTGGAGAGGCATTTGAAAATAATCGATTCGAATCTTGTTAGAGCGCGCTCTCCTGGCCGATCGGCGGCGATCGGTTTGGGCGCTTCGTTCATGTGTTTGTAGGCGGTTTCTAAAACGTTTTTGCCGACAAACGGTGGTTTGCCGGTGAGCGTTTCGTACATGACGCAGCCCAGAGAGTAGACGTCTGAACGACCGTCGAGCTTCTTGCCCATGCACTGCTCGGGGCTCATGTACATCGGGCTGCCGAAGACTTCTCGGGTGCGAGTGATGTAGCCTGAAGTCTTCACATCGTCGGATTCTTCGGACAATAGCTTGGCGATGCCGAAATCGACGAGTTTTACGTCTTGCGAGAGACCGCCGCTTTCCAAAAGAACTATATTGCTGGGTTTGAGATCTCGATGCAAGACGTCCTGTTCATGCGCATATTCGAGACCCTCGCAGACCTGAATGAAGGCGTCGACGGCCTGGTCGGCTGAAAGGTGACCGCTCTTAGCCAGCACGTCTTCAAGGCTTTCGCCGCGCAGCTCTTCGACGACAAGAAAGACGTTGCCTTCGCTTGTGAGCTGCACATCCAGTACCCGTCCGATTTTTTCGTGCATCAAAGACAAGGTACCCTTGGCGCGCTGCTCGAAGCGCTTCAAATTCTTGTTGTTGGCGACCAGATGCTGGTGCAGCATCTTAATCACTACCCGGCTGCCGCTCTGCTGATCGCGCGCCCGGTAAACGCCGCTCATGCTGCCTTCGCCGAGAAATTCGAGAATTTCCCAGCGACCGGCTAACGTCTTCCCGACCAATGGGTCGACGTTGCCGAACAGCGATACTTCACTCATCTTGCTCACGTGGACTTGGAACCTTGGGCCATTTCCAGATCTCTATGATTAATTCTTACCCTGCCAGAACCACTATGCCACTATTCTCGGCATTTCAAAATCGCTATTTTGCAAACAGGCAGAGGAGTCCGACGTAGATTAAATTTGCAATCGCGCTGGCGTGGGCGAATATAACCTATCTGCCTTTGCTGTCCGCATCGGTGGCGCTGAAGGTCATCGCGGCTGCGGCAATCCAGTTCGACTTCCACAAGCTGTAGGCGTAGGCGTGCTTGATCGACCGAAGAAGCGGGCCGTGTGGTCCTTCCGCCTGCTCGGCGGCGGCTTGCGCCAGAGCGAAATTCTGTTTGGCCTCTTGCGGGTCGCCTGCCTTGGAGCACGCCAGTGCCAGACCGAAGCGAGCACGGGCAATGTCGCCCAACGCATTGTCCTTTTTCAGCTGCGGCAGAGCCTGGATAAACAACCGCTCGGCAGTGGTGTAATCGCCGTTGCGGCGAGTGATGTCTGCCAACTGGCAGCGCCAGATCGTCAGGTCGCCGCTGCTCAAACCACTTTCTTGCAGTTGTTTTAAGAAGTCAGTGCAAGCCCTGCGAGCCGCGTCCAGGTTGTTCGTGTCGGAGTAGGCAATCACCAGGTCTTGCAGAATTTTCTCTTTTGCGTCGCGGGCGATGCTTATACCGCCGCGATCCAGAAGGGTGTTAGCTTTTTGCAACCACTCGATCGCTTCATCACTTTTGCCCATTTGCAAATAGGCGTGACCCAATCCGAAGTCGATCGCCTCGGTCGAATTCTTGTCCTCAGCTGCACGGCTGGCTAATTTACGCGCATCGAGCAGCGCTTGTGCTGCCAGATCCCAGCGGCCGTTGACGAGATAATTTTGCCCTAGCTGAATTAAAGCCGCGGCGTGGTCGGCAGTTCCTTTCTTCTCCGCCGCTGCCACAGCTTGTTGCAGACGGCGCTCTTGTTGCGCAAAATCGGTTTGCTCCTTCGGTTGAGGCGGGCGCAGGTTCCACAGAGGCTCGTTGTAATAGAGTTCGGCCGCATCTTTGCTGACGGTGCGCACGGTCCACAAAGCAATGCACAATCCCAGAAGCAATAGGACAACGAAAGCGTAGATCAGCTCGGGCGGCATCAATCGGCGCACATGCACGCGCTTGTACTGGTGCTGATGCTCTTCGGCGCGCTTGTCGATTTCGCGCTGTGTTGCCGAAAAATCTGCTGGGCTATTTGATTGCTCTTCGTCACTCAAGGGATTTCACCATCCTAAGCGGTGAGGTCAGCCCGATTGCCACTAATTATAGGTCGATTTGGAGCTCACCGCCGATTAGGAGTGCAAAACCGCCAGGGCGTGCTCGTGATCGAGAGCTATTTCCACGGCCAGACGGAAGGCCTCAAAGACCTCCGAGTGGGTTTCAACACTTTCTATGATGTCGATCTGTTCGTCTGATAATGATTCGAAGAGAAACAACAGCTCTTGCACTTGCGCCGGGGAAAAGTAACCGAAGTATGGGCAGTCGCTGTTGTTGCCGAGAAGCTCATGTGGAGAGTGATTCATCGCATTGTTCGGCAAAAGACGGTTGCCTTCGACGAGTTTGTCCAGCGTCTCCAGGGCATCGACGAAATCGTCTTCGGTCATCTCGATGATGCTCTCGAGCTTGCCGCTGGTCTCTACCGCGGTCACCAGCTGCTCATACATTTCTTCGTCGGTCGTGCCGGTCAACTCGGTCGGCAACAGCTCTTCGTCGACGACATACACACTGAAAGTCTCGCTCATCGTTGCGCACCATATGTGGTTCGATCGCAGTTAAGTCCCCGATAGAATATGCCCTTTTGTTCTGAGAATTTTCTGCAGCTCCAAAAGGCAAGTGTAAGTCGGCAAGATCCATAGTGTCTCGCCTGGTTGCACCATTGCCAGGGCCTGATCGATAGCCCTGTCAAGTTTGGCTGTCGTTTGGATCAGATCGGCCGGCATGCCGGCATATTTCATGCGCACTGCCATGTCTTCGGCCCTTTGCCCGGCAACTACGATTGGTTTGCGATGTGGGGCAAGCTGCTCGAAGTCGGCGTCCCAAAGCCATGAGATGTCTCGACCGTCGGCCAGGTTGTCGTTGATGGCGATGAGAATCCTGGCGTTTGGATCGCTGACTACGGCCGATACGGCTTGGCTGGCACCGGCAGGATTTTTTATCAGCTGGATTAAAACCGGCTTTTCATCAATCGTCAGTTTTTCGCCGCGACCGAAGAGAGTCTTATAATGTTTCAACCCCTGACGAATAGCTTCCAGACTGACGCCCGACTCATGGGCGGTGGCAGCTGCCGCCAGCGCATTGTAGAGATTGAATAGACCCGGCAGAGGCACGTGCACATCGATTGTTCTGCCTTCGATCGAAAGCATGAAAGTAGAGTGGGTCGCTGTCACTTCCACGTCTCTTGCCACTATCTTTGGTTCTGGTCTTTTGTAGTCGCACTGGCAGCAACGCCAGTGTCCCAGCTGCCCGTAGAAGAACACTGTGTATTCGATCGCCCCGCCGCAAACGCCGCAGTAAGACAACTCGCGGTCGTTGGCGCTGATGGTACTGCCGGAAGTGTCAGTATCGCCGGCGATGTTGGTGGCTTCTGCGGTGCTGGATGAAGAAGCGGCCGCCAGCGAAGTGACCGACTCGATGCCGAAGAAAACACGCTGGCTCTCCGGCGCTAATTGGCTTACGTTGGGATCGTCGGCATTGAGGATCGCTTTGGAATGGTTCTTCTTGATGCCGTTGGCAATTAGTTTTGCAGTCGTATCCAATTCGCCGAATCGATCGAGTTGGTCGCGAAACAGATTTGTCACCAGCACCGTAGATAGTTTCACTTCGTTTGCTATCACCGGCAGTGCCGCTTCGTCGATTTCGAAAAGGCAATAATCTGCATCGAGTTTGCCGTTCCACGTGGCTGCGTCGACCAGACTGGCGGTGATCCCGGTGACTAAATTGGCGCCCTGCCTGTTGTGCACCAGGCTAAAACCGGCCATGCGTAAAATGGAAGAAAGCAATCCCGATGTCGTGCTCTTGCCATTTGTGCCGGTAACGGCCAAGACACCAAGGCGCGCTTGTTGCGAAAGTTGTTGCAGAACCGCCGGCGCCACCTTGCGAGAAATGCGTCCCGGCAGATTAGAACCCAAACCGGCACCAAGCATGCGAATCGCTTTGGCCGTAACCTTCCCGGCAAAAACCGCAATTGATGTGTTCAAATTATTATCGATTCCATGCTTCTTCACCAGGTCAGAGAAATATGTCATTAACATCCTTTTGGATGTACGCCAAAAGATATTGCTTGCTCGGCTTAGCCACGAGCGTGTCGCTTAGCCCGAACTGGTAGTCGATGTGTTGACCATCGATGTACAGCGTGCCTGTGCGCATTTGCGAGACAATCTCGATTTCCTCGTCGGCGCTCAAAATACCCTGCAATAGATGCCATTTTTGGTTGGGACGCATGCAGGGCTCGCGCACGATGAACTCGTATCGATTGTCGGTGATTGGTAAAACAGCCATGCCGGCCGAGCGCAGCGAGCCGGTCGAACCAGACGCGGTGCCGATCCACATGCCCGAAGAGCGCTGTTCTTCCTTGACGCCTCGAACCGTGATGAAATATCGGCTCGTCGCCGCCGGGTTGCTGTGCGCCACCAGCACTTCGTTCAGTACTAATTCCGGCAATGGAGAACCGTTGATGCTCAGCTCCAGGCGTAAGAGATGCTCGGGCGCGACGGTGTCACTTTCTATGTCGTCGAGCACTTTGCTCAAGTTGCGTTCCGTGCACAGGCAAAAGTGCCCAAAACTCGATGAGCTTGACGAGTTGACGCCCAGCAGCGGAATGTCGCTTACATGATGCGAGGCGTCGAGAAACGTTCCGTCACCGCCCACAGCGATGACCAGGTCAACGTCCGTAACTTTGTCGCTCAGTTCGGCGCGGGCGTGTGAGGTGAATGCGATGCCCCGGGCGGTCAGCTCCTTCTCCAGGTGCTCCAGGGTTTCCATGTGCTCGTTATGAGCCATTTTGACGCGGGTGACCGACTCGTGCCCTTCTTCGAGCAGCTTGATGAAACGGGACTCCCTGTGCTCAAGCGCCTGTATTTGAAACGTTGATTTCTTATGCAGAATCAGAACGTTGCGGAGCTTCAAGGGGACTGCCTGCCGATGAATTGACCAGTGTGGAAGATTAGCAGATTCGCGCCGCCATTGCCACCTCTTGAGAGTGGAGAAAAGGCAAAAAGATCAAATCTGCACTGAGCAAGAGCGGCGAGGAGCCGGTCGCAGCGAACGCGGGTTGAGCGCGGAGAAGGCGAGGGACGAAGCCGACGGAGCGCATACAAATTTAGTGACGATTGCTTCGCGATCCAATCACGCACCGTTCGTACACGATCGCTAGTATATTTTGAACTTGAAATGCGTTTGAAAGGCAGACGATAGTACGGTCTAGTCGACCTCGTCGTATCCGTAAAGATTGTTCGCTCAGGCGTGACAATCAAGAGTAGCGCTGGTTTTGTATCGGCGCTAACACTTCTGCGTGCCAGGGCACGCAGGCATTTTTTGGGAAGAGATCGCCCGTCGAATTTGCGGGACCAGATTTTCTTCAATCCTTCCTGGAAAATGCGGTCTTTGAGGACTGCCGTGACTGTTGTTGCCGGTAGCTCTTCCTTCAGTCATCGCGGCCTTGATGCAAATAGCTGTATCAGGGCGAGCGTGTTGCGGGCAACTGCGTTGGAGAGAATGATCAAATTATGCCTCAAAACAGAACGAACGACCGAGCCGCTGCCGGGCAGTTTCAAGTGTCCATCGACTATGGCAGCCATTTGCCGGTGTACAAGCAAATTTCCGAAGGCATCCGCCGATCGATTCTCGACGGTCGAATCCCGTGTGGCGTGCGGGTTCCCTCGACGCGAGAACTGGCTCAGATTCTGGGCGTCAACCGTTTGACGGTGCTCAAGAGTTTTGGCGAACTGGTAAATAAGGGTATGGTTGAAACAATCATTGGAGCCGGTACATTTGTCATTCATAAACCGGAAACAGAGATGCCGCTTTCCTTCCATCCACCCGATGATGGCAAAGAAGCCGGACCCGTCCAAATTTCCGCTTTTGCCTCTTCCATAATGGTGCAGCGAGCCGCAGCTGCTGCACCGGATGTGGTATCAACATCCGGGATATTGTCCGGCCCGCGAACAACAACCGCTCCGCCGGTAATCGAGGAGCTGCCGATCGATCGCTGGCAGCACTTGCTCGGTCGCGCCACTCGCATTTTGCGCACGGCCCCTGGCGGCGCGGAAAGTTCAATCGGAGGCAGCTTGAGGTTGCGCAAAACGCTGGCAGACTATCTGCAGCGGGCACGCGGCGTAGAATGTTCTGCCGAGCAGATGGTGTTCTTGTCGCAGCCGCATCTGTCGAGCCATTTGATTTGCCGCCTGTTGCTTAACCCCGGCGACGCGGTCGCTATTGAAGATCCCGGCTGCATCAGTGCCCGCAATACCCTCAACTTTTATGGAGCGCGAACGGTTCCCATCCCCGTAGATCAACATGGTCTGGTTGCGGAACAGCTTTTTAACTGCGATGAATCGATCAAATTGCTTTTCGTCACTCCTTCGCATCAAGATCCAACAGGCGCCGAGCTTACCTTGCCCAGGCGCTTCGATCTACTGAAATGGGCTCAGCACAATGGTTCTATCATAGTCGAAGACGATTATGACTCAGAATTTCGCTATGGTGAACCGGTACCGCCTATGGTGCATGCCGATACTCACGGCAATGTGATCTATCGCTATAGTTTTGGGCGAATTTTGCATCCACTAGTTCGATCCGGTTTTCTGGTTCTGCCACCAGGTTTGGTGTCGCTCTTCCAGCGGGCAATACAGATGCTCGACCTGGAGGCCTCGCCGTTCGAGCAGCGAGCGCTCAGCGACTTTATTGCTGAAGGGCACTACGAGCGCTATCTCAAACGTTTGCGCACGATCTACGCTTCTCGTCGAGCTTACGTGATTCAGGGATTGACTGTCAATTTCGGCAAAGCAGTTGCGATCTCAAACAACCGTGCCGGTCGGCAAATCCTGATCACATTGCAAAGTGAGCACCCCGATGAGCACTTGCTCGCCTGCGCGCGCAAAGCTTCATTCCCCATGGTCAGCACCAGCAGCAACTATCTATCCAATGAAAAGCGCGGCGAGTTTTTAATCGACTGCTCAGCCGCTCCCGAAGATGAAATCCGGCGTGCCTGCGACATATTTGCAGCGCTGGTGCAGACATCGGGTGACAGAATCGAAAGCTTGCTCGGCTCGTGGCTGCCATCGGTGCCGCCCCCGGTGATGGTTGAGCTGGCGTAAGCAATCGCGTGACCAGCGCCGCTGCGTGTAGAGCCGCACCTCCTCGCGCGGCGCCGGCATATGAAGATTAAAGGGATAAACAAAACAAAGTTGCAGCGAAGGCAAGGCGGCGAGGAGCCGTCGCAGCCGGAGCGGAGGAACAGCGGAGGAGGCGAGGGACGAAGCCGACGGAGCGAATAAAGGAACTCGAACAAGCAGCGAAGGCAAGGCGGCGAGGAGCCGTCGCAGCCGGAGCGGAGGAACAGCGGAGGAGGCGAGGGACGAAGCCGACGGAGCGAATAAAGGAACTCGAACAAGCAGCGAAGGCAAGGCGGCGAGGAGCCGTCGCAGCCGGAGCGGAGGAACAGCGGAGGAGGCGAGGGACGAAGCCGACGGAGCGAATAAAATGGGCCATCTCTGCGCTATACTGAAGCCGCAGCAACACACCCACCTTTCGCTTGCTCCAAGCGAGCATCTCGGAGGCTCTTATGCCATTGTCTGGTGCAGAAATCAGAGAGAAGTTCATTGCTTACTTCCGCGACAAGCGCGGGCACCTGCATTTGCCCAGCTCAAGCTTGATTCCGGACAATCCGACTCTCTTACTTACCTCCGCCGGCATGGTCCAATTCGTGCCTATTTTTCTCGGTCAAGCACCGGCACCGCAGCCCCCGCGCGTTGTCACAGTGCAGAAGTGCGCTCGAGCCGGCGGCAAAGACTCTGATATTGAAAACGTAGGACGCACGGCGCGGCACCACAGCTTTTTCGAAATGCTTGGTAACTTCAGCTTCGGCGATTATTTCAAAAAAGAGGTAATTCCCTGGGCGTGGGAGTTCGTTACGCGTGATCTGGGGCTGGAACCGGAGAAATTGTCGGTAACAATTTTTAAGGGTGATGAACAAAATCCCCCCGATGATGAAGCTTTCGACATTTGGCATAAGGTGGTCGGCGTGCCGTCCGAGCGCATTTACCGGATGTCTCGCAAAGACAATTTCTGGGGGCCGCCTGGTCCGACTGGTCCGTGCGGACCATGTTCGGAAATCTATTACGACCGCGGACCAGCATACGGATGCAGCGATGACCCGCAAAAATGCGGCATTGGCATTTGCGAATGCGATCGCTTTTTGGAGTTTTGGAACCTGGTGTTCATGGAGCTATACAAAGACGAGAAGGGTGCCTTCACTCCACTAGCGCGAAAAAACGTCGATACCGGCTCCGGCCTAGAGCGTGTTGCTTTGATCTTGCAGAATAAAGACAACTCCTACGAGTCGGATCTATTCTTCCCCATACTGCAAGCAGTAAGCAAAATTTCGGCAACGCCATATACCGGTGGCGTGCCTAAACCAGGCGATGCGAATCTGCCGCACGTCAAGAAGGATACATATCTCAAGATCATCAGCGACCATAGCCGTTGCATAACATTCCTCGTCGCCGATGGTGTGCGCAATAGCAATATCGGACGCGGCTATGTGCTCCGATTCATCACCAGACGGGCGGCGCGTTTCGGCCGGTTGCTTGGACTGACGGAACCGTTTCTCTACAAATTGGTGCCGATCATTGTGGAAAACTACGGCAAGGCTTATCCGGAGCTAGCCCAAAACGAGCAAACGATCGCCACGGTGATCAAAGACGAAGAAGAACGATTTGCTAAAACAATCGATCGCGGCACCACGTTCCTCAACGAATTGCTCGACAAACCGGGCGACACCATTAGCGGTGCAGAAGCTTTCAATCTTTATGCCACTTATGGGTTCCCTATTGAGTTGACTGGCGAGATTGCAGCTGAGCGCGGGAAGAGCGTCGATATGGAAAGTTTCGCCTCAGCGCGCAAAGAGCATGAGGAAAAATCCTCCGTCGGCAAATTCAACGTCAATATCGCCGGTGGTGACAATGCCTTCGGTCAGATCTTGAAAGAACATGGCACCACAAAATTTACCGGCTACAAAACCGTGGAAGATTCGTCTGAAGTGCTTGCCGTGTTGAAAGACGGAAAGCTCGTCGAACACGCGGAGGAAGGCGATGAGGTAGACGTCATTCTCTACGCTACGCCATTCTATGCTGAGTCGGGCGGGCAAGTCGGCGATAGCGGCATTCTCAGAGGCACCCAAGCGACTTTGGCTGTGTTGGACACGAAGAAACACGAAGGCTTATTCGTGCATAAAGTGCGCGGGCTCTCGGGCGTACTCGAGCCGGGACAAAAGGTGCAGGCTTTGGTAGACAAAGAGCGCCGCAATCAGACGATGCTGCACCACAGCGCGGCACACGTGTTTCATGCAGCTGTACGTGACCTGTTCGGCAAACATGTTGTGCAGGCCGGCTCGGAAGTCAGTCCCAAATCAATGCGTTTCGACTTCACCTTGGATCGCCAGCCAACCCAGCATGAGCTGATTAAGTTGGAAGGAATGATGAATGAGTGGGTGCGTTACAATCTGCCGGTGCAGACACAAGAGATGCCCATCGATGAAGCGAAAAGGACAGGCGCAGTCGCCATGTTCGGCGAGAAGTACGGCGATATTGTTCGTGTCGTCAGCATGGGCGGATTCAGTCTGGAGTTTTGTGGTGGCACGCACGTGTCCAACACAGGAGAAATCGGACCGATCAAACTGATTTCCGAAGGCAGTATCGCATCTGGTGTCAGGCGCGTAGAAGCGTTAGCAGGCAACAAAGCCTGGGATTACATCGCCAGCAACATGACGGCGCTGACAGACGCCGCCAGCATGCTCAAGGTAAAACCGATCGAGTTGGCATCGCACGTGGAGCGATTGCAGGAACAGTTGAAGCAGAAGGATAAGCTTCTGCAAGCGCGCGAAGACGAACTGGCAATACTGCGCGCCTCGACGCTGCTGCCGGAGCAAGTTGACGGTGTTGAATTCATCGGCGGTGAACTGCAAGGTGCCAGCGCCGATGGATTGAAGACAGCTGCCGATCGGCTGCGCGGCAAAAATCAAAACACCATCGCCGTTCTCGCATCGGCAGTGGCACCAGATAAGGTATCAGTCGCAGTCGGCATTTCTGACGCTTTAGTTAAACGCGGTTTTAACGCCGGCACTTTAGCTAAAGAGTTCGCCACCATATGCGGTGGCGGCGGCGGCGGCAAACCGCAACTCGCCCAAGCTGGCGGCCGCGACCCAGCCAAGATCGATCAAGCGCTGGCGCGGGTCAAGCAGGTCGTCCTTGACCAGGGCAGCAACAATTGATGTGTGATGTGACTACTGATGCTCGCTGAAAGGGGTAAAGACTTGAAAAAGAATATCGCGATCAAGATGCTCACGCTTGTGGTTGTGCTGGGCTCCAACTGTTGGCTATCCGCGCATGCGGCTGACGAACAAAAAGCAGATCTCGTGCAACTGATACGTCAGCAGAAGGGTGGCAAGTCAGCGATGGCTGTAACCAAGCTGATGACTTTCAATCTTTCGCCCGCATGGTGGCAGTATTTTTTGAATCCCAGCAACAACGACGGATATCAATTAATCTCTAACTTGGCAGACGGTTTGATGACCTTCGGCCAGAACATGGGAGGCGATGACATTACCGCTCTCGATCAATCTGGCGATGGCAGCAGCCCTCTAGTGGCAGATGCGATTGACAAACTCTCTGGTAAAACTCACTGCACCATCGAAATGCTCGAACCAGTAAACAAAGATTCTATCGCTAAAGTGATCGAGAACTTTGCCATCATTGAGGCACCAATCGGCGAGAAGTACTATTGCAAGCCACGCGGTGGAAAGCTATTGCTGACCATCACTCTCGACAGTAAAGGTAAGGCGCTCAGATGCGACGTCAGTAAGGACGGCAATTCGTATCACTTCTATGTGCCTGCATACATGGAAGTCAGCACCAGCCCTGTCGAAGAAGCCCTCAAACGCGGCACTTAGTGCTCAAGGTTGGTCGCGGCGTGCACTGTCCTAAACTTGAATGAATACACATGGACCCGCTTGTTTCGATCGTAATCTCTCTGTTTGACAAGGAAGATTTTATTGTCCAAGCAGTCAGATCCGCGCTCGACCAGAGTTACACCAATATTGAGGTGATCGTCGTAGACGACGGCTCTACCGATCGTTCGCTGCAACGTCTGATGGAGGTGAGTGACCCGCGTTGGCGATTAATCACTCACTCTGGTGCCGGCAAACCTAGACCAGCTGCTTGTAAGAACAGAGGTTATCAGCTGGCGAAAGGTGAGTTTGTCGCATTCCTGGATGCTGACGATGTCTGGGCTCAGTCTAAATTGGAGACACATGTCAGAGCACTAATGGCGGACAGTTCTGCCTGTCTCGCTTACAGTCTGACGACGTGGATCGACGTTGCCGGCCGTACCATCTGCACTGAATCCCCCTATGACCCTGCACCGGATTGGTATTCGATGCTTTTGCTTGAAGGCAATATTCTTAGATCAGGCTCTAATGCCGTTCACAGGCGGAGCATGCTTTCAGATACCGAATGTTTCGACAGCTCATTCGAATCCGCATCAGACTGGGACCTGTATCTGAGATTGGCGCGCGATCACTCCTTCTGCCTGGTGAGTGAGCCGCTGGTCATGTATAGGGTCTCGGAGAGCCAACACAGTCTTGATCTTGCGAAGATGGAACGATCGATCCTCAGAATTGTCGAACGCGAATACGGAAAACCGCCGGCTAGTCTCTTGCCTAAATCGCATCGTCAACAATGTCTGCGTACTTGCTATGGTTATTTACGGCGCCAATGTATGCGGAAATTGCGCAATCCACACACAACAATGTCCCGACTTCCGGAAAGTTTGATCGTGTTAGCCCACTCACTACTTCACGGCTCCAGCCCTGTCAAAACGCAGGACGCTCGCACCCCTGCAGATTCGGCTTGCCGATTCTGAGCGGCGGAAACAAGGTGGAGCTGTGCCAATCTTGTTCTTACAGTGGCAGTCCAATGTATTATCTGCACCGGTCAACGGCGGTGCCATCAAGCTGACTCTTGTTCGGTGGCGATTTGAACTATCTGCTCCGGCTCATTGGCAGCCTCTCCGTCGATGCTGAGCTGGGGGCGTCCTGCTTCAAAGCGCAGGCGGAGATGACGGTGCTTCACGAGATAATGGATGCCGACGATGGCAGCGGCAAAACCGGCGGCGGCGCCAACTGCGAGCGCCCAGCGCGCTCCGAACTGATCAGCTATCCAACCGACGAGCGGAGCGCCTATTGGCGTGCCGCCCAGGGCGATGGCCAGGTAGATCGCCATCACACGTCCCCGCATGACGTGCTCGGTTGCCAGCTGCACAGTGCTGTTGGCGGTTGTGGTGAACGTTTGTGCTGAGATGCCGATGATCATGAGGGCGAGGCCGAAGAGCCAGTAGTTGGGCATGATTGCAGCGAGCGCGCAGCCAAGCCCGAAGATTGCACCGCCGGCTAAAAGAAACGCGACGCGGGGTTTAGCCCTTCTGGCGGAGAGCAGGGCGCCTGTGACGGAGCCGATCGCCATAATCGACGTCAAAAGTCCGTATCGAGCAGCTCCAGTGTGGAACACGGTGACGGCCATGGTTGAAATAAAGATCGGAAAGTTGAGCCCGAACGTCCCGATCAAAAAAAGCATGAGCAGGACGGTCTTTAAGTCTGGTCGTTTCGAGACATAGCGAAAACCTTCTACGAGACCGCCGCTGGTTGGCAGAGGTCTATCCCGCAAATGCAGCTCACCGATGCGAAGCAAACACAATGAGACAATTACGGCAGCAAATGAGACACCGTTGATGATGAATACCCAGCCGCAGCCCACGTAGCCGATGAGGATACCGGCGATGGCTGGACCGATCATTCGCGCGGTGTTGAACGATGTCGAATTGAGCGCGACTGCATTCGACAGATCGGTTTCGCCGACCAACTCCGAGACGAATGTCTGGCGTGCCGGCGAGTCGAAAGCACTGACGCATCCGTGCAGAAATGCGAATACATACACGTGCCACAACTGGACGAATCCGCTGATGGTAAGGGCACCTAATCCGAGTGCCAGTGCTCCCATCGACAACTGAGTAGCGATCAGTAGTTTGCGCCGATCCAGATGATCGGCCGCGAAGCCAGTCACAGGCAATAGAAGAATTTGCGGTCCGAACTGGAGCGCCATTACCACACCAACGGCGGTGGCATTATTGTGCGTCAGCTGAGTGAGGACAATCCAGTCTTGGGCTGTCCGCTGCATCCAGGTTCCCACGTTGGAAACAATCGCTCCGCCAGCCCACAATCTATAGTTGAAGCCGCTGAGCGAGCGGAATGTTCCTTTCTCCAAATCGCTCACCAGTCCTCCAGGTCGTTGTCCATGATGGTTAACAAGGGGAGCGTATCCTCTGCTGAGTTATAATTATGTGCTATTCCCATGTCAGGAGTTTGCTTGTGCCCAAGATCAGACTGGCGTCGGTGTCCGTTTGTTTGGCGACTTTGTCTGCGGTGCTTGTGAGCGTGGCCGCGCTGCTGCCGGCTCTTGGGAATGCGCCTCCGGTGCGGATAGCAGTGGTACCTGCTGGTGGTAGTGGCATTGAGCAAGAAGCAGTTGATCGCATTTCTACAGGATTGCAGGATCTGCAGAACGTCGTGATCAGCACAGTCAATCCCGATTGGTATGTCGTTTGCAATATTCAGGAAAACACTAATCAAATGAGCGGTGCGATCAGATACAACGGCACTGTTACTGTGAAAACGACCGATGGGCAGGTTGTTAGCAGTATCGCTGTGCAAAAATACAATCAGGATTTTTCGTTGCAGCCGGGTGCGCCGCTGAATAAGAAGCTCGTTGATAATGCGGCTCGCGATGTGATCGGTGGCATGAGCGAACGCGCAATGGGACCGCTGCAACAAGCGATTCAAACGGAAATGGACACGCGCGAAAAGGTGATCGGTGCTTCTGAAGATGCAGATAAGGACAACTATGGCGAAGCGATTTCATTATTGGCGCAAATCACGCCCGACAGCACTCACTTCAAACAAGTGCACGGCATGATCATGCAATTCCAAGTAGAGAAGCATTGCCTGGAGTTATGCAATTCAGCGCAAGGCAAAGCTAAGAAAGGCGCTTACGGGGAGGCGATCGGCTTGATGCGACAGGTAGATAAACATTCCAAACGCTACAAATTCGCCCAAAACAAGATTGCAGCATACCGAGCCGCTAGCGGCGGTCGAGCCCACTGAGCTTCACCGACCGGCTTGCCGGCAGAGCGGCGAGCCTACTTTAGTTCCATCGACCGGTTCGGGGGCAGTCCAACGGTTCAATTTGGTGCGGACGATATGCCTTAGCAATGCACTAGATTGCCGTTGCAGTTATGTTGCATTGATCTTGGCGTTTTCTCTAAAAGTGGGGCGTGTTACATCCAATGGCTGTTGGCCAGCGGCAAGTGGAGATTCGCCGGCGTAATGCAAATCGAGATGTAGTGGAAATTCCGGATATATTCTAGATTTGGAATAGATCGGCTTCTATATCATTGTGCACTCTGAATACATTCAGAATGTACAATTCAATTTTCGTTTTTGCATTGCCCATTCTGAATACCTCTGACTTCATTGTCCGATCGCGGTCTTTGTGCGCAACTTTGTTGCAACGACGAGAGCCAGCGCTGTCCGGCAAGCTCATGAAGAAACCTTGCGGCCCGCGCAGGCTCAAATCGTAGTGGCTGTCCGGATTTCAAGCGACCCGGGTTTGCTGTGCCTTAACTGGACTGTATTTTAACGACGCGGGGGATGTCATCGACCCAACGGATCAGCTAGACTTTTAAGCTGCTTGCCCCCTAAAAGCGCGACTGCTCGGTCAAAACAAAATCGAAGTTCACATTGCTCCAGGAGAATTCAGGATGAAAGCACACCGGATAGGCGCTTTGTTCGCAGCGCTTCTTTTTGTGGCTGGACTTATTTATCCGGTTGGCTCAGAGGCGGCGACTAAGCGCCGCATCGCCATCATGCCGTTTGAATACGGGGCGGTGCACAGTCACGTGGGCACTCACGACGTCGGCAACGGCATCGTCAGCCTGCTGATCACAAAACTTGTCAATGATGGCACCTATTCAGTCGTCGACCGCCAGCAACTCGACGCCATTCTGAAAGAGCAAAACCTGTCTGTCAGCGACCGCGCCGACCCGGCGACGGCATGCAAAATCGGTAAGATTCTCAGTGTCGACGCAATCATTGTCGGCACAGTCACCGAATTTGGCTTCGAGAGCCATCATACTGATGTCGGCGGCGCCGCCAGCGTTGCCGGCTCGCATATCCCATACGTCGGCGGCTTCGGGTTTGGCCACGTCGGGCACAGCTCCGGCAAGTGCAAGGTCTCCGTCGACGCCCGCATGGTCGATATCAACACCAGTGAAATCCTGGCCGCGGTGCACGGCAGCGGCGAATCCAAACGCAGTGGCACCTCGCTTTGGGGCGGTGGCGGCGGTGATTGGAGCGGTGGCGGCGGCGGTTTTGACAGCGGCTCGAGCGAATTTGCCAGCTCGATTGCCGGCGAGGCTACCTTGCAGGCAGTCGACGAAATCGGCACGCAGCTGATCGCATCCGCCGACAAGATTCCCGACAACCAGTCGATCGCGGCAGCCAACGTGCAAGGTAAAGTGGCTGATGTAACCGGCGCACAAGTCGTCGTCAACGTCGGCAAGGTTAATGGAATTTCGGTCGGCGACAATCTGCAAGTCGAGCGAGTCGTCAAACAAATCAAAGATCCAGACTCCGGCAAGGTTTTGAAGGAAATAACGAACACAATCGCGGTGGTCAGCGTTTCTGAAGTCGACGCCAACTCAGCCACAGGCAAAATCGTCAAAGGCACAGGAGTGCGGGTCGGAGACGATGTCCGCAAAGTGACGACCGACGTCACAGCCGTCATAGTGCAACCCTCGGCGGACTCAGTACCTAAACCAAAAGCAGCCACAGCAACACCTCCGGCGAAGAAACCCCTGGGCGCTCATAAGTAGGAAACGCCATGATGCCAACGAATATTCGAGGAAAGGGACGCACACAGTCCTCTTTCCTCCTTGGCTTTTCAAGAAGCCTGGTGATATATCTGATAGCAGCAGTGCTGCTGATCGCCGCGAGCAGTTGCTCTGCCGCAATGGCGAAAAAACCGATTGATTGGGACAAAGCTCTGGAGAAAGGAAACCACCTTTTGGCCATTGGTGACAACAAGGAAGCAGTCGCTTTCTTCTCCGATAAGCTGAACAAAGATCGAGAGTGTGCTCCATGCCATCTGGGTCTTGGCCGAGGGCTGAAGAAATTGGGCAAAATCAGCGAGGCGAAAGCCGAGTTTCAACTGGCCGCGCAGTACGATCCCACCCTGGCCGATGGGTTTTACGAGCTGGGCGTGCTACAGGAAAGGGACAAGGAGTACGCCCGGTCGGTGGAGAGCTTCCAGAAGTATCTGGATTTAAAGCCTGATGCGGCTGGACGCAAGACAATTGAGGATCGGATCCTATACGATAAGAATCAAATGTAGGCGCGATGCTAACAGCCGAAAGGCAACTCAGCAAGGAGACAGCGGTGACTGACAAGAAAACGTATGCATACTTCAAGGGGGAATTCGTTCCGATTGAAGAAGCGAACATAAACATCATGAACCACTCGTTTATGTACGGAACAGCTGTGTTCGAGGGGATCCGCGGATACTGGAACGAAAAGCAGAACGAGATGTATGTGTTCCGCATGCCGGAGCATTTCGAGCGCATGATGGATTCGATGAAGATCATGTACCTGCAGACACCACATACGGTGCCACAGCTCTGCGACATCGTGGTTGAATTACTTAAGCGCAACGCGCCGAAGACTGACACATATGTACGACCGACCGCGTATAAGACCGTGCACAGAGTCGGTCCCGGGCTCGACAACAACCCCAGCGACATTTGCATTTTCTCTGTCGCGTTCGGAGACTACTTCCACGGAGCCGGCGGGTTGCGCGTGCAGATTTCCAGCTGGCGCCGGGTAGAGGACAACGCCATTCCGGCTCGCGCCAAGATTGTCGGCGCATATGCCAATACCGCACTGGCTAAAACCGATGCGCTGATGTGCGGATTCGATGACTGCATCGTGCTGAGCGAGTCGGGCCATGTCTCCGAAGGCAGCGCCATGAACATCTTCATGGTCAAACGTGGAACTCTAATTACGACTCCGACTACCGAAAATATCCTCGAAGGAATTACGCGCTCCAGCGTAATCGAAATTGCTCAGGAGGAATTCGGCCTGCCGGTGGAAACTAGAACGATCGATCGCAGCGAGTTGCTCACCGCCGACGAGCTGTTTTTCTGCGGTACCGGCGCTCAAATTGCGCCGATCATCGAGATCGACAAGCGCCCGATCGGAACCGGCAAAGCAGGACCGATAACAGAGAAGGTTCAAACGGCATACATATCCATCTGCCGCGGAGAAAATCCAAAATATTCCAAATGGTTGCGGCCTGTCTTCGGCACCAAACACGCCACCAACGAGAAAGAGTCGAAAGCAGTGGCGCGCTAAGTCGCGCCTGCGTCGCAGCTGGTTTTCCCACTCAATATGCGGATTGTCGCATGGCGTTTCAAGACCCGGATCTGAAGAAATCATCGCCACAATTTCGTGTCGATGATGACCATAAGGTCGATCTGGTTGAAACGCCGGAGGCGGCCGAGAAAAAAAGCGAATCGACCGAAAACGATAAACCTTCGCAGTCAGTCGCAAATGCGCCGCCGCCATCACCAAAAGCGCGGCCGGAAGACGCTGCACCGTGTCGCATTGAGGGATACAATCTGATCGAAGTGATTGCCCATGGATCCTCCGGTGACATTTGGCGCGCCACTACAGCTAACGGAGCACCAGTGGCCATCAAGGTCTTTAAGAAGGAGCTCATAGCAGATGCCGACAATTTGAGGCGGTTTCACCAAGAAGCAAAAAACTTGCGCAGAATCAGTAGTGCCAATGTCGTCTCCGTGATCGAATCGGGAGAAACGACGGATCGTAGTCCTTATATCGCGATGGAACTCTTGAGCGGTAAAACACTGAAAAGCAAGCTCGAAGATGAAGGTGTGTTTGAACCTAAAACAGCGGTGACGATTGCCCGTGAGATATGCCGCGCGTTGTTGGCTGCTCACGAGCAAACGATCATTCATCGCGATTTGAAACCGAGCAATGTCATTGTCACTGATTTCAACACGACGAAATTGATTGATTTTGGTGTGGCAAAAGCGACCGGTTACTCTGGTGAAACGATCACCCATGTGGGAGAAGTCGTCGGCACGCCTGAGTACATGAGTCCTGAGCAGTGTCTTGGTGGCTTGGTCGATGAACGCAGTGACATCTATTCGCTCGGTTGCACGCTGTTTGAAATGTTGACGGGCTCCAAAGCGTTTCCCTCTAACAGCACAGTCGAGGCAATCGCAAAGCAAGTGAGCAACGATCGCGCGGAGCTCCGGGCGAACATCAATGCCACCGGTGTTCCAGTGGCGTTGCGGCAAATCGTTCTCAAATGTTTGGAGCGCGATCCGTCCAAACGTTTCCAAAATGTCTCACAACTGGAAAACGACCTCGGTGCATTTCTTCTTGGTGCTCCACTCCGTTTCACCAAGAGCAAACCCGTGCCTGCCAGGCAGCCAACTGCGATCCGCGCCGGCGCCGTGGCGCTTGGCGTCATTGTTCTGCTTGGTCTGGGACTGAATGCGGCCTTTCATTTTGGACATGCGGTCAATCCGCCGCTAAGATCGGACCTGCCGCCAAGCTCGCTTCCTTCGGCGTCACTTGAGGATTTCAGAAATTGGGTCGATCAAGAAGTGGCCAGTCAAGCAAACAGTTCCGGACGACTGCAAGATGCCACGATAACGGGCATGCGGCAGGCGTTCGACCAGGAGTTGAAGAGTGAGCCGATTGCAAGAAACCTCGACGGTGAAGGAGTGATCTATTTCACTCTCAATCCTAACGGAATCGTCAGTCAGATGTCGGCGGTCGGCTGGCGCAATAAACACGCTTACGTCTCTGACCACGGACAAAACATCAGTCTTGTCGAATTTGCTTTGCACTCAGTGCATTTCCCAGCACCCGGCCAAGAACGGCAGATGGCGCTGATTTACACCGGTTCGGGATTTGCCATCAAAGAGCAGAAGGACATGCCGCCGGCAATGCGGTTGGCAACGGATACCCAATGATATCCTCTTCGGACTGTGGGATTGCTGAAGGAATTTGACTAGGCATTAAGCGTTTTCATTTCTGTTTCTGCTTCGAGAATGCCTCGTTCTATATAAATTGGTCGCACTTGCCGGCGGATATCGCGAAGTTTTATGGCAAAAGACATGGCTAGAAGCATAGACAAAAGCCCGGATATCATAACCGTGTTCGATGCGCCAATCTTCTCTGCCACCGCCCCCGCCACCACGCTGCCAAACGGTGCGAGACCGATAAACGCCATTGTGTAGATCGCCATCACTCGTCCGCGTTTGTCTTCATCGACAATAGTCTGGATTAACGTGTTGCATGACGCGATTTGCACCATGCCACCGCCCCCGGCTAGTGCCAGTGCGAGTAATGTGAATGGGAAGAAGTGGCTCAATCCAAAAGCAACCAACCCCAAGCCGAAGCAGCTGCAGCCGACGACGATCCATCGACCCAGGCCCAACACACCCTTGCGATTGCTCAAAAGGAGCGCGCCAATTAGCGAGCCGACGCCGGATGCGGCGGTGAGAAAGCCAAGGGTAGCGGCGTTGCCATGAAAAACATCTTTGGCGAACGCCGGCATCAAAGTGGAATACGGCATGCCGACTAAGCTGACCAGTGCCATCAAAAGCAGTAGCGCTCGGATTGGTTTGAAACCGTAGGCGTAGGCAAACCCTTCGCGCAAACCTTCGATGAATGTTTGTCCATCGGGCTTTTTGAATGTAGAAGGATGACTGCGGATGAAAAACAGCGCGCCGATTACCGCGATATAACTGACTGCATTGAGAAGGAAACACATGCCTTCGCCCGTTTTGGCGATCATAATCCCGGCCACGGACGGACCAATCAGCCTGGTCAATGTGACGATTGAAGAATTCGTGGCGATGGCGTTCGGGAGCTGGCGCCGATCTTCGAGCATGTCGACGAGAAACGCCTGACGTCCCGGCATGTCGAATGAGTTGATCAAGCCCGAAAACATTCCCAGAACAATCAGTTGCCAGATCGCAGTGTGCCCGGTCAAAACAACTGCCGCGAGGATGCCGGCTTGAATCATTGCGAAGATCTGGGTGGCGATGACCAGACGGTGTTTATTGACTCGATCGGCAACCATGCCGGCAATTGGCGTCATGAAGAGCGAAGGCGCCTGAGTGGCGAAGGCTACGACGCCGAGCATTGTCATCGAGTTGGTCAAGCGGTAGACGAGCCAGCTTAACGCCATCTGCTGCATCCACGTGCCAATCATTGAAATGACCTGCCCACCGAAATACAATCGCAGGTTGGGATTTCGCCACGCCTCTTGCGATATTGGGCTCGTTGATTCCGTTGTGCCGCCTGTATCGCTAGTACGCTGCATTGGTGTGACCGCTGAGAACCGGAACAAACTGTTCCACTTGTATGGACTTGAAGACGCTCGCCAGAAGGGAGAGTTCCAGCCAATGATCGCGATCTACCAGTGAAGGCAAGATGGGGTGAGCTGTTGCAGTCGAATTAATTATTGCGCCGCGTCCTGTTTTTGTTTCTGGGCAACGAATTCTTCGCTTGAGCCGCCATGATTCTTGTGATGCTTAGCTTCTCTGCGCATTTCTTTTGCCAACTTATTCAGCTTGTGCGCCTGCATTTTTGCTTCGAACTGTTCGGAGTAATCGGCATCGTGGTGCCACAACATTGACCATTCGCTGATCGCTTGTGCAACCAGTTCCGGAGTGACATTTTTGTGCGATCTGATCTTTCTGGACAGAGCACGCGCATACAAAAGATGCCCGGTTGGATCGCCGGGATCGAGTTGTATTGCTTTCGCCAATTCGCGAATGGCAGGATCGTATTTTGCGTCGTCCGTGTCGCGTTCGCCTTGAAAACGCAGTGCTGACGCTTCGCTCATTCGTCCGGCAACGCCCGAGCCATAGAAGGCAACATCAGGTTTTTCTTCTGAGTAAGGCCGATCGGGATCGGTCGTTGACGAAATATTTGGTGAGATCACATCGGCATTGGCTGCGCTGTTGCAACATAGACACGATGCCACTACCAGTAGTGCTGAACTTACTGCAAGGAAATTCTTCATCAAATGATTACTCAGTTGGAGCCCGTTACATCTTCTACGTCGACGTGTTGTGTATTGGCATTCAAATCGGCGATTTCGCCTTCGATTTCACGCACGCGGCTGTCGATGCGCTCGATCTGCGCGATTTCGTCGCGAATGCGCTCGAGAAGTGCTTTGCCGTCGATACTATTGTGTTCGGCAAAGAGCGCAAAGGCTCTGGTGCCGATGGTGGTCAAATGGCGGTTTTTCTCAGTGTTTAAGGTCATGATGTTGGTTTGCAGTTTGACCTTCTTAACTTGCTTGCCGGTGGTATCGGCAGCCTGCTTGGTTACGCTTTTGACCTTGCTGACAAGTTTGTCGAAATTAGGATTTGCCATAACACTCTCGCTTGAAGACATAGACATTCACTCTAACTATACGCCAAGAGGAGTGAAAAAGGCTTCAGATGAGAAATATACCGGCTCTTGACAATAAGGCTTTCCGGCATTTGTTAAATCGGATTTCGGTAGGTATAAAACTCATTGTCCTCAGCATAGCCACCCTGACCGCTGCCGATGCTTTTGAATTCCGCCACAAACTCAATGGCTCGAATCCACTTTACCAATTTGAAGCCCAGCTCATTTTCGCATCGTAGCCTGAGCGGAGCTCCATGCAGAATCGGCAAAAGTTGACCATTCAACTCATAAGCCAGGATTGAAAGATCTTGCCGCATGTTCTCGATCGAATGTGAGTCCCAATACATTGCACCATCATGACTCTCGCCAAATGAATAGAACACGACATATTTTGCATCAGGTAGCGGCTGCACCTTTTCGATAATTGTCGCCATCTTGACGCCGCCCCATTTTGCCACACCGGTCCAGCCCTGAATGCAGAAATGATTAGTAATTTGCTCCGCTTTTGGCATCGCCTTTAGTTCGTCATAGCTGAAGTCAGTTGGATTCGATACAAGTCCATGGACAGGCAATTTATAGCCAGCAAAATTGCCTTCAGCCAGGGAGTTGAACTCCTGTGAATCCGGTATTTTTCCGTTCGGCCACAAATATGGTGCAATGTCTTTTTCGCTATATTGCGTGGTCGGAGCCCAGATTTCCATACCCCCCAATATTGGTCCGACTAGTGCCTTACCGACACGTTGCACCAGTCGTGCGTGCCTTATGGTGAATGGTGATGCGCCGATCCATAATGCAAACAAGAACGTTATGATCCCCGCTGCGATTATTGTTCCGGTGAAAGCGGTGTTATCGGTTCCCACCATTATGTGGTTAAGGTTGCGTCGAAAACCGGTAACGAAAACCATCGTCACGTGTATAACAGTAAATTGCACGAACCAGATCAGGACTGCAAAGTGAATTGTTCTGGCGACTTGCCGATTGAATATCTTTCCGAACCAGCCCGCCCGGTTAGAAATAGCCGGTGATTGCATTATGCCGCTGAAAACCGCCAACGGAGCAGCTATGAATACGGTAGTAAAATACGCCAGTTGCTGGAGCGAGTTGTATCGTACCCACCCGTTTTCAGCCGGAAGATGAAACGAAGCATATTGGATCACATCTGAGAGAGCATTGGGAAAAACAGCCAGAGAGGTAGGTATCAAGCGCATCCACTGGCCTGTGCTGAACAGTAATGCATAAAAGACCAGACCGTTCAGCAGCCAGAGAACATCGCATGAAAAATGCCACCACCGGGCTAGACCGATCGAATGACGTATGCCGGGAATGCCTAGCCATGCGGGAATCGTTACCGCGTCATCTCTTGCAGTCCACAGCCTGTCCATTGGCACCGGCTTCTGGAAGCGAAACCATTCTTTCCCAGGAGTGCAGTTGTTTTCGAGATAGAGTCGGGGATGGTCGGCGAGAATTTGTATTCCAGAGCGCATGATGAACATGAGCAAGAAAATGTTGAATACATGTTGCCAACGCAACCACCAGGGAAAGCCATTATAGGCGCCCGGAGCGGTCAAGTGACCTGGATACCTGGCGATAAAATTCTGAATCATCGGCAGGGGATAAATCTCCCAGCCAATGGCAAACACCGCTACCATTCCCATGAATGCCAGAGGAATGAGCCAGAGTACGCTATACCAATGGGTGCCTATGCGGAATTCGGGCACGATGCCATGTCTTGCGGGATACCATCTCGCCAGATCAAGTTCATCTGCACCCCTGCGGATCTGCTTTTGCAGTGGTTCAGGTATGTTCGGGTCGATTGATGAGTTAGTCATAGCCTTGAGTTTGCGGTATCTGAGCGTGTCTATTCTAAGGCCCTGATTCGCCAATTTCATCCCGACGCAGCAAATACGTGCTGCCGGTGTGGCCAAATTCACCGAAAACTTAGTGGGAACCGAGCACTGAGAGAAATGTGCGCGGGGTTGAAAGGACAACCGTATAATGGGATCGAACGCTATTCTACGGCGAGGTGCACTTATGGCGGACAACATGAACGACATGGAGCACGGCAACGATACTGAGGCGTTATTGTCTCGCCGAGCAGTCCTCAAAGTGATAGCCGGCGCGCCGCTAATCGTCACTTTTGGGTTGGCTACGTCGCCTCTGATGCGGTTTCTGAAACCAACAATGAAACCGGGCAATTTCATTCAGGCTGCTGATTTACCGGCAGCAGACCAGCCGGTTCAATTCCATCGGGGTGACTTTCCAGACACCTGGACATGTTTACCGTTTATGTTTCCGATGAAGGTTCTGGTCTTCAATCCTGAACAATGCGAAATCCGCAAAATACCTGGTTTCGTTATACGTGTTGAGAACAATCAGATCATCGCATTCAGCCGTAAATGCCCGAAACAAGGTGACCACGTTCTAAATTATGTCAGCGACCCGGTAAACCATTGTTGCGGTGGCTGCCCAGGTAAGACAGTTCACTGCCAGTGTGCGGCTGCACTATCGATGGCGTCGCTTCGAATCAAGACTCCCGTTCTAGTCTGCCCTTGCGATGGCAGTATTTTTGACTTAAGCAACAACGGGCGAGTGCTAGCCGGACCTGCGTGCCGTCCCCCACGCCAATTCACCGTAAACGTTGACGATGATTTGATCAGCATCAATCGCTTAGAGGCTGGTGGCATTGCCTGAGGTCGTATCGGTCGCTGTGGGCTGATTAGTAGTGCCACCACTACTGGTTTCATTTAGGGAATTCGCCTACCGGAACACGTCCGCCGCTGACTGAGGGACACAAAAATGCTTGTCTCAATCTCAAACTTTGTCAAAAACTACATTAAGATCGTTGCTAGTGCTTATCGACGATGGAAAAGCAGTGGCCCCGGTTTCGGCCCAAGCGGGCGCGATCCAAATCAACCGGCTCCTGTTCCGCGCCGTCCGCTGCCCAACTCAGGCACCGGTGAAGTCGCGTTACCTTTGCCAGAGCAACCTACCGAAAACACTATCTAACGGATTGTATCGGACGTAGACACATTCAAATGCTGAATCACGAAAACTGGAATAGGAAGAAATTGTTGCTGGCACTTATCTGCGGTACTGCTGTTGCTGCAATAATTCTGTTACCGGGCACCGTTTATGGCATCTTAGAATGGCTGTGCTTCGATTCCACTGGGAAATGGGTTCTAAGCGCTTCTATAGTTTTGTCATTGCTCTGTTGGTTATACCTGCCGAAACGCACTAGCGCTAAGAAAACTTAGTTAGGCTGGGATGAAAAACAATGGACGAAAATTCTGAACCCAAAACCCAGACCGAGAACTCAGGCGGCGATGGCCCGCGCGGCAAGACGCGGATCGGCGCCAGCATGCCAGGCGACGGCTCCAAGAAAGTCCAGATCGATCAGGAGCTAACAGTCAAGCAACTCGCACGCAAACTACGAGTCTCAGAAGTGCATGTGATAAAGCACCTGTTCAAAAAAAGCATCTGCCGAACCGTAAATCAAATCGTTGAACTGAACACGGCTCGGGATGTGGCGTTCGAGATGGGATTTGAAGTAACGTCCAAAGGCGACCCATCCGATTGAAACATAAAGTAAATTACCTGACACTCGACGGAAATCACGGTTGCTGCGCCAAGTTACACGTTAGGTACAAAAAGCAGATTGCGCTTTTTCAGCACGCACTATCGTTTTCGATTGCGTTTTTGAAAAAGAGCGGACCAAGCTAATGGTGTAAACTCTTTGCCTTCAATTTTTATGCCATGAAAAACTGTTTGTTTTAGTTCAACCAAATCAAAGCTATTGAGTTCGATTTCGGACACGATTTCGGCGGCACGGACTGTTGGGGGGCCCTGATCGGGTGGATCGAGAGTATTGGCGTTGCCGGCAAGCACGAGGTAAAAGCCGGATGGTTCGACCATATTTGCGAGCACTGTTTGGAAGCCAGCAAGATTTATTTTGCGAACGATGTGATACGTTCCGCGGTCAAATACGAACGGGAACGGTCCACCCAGATTTGGCATAGCGGTTACATCTGCTTCAACGAAGTTTATCTTGACCCTAGCTTGGGCTGCCTTTTCGCGAGCGCGTTCCAGAGCCACTGTTGAAAGATCAACAGCAGTGACGTCGAATCCGAGCTGAGCAAGGAAAATAGCGTTCGTTCCGGTTCCACATCCGAGTTCGAGCACGCGGCCAGGTTTCACTTTGCTTTCGGACAAGAAGCTCTCTAAGTGTTGTGAGGGGACGCCGCTGTCCCAGGGGGTATCTGATTGAATGTAGCGCTGGTCCCAATCAACTTGCATTGCGGTTGCCTCCCAGTTGTGACAGCATTGTTCGATGCGACAAATCATAGCCTAGTGGCAAGGTTCTTTTTAGTTGTCCGCGATCATTCGCCGCACTGGTTAGAAACCTGCACATCGACGCAGGGCATAATAGTAATATCTCTCGCTCGTGAGTGGCAGTGCACAAGATGTCGGAAGGAAAGAAGATTTGGAAGAACGAAGAGGCGCTGCGGCTAGCCATGCTGCAAGAGCTCGCCAACATGCGCGCCAACAACGAGGGCCCTGGCGGTGCTTCTGGCAAGCAACTTAGGGATTGTTTGCATCTCAAAAGCGTTGTAGAACTTGAATCTCCATTGTTGTATTTATATGAGAAGGGTTATGTCGACGCTTTCGAATATGTGTTTATAATCACCGAAAAAGGATTGCGATTTTTGGCAGACCTTGATGATGAGTGGACTTTCCACTCGCTTGTACCTCGCCGACCTCTGCCGAATGCCGGCGCTGGTGCGGTAGCACTAGCCCTTCCCGAGCCGCCAAGCGACGTCGACGATGAGGTGGCGTGATCAACAAGAAAAATGCAACATAAAATGCACTACGAGACACTCAAAAATGAGCAATGCCATGAGTACACCAGAAGAATCGTTCACTGAATACGTTCTCAGAACTGGCCGAGCAGAGCAATTTTGCCGCGTTCTTGATTGCTGCAGGATCCTTGGTCTTAAGAGCGATGAGATAACCATCGAGTCGGTTGAACAAGCCTGCAAAACACAACTTGTTAGTCCTGGAGTGCATTCTAAATTGACCAAAGAAATGAAGGCAGCACGCGACGATATCATCAAATGGATTCGAGAAAACCCTGACTGGAAGCAGATCCCGAGATGCTAATCGGGGCAGCCTAAACGTTGACCAACCCATAGGACAGTCGGTAATGTTCGAACGATTCACGCACGGATGTATCAAGGCAATCATGCTAGCTCAGGAAGAAGGCCGCATCATTGGACACAACTACGTAGACACGGAACAACTCTTGCTGGGGCTCATCGGCGAAGGCACAGGAATCGCGGCAAGATCCCTAAAAGCTACCGGTGTCAGCCTCAAGGAAGCCAGGATCAGCGTGGAAGCAATGATTGGACGAGGCAATGACCCTGTTGACCAGGTTGAATGCAGGTTCAAGCCCAAGGTCAAGAGAATACTCGAGTTGTCCTGGGATGAAGCGAGAAAGCTTAACCACAACTTCGTCGGCACTGAGCACCTTTTGCTTGGACTAATTCGTGAGGCAAATGAAAGTCTCACTGGAGAAAGCCAGGGAGTCGCCTTTAGAGTGCTGCGAAATCTCAACGTTGACTTGGATGTTCTACGAACAGAGGTGTTTGACGCAATCAAAAAGTGAGACATTGCTATTCTCAGACACTGCGATGGTGTTCGCGGCTTGAGGTTACAGATTCATATGCCGAATCGCTACGTAAACACCAAAAATGAGCCAAGCGACGAACAGAACACCAATTGTGACGAGAAATGTTTTCGGAACAGGCGCACGGTCCAGCTGTTGATTTTCCATCTCATTGAGAACGGTCCACGGATCTTTCCGTAAAAGCATCCCATTTGCCTCCCGACTTGCCCTATCACGGGCTTTCAATACTTGTCTTTTGGTGTAGCTCTTTTGAATCTCTTGTTCAAGATCGTTCAAACGCTGCCTCGTGTCTTCTATTTTCTTTTTCAATGTCGCCAGATCTGATTCGTGTTCGGAAGTGTCTTCCTGCTTTGCTTTCTTCTTTTCGATTTGCGCTTCCAGCTGCGTCTGCTGCGCCAACAACGCCGCCAGAGTAGCCCGCAACTGAACCAATTCCTTCTGCAGCGCCGCATAGGTCTGCTCGAGCACTGCAGCGGGATGCTCCATTTTGCCCATTACGGCATTGAGGAAAGCCCTTATTAACTCAAGGAATCTGTCAATCATATGCGAGACTGATGCCGATGTTGCTTCCATTCTAAGCTGAAAGGTTCTACAGCAGATGATCATCTTAGCGACGAGATGAACAGCCGCCAATCACCAGAGGGTTTTTTGGAATATTCAGCATACGGTGCTATATACGAAGTTGAATTCAAGGCGATTCAAGGGATTTGGCAAGGATTTAGGCTAAACCCAAAACCCCGGATCCCCAAGCCAGGATTGCGACTGGTTCTTGTCCGCAAAGAGCCTGGTACTGCTTTTCGGTTCATTTTTTGCTCAGACCCTATATACTGGAGAGAAGTAGAAGGGTGTTGAATTATGGCTCAGCGAAAACCAGAGGAACAGATCACGCTCGAACAAGTGCTGAAGCTGGTCGAGAAGCTGTCGCCTGATGATCAAGAGCAACTGCGCATAAGATTGGATCGCAACACAAGGCAGCAGGAATGGCGCAATCTTGTCGCAGCCGTTGCCGAGGACAATAAAGAACTCGCATCCCTTTCCGACGACGACATCGCTGAGGAAGTTCGGGCGGTGAAGCAAGCTAGAAAGTCCAGAAGTGCTCAAAGTAGTGATTGACACCAATGTCTGGATAAGCTCGCTTATCGGCTCCGGCAATCCGGCCCGCATTGTAGGTTTGCTCGTCTCAGACACGTTTCAAGCCTTCTATCCAGCTTTACTGCTGGAACAGGTGCAAGAAGTTGCAGCTCGACCACGGATTGCAGCGCGAATCTCGCCGCATCGCTTAGACCAGCTCCTGTCTGTAATCCAACACAGCGCAAGGCAGGTTGAGCTTGGACCTATTCCAGCAATATGTCGAGATCCTACCGATGACGCCTTTTTGGAATGTGCCCGCTTGGCAGATTGCGACTATCTCATCAGCGGCGACAAAGATCTTCTGATCCTCAAGACGCATGGAGAGACTCGGATTGTTACTGCTGCGGAGTTCTTAACGGCCTTGCAAACCTAGGTCCTGTCCCGCACCGCAACGTAGAAGTCGCTGAACGAAACATACCTTTTTTCACTTTAATTCGCACAGTGTGATTTGCTCGGTAGTGATGAACGTTAGGATTGGATCTACAAACCCCGGTTGTTACTGGAACGCAGAAAATGCGCATTGATACGTTTTCATCATCAGCCTTCGTCTGCCCGCGGACATAAGCATCCAACGTTGCCGCGCACGCTCTCTACTGTTCATACTGCGTCCAGAATCCAACTTTACGTGAGTGGTTGCGACGAAGCTGTTGCACGTATAGATCATGCGGCATGAGCGTCTCCCACTTCGTTATATGCCCAGCGAACCGGTCGAGCTTTTGTAGATAATCAATACCGTGGTGGTAAGCACGAGAATATGCTCGTTTAAGAATGGAATCCAAAAGTGCTCGATACAAAACAGTAGCGGCGAAGTAGCGATGATGTTTCTCCATCGCCTCTGCCACTGGAAGTATGCTGCTGTAGTGACCTCCTTCAATCTGTCCTGCACTGCGCGTGATGTATTCCTCCGCTTGATCAATGGAACCGCAATCAATCAAAAACTGAGCGTCCGACCAAGACAAAGTCATGGACTGAAGGATGGCTTGTGCTTCTGCTGTGACTACAATCTTCTTCTGCTTTGTGCCGATCGCGGAGAGCAGTGTTGCCAATGTATCCTTGCTACGGCATTCCCTGAAGATGCGCCATGCTACGGCGGCTTGCGCGGTTTTGTCATTGAGCTTCTTATGAATTTCAAGCAACAAACCATCATAACCATACGTTCTGGACCTTAATGACTCGGGAATTTTCTCGACCCACGATAACGCTGTCCTAGCGCTTTCTGACTCCAACCACACCTGAGCAATGTCCATGATGGATTTTGATGATAATTCTGGTTCAACAGATCGTCGCGCTCGTTCAAAGAGTTCCGCATCCTTAAGCTGCCGCGCCAGTAATTCAATAGGAGCAGTCCAGTGACGCGAATGCCCTGAATCGAGTTTTGACCGTCGCCATAGTTCGCTAACCAATGTTCGTGTCATCGCCTCTGGTAGAAAATCAGTGACGCTGTCGAACAGCGTATCTCGAACTCCGTAGTTATCGTGAGCATATAGATACAGCAATCTGTCACAAAGCCAGTCCTTGTCTGGGCAGCCCGCGGCAAAATGAGAAAATAATTCACGAGCGTCAATCTGAAATACTTGTCCTACAGTGCCGTCATCATCACAGTTGTCGAAAATATCTTGTTCGCTTTCGTAGAATGCGATTATGAGTTCGACCCCTGTCCTAGGATCGGTGACGCCCGCCTTCAAATCTTCCAGTAGCGATTCGAGTTCACGGACAAATAGGTCACGCTCGCGCCATTCAATGAACCGATCCATGCAGCTCAAGTTCGCCAGTTTTTCCTTGAACCGAACAACATTCTTTCGCGGACTAGCAATAAGCCGTTCGATTGCATCGTCAACATCACTGTTTCGCCTGGCGAGATCGAGCAGCGTTGTTGACAATGTTTCAGCACCGAGTTGGATCAGGCGCGGAAGTCTTTCGCTAGCAGGAGAATTTGGCGACAAATGGTCGACACGAGTCGTTCGTTTCTTCAACTTGGTGCTCTCCATGCTCAATACCATGTTCGTTGAAAAGGCGCCATGAATCAAGATGCGTACTGAATATAAATTGTATGCCAGCTGGCAGCGTTGCCGCTGCCGATCGATTTCTGTTATGCGCGTTGACGCAAATGACCATAAGCGGCAAACAGTGGGTACGATTGCGATGAAACAATCGAAGTTTGCCCCTTGCCCCGCAATACCATACAGAAGACTAGAAGCGGAAAAGTCATAAAGTTCTAGAACTTTGAAGGAACGAATCTATGTCAAGCAAATCATTGCCTAAGCCGCTTCGCGAACTCGTCCGCCATTGGTCTGAAATCGCATATGAGCCCGAACTTGGCATCGAACTTGAAAAAATCTTCTACGTCAATCGATGGAAAACTGGCACCACCACTGCATTTGATTTAAGTGAGGCAGTGCATAAGTTTCACGATGGAGCGGCTCGAGACCTATACAAGGCTTACGTTATGGGCGGGCAAGGTGAGTGGCTGGTAGCCAGCGCGATTGCCAGGAAAATACTTGAGCGCGAAGAATTGCCGGCCGAGTTACTGACGATTTCGGAAGACAAAGTTCGGTCGTGCACCTGGGTTCCTGGCTAACTGCTCTCCCGAGCTTCAAGCCCGGTCAGTCGATGGCACGATCAGCGTTCGGAAAGGCCACCAGATCGCGCAGTTTGCTGACCCTTTTGTACTCTTTTGGAATTGAAAGTGCCATGTCGCGCAGTTCCTTCGAGATTGCAGTGGCATGCATCGAAGAAGAGGTAGCGCCGTTGGAACGTCTGTGCCCCAGTACGAGTGGGATTGCATCCAGGTCCTTTATTCCGAACCAGGCATTGATCAGTTTTAGTTGAACGGCGAGGCAGGGAATGTTGGTCGCTTCAATCAGCACCCCTGCACATTTTTCCGCGGGGGAGTGCACTTGATAGAAACCGTCAAGAATCTCCGAGTTCCACTCCAACTGTTTGGCAGGCTGATTGAGAAAGAAAAGCGTAGACTGTTTCGTGATCTTGCCGATATCGGCATCGTCTTTGTTGCCGAAAAAACCGTACGATCTCCACAGTTTCTCGGGGACGACACAATACATGTGTGCCTGTGGGTTGACTACCACTGCTTCCCACGTGGGGGCGCAAGCTGTTAACTGGTAGCCCCTATCGTCACTGATCTTAATTGCCAGAGGAGACAAACAGACTGATGTCTTCCCCGGTATCAGGTTGCGATAGTTGACATAGTCGATGCGCCACACTCTGGTCTTCGCCGCGTTCACGGGTGCGATTGCAACCAGAAATGCCAGGAACAGAACGGGGATGGCGATGAACCGTTTGTGGAGATCGGCGTCTTTCATACTTTACCGTTGCACTCGGTTGCTTCAGTTTTATGCCCCATTTTTGCGGGCTAAAAAACCGAGCGCGCTGACTGGTTCAAAATGGGAAGCTGGTCCTCCGAGCCCTAACGTTGCGGCCAAAGGGAGGCATGTGTAGAGAACGTCCGATCTACCGCGCATTCGATCCGACTGATAAGTTATGTTCGCCTGACATGTTTCGATCGCCATGAAACTGGGGCCAGCGGCTTTTCTAAGGGCACCACCTCTATCGCACTTGAACCGGCAATCAGTCGATCGCTTTGAATGGTAATTGAAAACGACTGTGCACGAGCTTGACTGCTTGGCGAGCGTACTGAGATGGCATGACGACGCTGACGCGCAGGTCAGAGGTGGAAACCATTTGCACGGGAATGGCTGCGCGGCTGAGAATGTCGAACAAGTTGCCTACAACTTCCGGTCGATTACTCAGTCCGCGACCGACCACGGATATTGTTGCGATTTGCGTGTCGACGCGAACGATGGGGTGATCGATAGTCGATTGCAGTGATTCGAGAATTGACCGTACCTTGGCCACGTGACGCTTGTCTACCGTAAAAGTGAGTTCTTGAGCCGGTTCGTCTTCCCGAGTCAAAAGCATGATCATCCCGGTCGATATGCTCAGCTCGTCCAACCTGGCAAATAGAGAACCAAAACCTTCCAGCGATTTGTCGTCACCGCCCGTGGTGTATACCTTAATTGATAAGGAAGCTTGCTCTTCGTCTAGTGCGACGGAGCAAACGGTGTTATCGGGCACGATGAACTTGTGGGTAATGATGGTGCCCAGGTTTTCATAATTATTGATGGGCCGGATTCGGATTGGCACATTGTTGTCCATTGCCAGTTCGACTGCTTGCGGATGCATATGCGGCAGTCCAGCGGCAGATAACTCGAGCATCTCTTCGTAACTGATTGCAGCCAGCAATCTGGCATCGGAGACTATGCGGGGGTCCGCGGTGCAAACTCCCTCATTTTCAGAATAGACATCGCAGCGTTCTGCTTCCAGTGAGCAGGTCAGTGCGATCGCTGCTGCATCTACGCCACCGTCACCGACTGTGGTGACTTCCTGTGATTCTGTTATCCCTTGAAAGCCAGCGACTACTGCTATTTCTCCTCTTTCGAGGCTATTTTCGATCTCGTCGGTGCATATCTCGCGAATTGGCGCATTGCCATGACGGCTCTCAGTCACGATGCCTGCCTGGGCGGCGGTAAACGATCTAGCCGGCCAACCAAGCGATTGAATGGCCATGGAAAAGAGGGCCGCTGAGGCTTGTTCGGCACTTGCCAGCAACATATCAAGATCTCTGGCATTAGGACTGCCGGCCACGTTGTCGGCAATCGATCGCAGTTGATCCGAAGTCTTGCCGATCGAGGCAACGACTACCGTGACTTCGTTTCCTTCTTCCGCCGCCCTGATTGCGATCTCGGCTGCTTTCTTGATGCTCTCGATATCGGGGAGCGCGGTGCCACTAAATTTTTGAACTAGTCGTCCCATGTTCCTGGCTCGCTAAAGGGGATACTGCGGGCAGCTTTGAGGATCGCTGGGGCACCATATTTAGTGACCCAACTTATTATAGGCATAAGATTGATCTCAGCGCAACTTTATTCTCGTGCCACTTAATCTGGTGCGGCACCATATTAGGTGCCGCACCGTTCCTGGTACCAGACCGACGACCACGAGGCTTGGCTCCGAGCCGGCACGTATCGGCCGCCAAGATGGCGGCTCAAGTTAGCACCTCGGGTGGTGCGGCACCTCAGGTGGTGCGATCAGATCTCGGTCATGGGGATGCGCACGCCGGCCTTTTTGGCGAAGGCGATCGCTTCGTCGTAGCCGGCGTCGACGTGACGGATCACGCCCATGCCCGGATCGGTGGTGAGGACGCGGCTCAGGCGAGCGGCTGCTTGATCGGTGCCATCGGCTACGATTACTTGCCCGGCGTGCAGAGAATAACCGATACCAACCCCGCCACCATGGTGGACAGATACCCAACTGGCTCCATTGACCGCGTTGATCATGGCGTTGAGATACACCCAGTCGGCAATGGCGTCTGATCCGTCTTTCATGGCTTCGGTCTCTCTATTAGGCGAGGCGACCGAGCCGGAGTCGAGGTGATCTCGACCGATGACAATGGGTGCTGAGACCTTTTTGCTTTTCACCAATTCGTTCATTATCAGTCCCATTTTTTCGCGATCGCCATATCCAAGCCAACAGATTCTGGCGGGCAGACCTTGAAACTCTACCTTTTTAGACGCCATCTCGATCCAGCGGCAAAGCGGCTTATCCTGCGCAAAGTGCTCAAGTATGGCCTGATCGATCACATGAATGTCGGCCGGGTCGCCAGACAATGCGGCCCAGCGAAACGGTCCTTTCCCCTCGCAGAACAATGGACGAATGTACGCCGGCACAAACCCGGGGAAATCAAAAGCATTCTCCACGCCGAAATCGCGAGCTACCTGGCGAATGTTATTGCCGTAGTCAAAGGTTATCGCGCCGCGTTTTTGCATTTCAAGCATTGCTTTGACATGCCGCGCGATCGATTCAGAAGCCAGCTTGATGTGCTGGTCCGGATCCTTCTTTCTCAGTTCTGCAGCTGCCTCCAGGCTCAAACCCTCAGGGATGTAGCCACTGAGCGGATCGTGCGCCGAAGTTTGATCCGTGAGGACGTCTGGTTTAAAACCTCGTTCGAGCAATTTTGGCAGCAACTCAGCCGCGTTGCCGAGAACACCGATGGAAAGCGGCTGCCCTTTTGTCTTGGCCTCGTCCGCCAGTTTGAGTGCATGTTCAAGGTCATTCGCCTTCACGTCGAGATAGCGTTTTTCCAGGCGGCGTTGGATCCGGGTGTCATCGACTTCGATGCACAGCGCTACCCCATCATTCATGGTCACCGCCAGTGGTTGCGCTCCACCCATGCCACCCAGACCGGCGGTCAGAACAACCTTGCCTTTCAGGGTGCCGCCAAAGTGTTTTCGCGCCAGGGCGGCGAAGGTTTCATAAGTGCCCTGCAAAATGCCTTGAGTACCGATGTATATCCATGATCCGGCGGTCATCTGGCCAAACATAATCAGTCCCTGGCGTTCCAACTCCCGGAAATGTGTCCAGTTGGCCCAGTGTCCGACCAGGTTCGAATTGGCAATCAGCACCCGCGGTGCATTCTCGTGCGTTTTAAAAATGCCGACTGGCTTACCGGATTGCACGAGCAAAGTTTCATCTGTGTCGAGTGTGGTCAGCGCTTTCACGATCGCCTTGAGCGAGCGCCAGTCCCGCGCCGCCTTGCCAGAGCCGCCATAGACGACCAGGTCCAGCGGTCGCTCGGCCACCTCCGGGTCGAGATTATTGAGCAGCATCCGCAAGGCTGCTTCCTGCACCCAGCCTTTGGTGTTGAGCTGTTCGCCCCGGGGGGCCCGTACGGTTATCGGTTTGTCGCTGCTCAGGATCGCCTTGATCAACTCCGCGCCAGTAGCTGCGGTCGTCACTGATGTCATGACACAACTCCTCGAATTATGAAAATATTACAGCCATAGATCTGTGGTGTAGACTGGCAGATGGAGATCATAACGGACTTTGCCGCGTTGTGTAAGCGGCTCAGAATCAATGGAGTTAGCCATGGTCAAAGAATTGTCGAAGCCGAAGACCGCAAAGGGCAGCGAGAAGGTGGTGGAGACCATCTCCGGCGTTCCACTCAAGACCGTGTACTCGGCCAAGGACCTCGAGGGCTGGAGCTACGACAAATCGCTCAGCGATCCAGGCCAATTCCCCTACACACGCGGCATTCACGAAGACATGTACCGGGGCAAGATCTGGACAATGCGGCAGTTTGCCGGTTTTGGCGGTCCGGAAGAGACCAATGCTCGCTTCAAATATTTGCTTTCCCAGGGACAGACCGGGCTTTCCACCGCTTTCGATCTGCCTACTTTGATGGGATACGACTCTGATTCGCCCAAGTCAACCGGCGAAGTCGGCGTCTGCGGCGTCGCCGTCGACAGCCTGGAAGATATGGAGATTCTTTACAAAGACCTGCCGCTCGATAAAGTTTCCACCTCAATGACGATCAACGGTCCGGCGGTGATCATCTTCGCCATGTTTTTGGCCAACGCGCAAAAGCGCGGATTTGACCTGAAAAAACTGAACGGCACGCTGCAAAACGACATCTTCAAAGAATATATTGCGCAGAAGACCTACCTTTTGCCTCCCCGTCCCGCAGTCAAGTTGATTCAGGACATGATGGTCTTTTGCACGCACGAAGTGCCGCGCTGGAACACCATATCCGTCAGTGGCTATCACATTCGCGAGGCTGGTGCCACTGCCGCTCAGGAGCTGGCGTTTACTCTGGCTGACGGATTCGCCTACGTCGATTACGGCGTTGAAGCCGGTTTGAAGATCGACGATTTCGTACCGCGTCTTTCTTTCTTCTTCAATGCGCACATCGATTTCTTCGAAGAGATTGCCAAATACCGCGCCGCCCGCCGCATATGGGCGAAGCGGATGCGCGACAAATATGGTGCCAAAGACGAGCGTTCGCTCAAGCTTAGATTTCACACCCAAACTGCTGGATGCAGCCTGACTGCGCCTCAGCCCGAAAACAATATCGTGCGCACGGCGATTGAAGCGCTCGCCGGCGTACTCGGCGGCACACAGTCTTTGCACACCAACTCGATGGATGAAGTGCTCGGGCTGCCGACGGAGAAAGCCGCTCACATCGCCTTGCGTACGCAACAGATCATTGCTCACGAAACCGGTGTTGCTAATGTCGTCGATCCGCTGGCGGGCTCGTATTACGTCGAGTGGCTCACAGATGAGATGGAACGACAGGCTGAAGTGTACTTCAAGAAAATCGAAGATGTCGGCGGCGTAATCGCGGGCATTGAAAAGGGTTTCTTCATGAAGGAGATCGCCGACGCGGCTTATCGTTTCCAACAAAAACTCGATACGCAAGACCGTATTTTCGTGGGATTGAATGCTTTGACAGAAGAAGCTCCCGGCTCCAAGATTGAGATTCTCAAGATCGGACCGGAGTATGAAGACAGGCAGAGACAACGTCTAAAAGAGTTGCGCGCTAGACGTGACAACGCCAAAGTGAACAGTACTCTCGAAGTTCTCAAAGATGCGCTGCGCAACGGCACGCACACATTCCCGGCCATTTTGGAAACGGTGAAGGCATACGCGACGCTCGGTGAAGTTTGCGATGCCATGCGTGAAGTCTGTGGTGCCTATCGGGAAACGGCGGTACTTTAGCCACGATACACGAGCAACGAGGTTTTCCGGCCAACATGGCGGGAAGCATCGCTTCGGGTATACAATCTGTGATGGCACAGAGTTATGGCGAAATGACGGGCCAGGCAAAAAATAGATTTTACCCGCTGTCCGTTCTGATAAATTGGGCAGCGATTGCCTTGGCGTGCGTTGTGCTGACTATGGATGCCTCGGCCTTCATATTCTGGGTCAGCATCGGCGTTTTTGACGGACACTGGAACGACATTTCGCTGCAAGTCTTGTTCATCTGCATGGTGATCAGCTTCCTGTTTTTCCTGGTGGTCGCTGCCATATTCGGCGCGGCAAACAAGTTGTCCAGTCCCAACGCGGAGCCTGTGAAAGTGCTCAGCGACCTGAGCGTTCTGATCGACAGCGGCTGGGAACGCGCTATCAGGACCAGCATCACTTGCTCTCAGGTGGTATTGTCGCTTTTGGCAATTCTCTGTCTCTCGTTTTGGCGCGATCTCCTCTGGTGGTCAGAACTTTGCCGTGGCATGCGCGCCAGCACCGAGCATCGATTGCATGACGCAACCGATCTTTATGAAGCATCCACAGAAATTGCCACAAGTGACCGCAAACCGTTTTCACTGGTGATGGTGGCAGACAGTTTTTACGATCAGAAGAGAAACGCTGAGGCTGAGCGTTACTTTTTGCTTTCCATCGATGCGATCAAAAATTTGCCGGAAAATGATCGCAGTTTGCTTACCACTGCCTATCAGGGACTGGCAAGAACCTGTATGAACCAGCGGAAATATGCTCAGGCAGAGGCAGTGGTTCGCCAGTGCGTCGATGTTTTTGGAGATGGGATGGCGCCACTACATCCGGTGCAAGTGCGACTGGCCGGATCAATTCGCATTCCCAATCCAAATCCGCCTCCAACGCTGATGGGGACGTTGACGTTACTGGAAGAATGTTGTGTCAAACAAGGTCGCTTTGTCGATGCGCAGAAAGCGTTTGAAAAAAATCTTGATATGCTGGCCGCACAGCCGAACAACAACTTGGATACGATCCTTGACGTTTGTGATCTGTATGCAGACATGCTCGCTAACTCGAAAGTTAATCGGGCAGACTTGGTCGAACAAGCTTACCAGTCGGCGCAGAAAACATTAGCCAGCAAATTTGGCAAGGACAGCCTTGCCGTGGCTAAATTGCAATCGCAATATGCTGACCGGCTCAAGTCTCTCAATCTGCCGGCTAAAGCCGAGCAGCTGTATCTGGCTGCACTGAAGTTGTACAGGAAAGGTGTGCCGGAAGGAGACTTTTCGGCGCTAAAGACAATGAATAACTTGGCCGCAATTTATGCTGCCGGGGGACAGAACGACAAAGCCGAGGCGCTGTACAAAGAGGAGCTGGAATTGGCCGGACAATGGCATCAGCATTCGATTGACGTGCAGATTCAGTTGGATAGTTGTCGCTCAGATTATGCCAATCTGCTGCACAAACTGAATCGAGATGATGACGCTAAACGGATTCAGGCTGCTGCAACCGATTCGCCGCAAATTCGCTAACGGTAGCGAGCTCAGGCAGGCGCCGAAGAATTAATCCACGAACTGATCGTATTTTCCCCACTGACCACCTGTGGAGATCTCTCTAATATGCAGATGTCAAAGACGTTCTTACCTCCACCGCACCCTATTCCTGATGGCTCCAGACAAACCAGATTATCCTTTGGGGCATGTAGACGCTGAAATCGGCCATTCGTGGACCGACAAGGTTGCCAGTGAGCTGTACGTCTTGTCGCATGGGTTGAATGGTTCTGGCGATGGGTTTCAACAGGCAGCGGCGGATGCCTGGGCAAACAAGGGCACTACCGCCCTTAAGGTTGGGGCGAGCATCGGACTGGGGCTTGGTCTGGGCATTCTGGCCGGGCGCACGGGAAAAATTGGGCTTTTCGGACGGGCGCTGGGTCTAGCGGCTGGGACCTCGTTTCTAATAGACGGCGTCAAGCCCCTGGCTAGCGCCAGCGCGCAGGCTCTCAGTGCTACTCACCAGAGCGATCTCGACAAGGCTGCCGACACATTAGGGCATGGAATGGGGGCTTTCGCATTCGATACCCTGTTGCAAACCCCGGGAGCGATGGCCGGCGGAGCCATAGCGGCGCAGCTCAATGCCGGTCAAATGGGACTGTGGAGAACGTGGCGCAATTCACGCTCGAGTCTGGAGACCACGGTGGCGGATCCGGTCAGCGGCGTCAAACTGGGCAGCACGGAAACAGCCAAAGTCACACCGACGGAAGTGAAATCGCCGGTAGTGGCAGGAGATAAAGCACCACAGGTGGTGACAACCGATTTGACATCACCGGTGGTGACGACTGACAGCGCACCACTGATGGTGGGAAAAGGAGCTACGGGAAGACAATCTTCGATTTCGGCTGATGCAACTGCGTTTCTCACCCGCGATCTCGAACTGGCGACCCTGGCGAATGTCACTGCTGACGTACGAGCTGGCGCCGCTTCGGCTCCACCGATACAGGAACGAGTTGTCGCCACCTCGGCTCCGCCGGTACAGGAACGAGTTGTCGCCGCCTCGGCTCCTGCCAAACAAGAAAGAGTTGTCGCAACGAGTGCAGTCGAGACCAGGGTGAACGATGGTGGCCGAGGTGCAGGTTCTGTTAAGCCGATCGAAAGGCAGCCATTGAATGGTGACACTACCGGTGGCGGCGGCTCCGATCAGGTGACAAGTGCAGGCCAAGCCGATCGCCTTCAAGGCGGCCCCACGCCGAAGATTCCCGACGGTGGTTTTAAATTCGTCGAAATAAAACCTACCGACAAGCAAGCACCAGCATTCGATCTGGGTGTGGGTATTGAGGATCCCGCGGTGTTGGGTGACAAGCCAAACCTGCGTGCCCGCAACTTGAAGTCAGGTCAAAGTCTGGCGCTCAACGCGCTCTACATGCCCAAGAAAGAGTTGCCTCAACTGGGCAGCACCGTGGCGATAACGGATCGCAACCCCGATTCCCTCACCGCCCTGGCGATCATCGCCAATCGCTCCGAGAAACGCGGCGTAGACGAAGCGATTGTCAAACTGCTTGTCGGAGACGGTAGAACTGGCGAAGTGAGCGCCGGCCCGCAGACTGCTGTCAACGCCATTCGGTACATTTCTGAGCAAGACGGCGTGAAGATAGGCGATCGCATTCGCTTCATTCGCGCCGTGCTGGATCACACAGTCACACCAAAAGATCTTGCCACCGCAGCCAGTGCCCTGGATGCCGCCGGCACGGTTGCACTTCCGGAAGGCGTCTTACCGAGCCGACCCACCGGTGTGCGCAATCTCAATGGTCCATTGCTGCTGGAGTACATGCAAGGGCATGATGGGATGCAGCAAGACTTCGATTTTGCCCTCGGCACGAACGACAGAATTATTATCGGGGACGCCAGAGTAATACGAGGAACATATCTATGTCGAACCGGCTCTTTCGATGTAGGAGCTGACGATTGATAGAACCTGTGCGGGAGTCAGGCGGCTATCGCTGGGAGACACGAAAATATTCGAGCGACCGCCCCAGCCTGGCTCCAGTTTCATCAGATCGGCCAGGGCGTCGCCCAGTTGCTGCCCGGCTGGATGATCTGCTCGCGCCACCACCTCGAAGTGATTGGCACCGGCAGCGTCACGCGCGGCAATCACCGCCACTGGTGCGCGCTTCAAGCCGAGATCGCGGGCTTCAAACCAGTTTTCGCGCGGGGTCTCGACGTAAGCCAATTTGCCTGGAATCTGGTCGGTGATGGTGGACGTCTTTTCGGCATGGTACTCACGTGCCCA
>Ga0206819_10018_pt4 | contig 55398 bp, 44 predicted proteins | sample Alteio_BWOrgCont_87_FD_152855 | JGI IMG/M metagenome (GOLD analysis project Ga0206819, IMG submission 152855) | Enriched cells from forest soil in Barre Woods Harvard Forest LTER site, Petersham, Massachusetts, United States -... | ecosystem: Environmental > Terrestrial > Soil > Temperate forest >... | reverse complement strand
CGCTTTGATGGTCGTGCTTATTTACGCGGCCACCGGTCTCGCCGGCTTTTCCCCCACTTTCCCGGCGCGTATAGCGCTCGATCAATTGGAACTGATCGAGCGCTATACGCGCAGGGAAAGTGGGGGAAAAGCCGGCGAGACCGGTGGCCGCGTAAATATGCACGACCATCAATGCGACGGCGGGCAAGTAGCAAGCCGGGATCAGAAAGCGCTGAGAAGCCTTGTGCGACAGCGTTCTTTCGGGGAAAACCATCGCAAAATGGACCAGAAGCGCAGGGGTAGCGAGCAGCGCCACAATTTTGACCCAGTAAACCTCCCAATCGAAGGTGTTCAGCTTACCTGTGTAATGAAATGAGCAAAGGACAAATGAGGCGAGGCAAAAGACGTAGAAGTGGATCGCGCGAGGGGCATGCCACCTGCGTACGAAAATGAACAGGCCGATGCCGAGATAGAGAAAGCCCACAACGCGCAGGTAATTTTCAAGGGGAAGAGGCTTAGGTGCTGGCGCTGTAATCAGGCTGGTATCGAAAGTGCCATTCTGACGCGCGATTTGGTAACGAGTCTGTGACCAGATCCCTAGATCCCATAAGCGTCGGGCGACGTCCACGGAGCGCGTTATTGGCTGTCCGCTGATCGAAAGGAGCACATCTCCGATGCGTAGTCCCGACCGTTCGCCCGGCGAACCCGGGGCTACAAAGGCGGCCTGAACTCCGTGGCTGCTATCGACCCAAGAAACGCCATCGTCGGGGATATCAAACGACTGCCGCTGCTGGAAATTGATAATTCCAAACGTAATGACCGCCATCGTGAGCAGAACAAGAAACAGCCCACCCAAGCGGGCCACCATCGGTTGGCTGTCGTAGGTCATAAGTTGCGATTCGCGATAAGCGGTTCAGCAATTTGAAAAGGGTAGCACGTTCCTTGCCGTGCTATATGGATTTTTGTTTCCCTTAAGAAGTCTCGGCTCAGAGACATAGCGCCACTTGCAGGCGATCTTTCAAATAGCCTGTACAGTTTCTGGTACGGGAATCTTCCGTATTTGGTAGGCCCACAACTAGAACTGGAAGCTCACACCACCCCGAAAGGAGCGCTCAACCGGCATCACCAGCAGTGGGCCCGCAAGAGTATCCAGCGAGACGTAGCCCTGGCCTAGCATATTGCGGAAGTCTGCCAAGGCCTCCCAATGCCCCACCATCATGAACGACGGGAGCGGTTGCCTGATCGAAAGGCTGAGATTAGGGTCGATGCCCATGGCCGCTTCGCCGTAGAGATCCTGGCGGCTGACCACATTTCCGTCGATCCATTTATAGCTTGCAGCTAATTGTGTCTTAGATCTGGGGAACTTGCCAGCCAGGCGCGCGGCAACGCTATGGCGGTAGCGGGTCTGCAGCATCTCTCCCAGCTCGGAGAGTGAGGCGTATTGGCCACCCGGCGCCATTGCGCCAGCCCAGGAATATACGCCTGCCACTTCCAGATGATCGGAAATCCTCTCGCGGTAAACTACGCGAGTCCCCCAGAAGCCTGCAGTTCCTCCATCGTGGGCAAAGGGCCCAGGAAACACGCCGACAGGCGAGGAGGGATCCGAGGATTGCATCAAGGCTCCATAGACGGCCTCGTGCCTGGAATCATCGCGGAAGGCCGCACCCTCAATCTGGCCTCTCTTTCCAACATCGCGGCGCACGGCAAACTCCTCGTGCCAGCCCCCGTTCAAGACAGGGCGACCGCTGCCCCACACGATTACCGGCCCCGTTTGCAGGGCGTCGATGGCGGGACCGGCTGTAGTACCCTGTGCCCGCAAACCATAAGCATCGGGATCGGTTTCAACCAAGAAGGCCGCGCCCCAGTGAGGAGAAAGCCTCATGGCCAAGCGGGCGTGCGGCCGGACCGACCAAGTCGTCGCACCCACGAGACCACCAGAAAGATATTCGCCGCCATACTCCATAACGGCATGGTCGGCGAAGGCGATTTGCTCGGAATGCTCAAAGCGCATGGTGCGAATCGATCTGCCGGAATCTCCCACACGAATTTGGTGGACGATGAGAGTGGTTTCCGGCCCCTCTCCCAGCTTGCCATCAGGCAGCCAGATGGTGGCCACGGACCCGCCGAGGACTCCGGGAACAGCTTGATCGTAGTCCACTTCCCCGCCCATCAGTAGTTTGCCGGCGGGGCCCAAGCTCTGATCGTAGGAGGCGGCTGTACCCAGGTTTCCAGGCAAGGCGGAAGAGGCGCCAGGGCGAATCGAACCGTTGGTGAGCTCGACGGTGGCCCGTGGTTGATCGTTGTGCTCTTCCGGTGAGCTCTTGGCGATGACCACGGTGCCATCGCGCAATTGCAACACAGGACGGGAGGAGCTGGCAGTGCGCAGAACCCATTTCCAGTCATCGGGCTCGGAGGGCTTTGAGGGCTTGCGGTGCAATTGACCGACGGAGGTCAAGACCGAATTCAGTTCGATGTGCAGCGCCGTATTGAGATTCGCCTTTATGTCAACGTGCTCCTCAAAGGAAGGCATGAATCCGGCAAGAGTCACCTTAACGGAATACACGCCGGGACGAAGCCGCTGACCAATAAATATGCCGTTTGCGTCTGTCAGCAGCTCAACGGCCCGGCCGCCGGCGAAGTCCGGCGTCAGCCATACGGCGGCTCCCATTTGCGGGTTGCCGGAGGGATCGGCGACGACACCACTCAAATTGCCGAAATCATTCGCGGAGAGTGGCAGCGCGGCCAGGAAGGATATCCCCCAGAAAGCGACGGCCGCAGCTCGCAGCAACTTCACAAATTCACCTCGCGGGAGAGGATTGCGCCGCCGTCGTCACGGTAGCAGGTGCAGTGATCGTGAATTCCGCAGAGCGGGATATGCTCTTATTGGCGAGCGCATCGGTGGTCGTGATCTCGATGCGGTACTTCCCGGGCGGTAAGGCCTGGGCCGGCATCGATTCCTCTACCGTCAATTGCTCGCCCGATTGATGCAGCTGGTCGGAAGTTTGCACCACGTCCTTGATCTTTTTGTCGCCTTGGAGGATCTGAATATTGATGGAGGCGTTGTTTTTGTGAGTTTTGTCGTCGATCTTCAGGTTGTAAACCTGGAAGTACAATCCCAGCGCCTGATTGGCGGCGAAATTCTGATCTAGCTTCGGCCTTACCTTGGTCGAGCCGATCACAAACATGCCCACGCCAATGTCCTTGGAAGCCACCGGAGAGATCTCATCCGCCAGAATCAGCGTGCTGGCTTGCAGTTGGTCATCGTCAAAAGGCGGCACCGCAAGCCGTGTATTTATGACACCAACGTTGTTGCTGGTGGTGTCCTTAAGGACCACGTCCAGACGGTAGAGGCCGGAGCGGAGCGGAAGCGCCTTTTGGTAAATGGAAGAGTTGTGCAGCGAGGCCTGCAAGAGGGAATCGGGGAAGTCCCGGCGAATCGTATCCTCAAAGGTTTGTACCGTGCGGCCGCTGAGCGTGGTCACGCGGGCAAAGAGGTTGAGGGTCGCCGTGTGGACTCCATCCTTGGATTGAAAACTCAATTGGTCATTCGGAATTTGTAGTGTTATGGGCACCAGGACGGTATCGCCGGCCACGCGCATAAAATCGAATCGGTAGTCGAATTTGATCTGGTCGCGAACGATGCGCGAAGATACAACTTCCTCGAGGTCTTTGAATTTTACGACCGGCGGCGCGAAGATCTTGGCCTCCAGGTCCAGGCGGTTGAATTCGTCAAGCGAGGTACCTTGGAAGCCCGTAGGCGACGGCGCCAGGTGCGTGCCGTCGGTATTCTGAAAGCGAGCCGCCTTGCAAGACATTCCCATTTGTTCGGCAAGAGTCAGCCCGGCCCCAGGAACTTGGAGAAGCGCATCCTTCTCCGAAGGGTCCGTGGTGAGGCGGAATTCGCCCGTCCCAGTAGGGTCCACGAATTCCAACTCCACGTTTTCCCCTATACCTTCAATATAGTGATAGGTCCAATCTTCGTAGGCGTAGGTTTGCGTATCGCCGCCACCCTGGTCGAGAGGCCGATCCCACGTCTCACCAGCGGTGTGGCTTTCGAGGCCGTCAGGCTTGCCGTACATGATGTAGATGCGCCCGCGATCCGTTTTCCAGCCGGGAATGCCCGAAGCAAAATGCTCGTTGGCATACGCAATGCGGCGGTAGTGCTCTTCCTTATAGGTATTATCGACAGAATCGGGATCGGGATTGCGGCGCTGCCAGAATTGCTCGATGAACTGCTCGCGTTCTTCATTTGTCTGCAGGCCAAGAAAAGCCCTTCGCTCGGCGTCGGTAATGATGTAGGCAACGTCCTCGTTCAGCCACTTTTTGTAGGGTGTGGCAAGTTCCTTAAGGACTTGCCTTTCATTGACCTTCGTCTTACTGGTATCTTGCTTTTTGTCCGAGTTCTGCCCGGCAGATGGCGGCTGGTTCGCTTGTTTATCCTGCGGTCGAACAGGTATGGCCAAGTACACCAACAGAAACAAAGCAGTTCCGAAAATGGTGGAAAATCGAAAGGACTCCAACTTCCTCATCGCTTTTGCCTCTTCCGCACGCAGAGTACGGAGTTTAGTCCCGGAACACAAGGCGCGTCAACGAAAGATTCACGTATTCATAAGGCCGCATTTTAGCGCGTGAGAGGTATAAAACCGTTGTTAGGTTGCCTCGCATCTTTGCGCCTGACTCCGTTTCTACAATCGCCGTTATAATCGCTATTGCTCGGAGGAACAGGGAGGCCGGCATGCGATGGGTTGCCTTCATATTTGCCATGGCGATAGCCCTCGCAGCCTGTTTCGCGCAGGCTCCGAGTCCCACAGTTTCAGGCCCCCAGGGAACTAAGGGAAAAAAAGGTCCGGAAGAACATCTGGGTGAAGTGAACTTCCCCACCTCCTGCTCCCCGTCCGTTCAGAGCGCGATGACGAACGGCTTGGCCCTTCTCCATTCGTTTCAATACGACGAAGCCGAGCAGGCATTCGCCGATGCCGCTCGTAGGGATTCCACTTGCGCCTTGGCGTATTGGGGCAAAGCCATGGCGCTGTATGAGCAGCTATGGGAATTCCCGAATGCTACTACGCTCGCCGCAGGACGACAAGATATCGACCAAGCTCGGAGACTCGCCCTAAAGGACGGCCGCGAATACGAGTACGTGCAAGCCGCCGCCGCCTTTTTTCAGGACGCGACCCTCAGCCCGATTCGGCGTGTGGAAGCGTATTCGGCGGCGATGGACAAGCTTTACAGGGACCATCCCGACGACAACGAGGCTGGAGAGATTTATGCCCTGTCGTTGATTTCGCTGGCGCAGATGGGCGTACAAGATCTTGCCAATCGCCAGAAGGCGATCGCAATCCTGGATCCCATCTTTGCTAAGCATGCGGATAACCCTGGCGCCGCCCACTACCTGATCCACGCGAGCGACACTCCCGAACTTGCTCCAAAAGGCCTGGAGGCGGCGCGTGTGTACGCGAAAATCGCGCCCGATTCGGCACACGCGCTGCATATGCCCTCGCATATCTTCCGCCGCCTTGGTTTGTGGCAGGAAGTGATTGACTCGAATGTGGCCTCCGCTGCGGCTGCGGCGAAGGCGACAAAGGAGCATCGCGGCGACGCGAGCTATCAATTTCACGCCATGGATTTTCTCGACTATGCCTACCTACAGAGCGGCCAGGAAGCCAAAGCGCGCCAGATCGTCGCCGAGCTGAAAGATGTGCCTCAGGGAGGTGAGTCCAACATCATCGAGCAACAAAATGAGTTCGCCGCGCGCAACGCAATCGAACTGCGCCGTTGGGAGGAGGCCGCGACACTCGCCATACCGCAGGAGCGGTTCGAATGGCAGGACTATACCTATTGGACCCGCGCAATTGGCGCGGCGCGCAGCGGCGACGTCGAGGGCGCACAGGACGCCGTGCGGAAATTATCGGAGATCGATCAATTAAGAGTCACGCGCCAGAAAGCAGTCGGGAACGTCGCCGCAGGCGAAAGCATCGACCTCAGCGAAGCGGAAGCTTGGCTGGCTTACGCGCAAGGAAAACGCGACGAAGCCGTCGACAAGCTGCGTTCCGCAGCCCGGCGCGAGGATGCGCGAGACGCGGAGCCTTTCGCGATGCCGGCCCGCGAGATGTTGGCGGATTTGTTGCTGTTGCTCCGCCGGCCCTCGGAAGCGCTTGCGGAGTACCGAACCGTTCTGAAGATATATCCGAACCGCTTCAACGCTCTCGATGGCGCAGCCCGGGCCGCGGACGCTTCGGGGGATCGGCGCACGGCCTCGGATCTTTACGCCAAGCTGATTTCCAATTGCCCGAGCAACGCCGATCGCCCTGAGCTGCAGACCGCGCACAAGTACATTGCGGCGAACCGGAATTGAAGCGGAATCCTGTTAGAATAGGAAGAGGGGTTTGTTCCACGCCTCATGGCCAAGACGGAAAACCTCCGTGTCATGCCCGAGTTCCAGGCTCCGCCTGTGCCCGAGCCGGGCTGTTCCTCGGGGTCCCGATAATGGCCATCGGTTCTGCGGCCTCCAGCTTCCTCCGTAATGATTTACTCGACGAAAGTTTGGCCGTCAAGACCGAGAATCTGACGAAGAGTTATGAAATGGGCGCGGAGACCGTACATGCCTTGCGAGGCGTGGACCTATCGATTCGACGGGGTGAATACGTCGCCATCATGGGCCCATCGGGTTCGGGCAAATCCACGCTGATGAACCTGATCGGTTGCCTGGATGCGCCTACGAGCGGCCGATATTGGCTCGCAGGCAGACTGGTGAGCGATCTGGATGAGGATGAGTTGGCGCGCATTCGAAACCAGGAGATCGGTTTCGTCTTCCAGACCTTCAACCTTTTGCCTCGAGCCACCGCGTTACACAACGTGGAATTGCCCATGATCTACAACGGAACCCCGGCGGAAGAACGATTGGAGAAGGCCAAACGCGCCCTGGAAGCGGTCGAACTGGGCGATCGCATGCTGCACAAGCCGACCGAACTTTCCGGCGGTCAAAGGCAGCGCGTAGCGATCGCTCGGGCGCTGGTGAATTCGCCTTCCATCCTGTTGGCCGATGAGCCGACGGGAAACCTGGATACCCGCGTCGGCCAGGAGATCATGGCCTTATTCGCCCGGCTGCATGCTGAGAAGAACACCATTATTTTGGTGACCCACGAGCGGGAGATTGCAGAGCACGCCGATCGCATCATCCACTTGCGGGACGGCAAGGTGGAACTCGACGAAGCGGTGAGGCATTAGCCGGCGAACCCAGCCCGTCCGATCGCGTGGCGATCGCCCTTTCGCCTGCGCTCGCCAGTGAACGGATGTTTGCCTCGCGCACAAACTGGCGCCTAGATCCGAACCGCTTCGCCAGAGCTGTCGAGGAGCACCGTCGGCGAGGCAGACCGCTGCTTGACCTGACGAATTCCAATCCCACCAGCTGCGGCTTTCACTATCCGGCAGAGCGCCTCTTTGCAGCAATGAGCAATCGGCGAGCGCTTCAGTATGAGCCCGAGAGCAAGGGTTTGCTGAGCGCTCGCCAGGCGATCGCGGATTATTATTGCGGCCGCCCGGGATTTTTCTGCGGCGAGGCTCCGGTCGACCCCGAGCGAATCGTCATTACGTCGAGCACAAGTGAAGCCTATCACTACGTTTTCCGCTTGCTTTGCGAGGTGGGAGACGAAATCCTCGTGCCCGCCCCGAGTTATCCGCTCTTCGAGTACTTGGCCGATCTTGCGGATGTCCGGCTGGCACCTTACCCGCTGCTTTACGATCAGGGGTGGCACGTGGATTTTGCCGGGCTCAAGGCCGCTCTAACCACGCGCTCAAAGGCGGTCGTCGTCGTGCATCCGAATAATCCGACCGGCTCATTCGTGAAGACAGAGGAAGCTCAGAAACTGGCGGAGATCTGTGCTAGCCACGAACTGGCAACTATCGCCGACGAGGTTTTTTTGGATTATGCGGATGAAGCGCATCCGCAAGCGACATTCGCCTTCCGTCCATCTGTCCTGACATTTACGCTCAGCGGACTATCCAAAATTTGCCTTCTGCCGCAGCTCAAGGTTGGTTGGATCGTTGTAAGTGGTCCCGAGAGACTGGCCAACACAGCCGTGAATCGGCTGGAAGTGATCGGCGATACATATCTTTCCCCAAGCACGCCCACGCAGCTCGCGCTACCCGAAATGATGAATTTGCGTGCCCCCCTGCAGACGCAGATGTGCCAAAGGCTCTCCTCGAATCTACGCTTTCTCGACGATGTATTCCGAAAAGGGGGTGTGGTCACTCGGCTGAAACGCGAGGGAGGATGGTATGCGGTGCTCCAGGTGCCGGCGACGCGCTCGGATGAAGATCTTGCGATTGCGATCCTGGAGAGTCACGATGTATTGGTTCACCCGGGGCACTTTTTTGATTTTCCCCGCGATGGATTTCTGATCGTGAGTTTAATCGTGGGTGAGACTGAGTTCCAGAATGGCGTGCGGGGCTTGCAAAGCTTTTTCAGCGCGTCATAGATCGTCATAGAGATGATGCGATTCATCTTGGCGCTCGCGATCGGCAGGAAGTTCTTAACGACAATTTAACAGTGACGCTCGGCCGGCGGTATTGACAGCGATAGGTACAAATGCGAGACTTTTCGAGCTGAGCTCCTGGAGGCGATTACCCATGCGGAACAACAAGTTGGCGTTGTGTCTCGTTGCTGTGTTTGGTGTGCTGATTCTATCCGGACCCGCCTTTGCGCATCATGGATCCGCGGCGTACGACATGTCGAAAACGGTGACGGTGACCGGAACAGTTAACGATTTCCAGTTTATCAATCCGCACGTACTCCTCTCAATGGATGTCAAGGATCCATCGGGCAAAGTTGAGAAGTGGGAAGGCGAACTGACGAGCCCTAACCGTCTGACGCGAGCCGGTTGGACGAAGAGCACTCTCAAGCCTGGCGATCAAATCACGATCGTGGGCGGCCCGGCCAAGAGCGGCTCGACGACCATGTGGATCCGCAAGATTACGAAGGACGGAGAGGATCTCGACATCGGAGGAGGCGGCGACAACTGACAGGCGCTTTGACCGCATGCGCACGCCGGCGATGAAGGAGTTCCGATAATGCGAAGGGTTTTGCTTGGCCGTAGTTCATTTCTGCTGCTGGCGGGGATGCTGGCCTGGAGCTTGGGCGCAAGGAGCCAGGCTGGTCCCGCACAAAGCAATCCGCCTGCAGGCAATCCCGCTCCACAGCAGGCAGGTGGGAGAGGACCGACGGGCCCCGCGCCCGGTCCGCCTCACGATCCCCACGATTTGGGTGGGGTTTGGAACATGCGGCGAGGATACGGCGGGAATGCCTTCGGTCGGGTGGGTCCGGATTTGACGGCCTGGGGCCAGCAACAATTCAAGCTGTCGAAATCCTCGAACGCGGGAGATTACACCCTCGAACAGACGAATGATCCGGTGATCACCAAGTGCTACCCTCCCGGCACCCCGCGAATCTATCTCCAGCCTTTTCCGTTCGAAATCGTCCAAACTCCCAAGGAAACCCTTCTGATTTACGAGTATGACCACACCGTACGCCGGGTGTTTACTGACGGCCGCAAACATCCCGATGATGTTACTCCCAGCTATATGGGCGACTCCGTCGGCCATTGGGAGGGGGATACGTTTGTGGTGGACACTGTCGGCTTCAATGACAAGACATGGCTCGATCGAGCTGGCCATGCGCATAGCGATCAGTTGCACGTGATCGAGCGGTTCCAGCGCGTGAACCTGAACGACCTCGAACTGGATGTAACCATGGAAGACTCCAAGGCGTTGGCTACCCCGTGGACTGTCCATATGTCGTTCCAGGTCCATGCCGACTGGAGCATTGGAGAGCAGGTGTGCACGGATAACGGGGATTTCGTCACTTTCGAGAAATAATCCTAAGCATTAGTAAAAAAGGGGCCTCGTTCGAGGCCCCTTTTTTTGTGGCTCAATCAAACGCCGAGTCGCGCGTGAGCCTAGGTGCCGATCACGTAAGCCCGCGTAATCTTGCCGACAGAAACAGTTCCCGATTCGCGCATGGCAATTTGGAGTTCACGGCGCATGATAGCGAGCACGGTCTCCACGCCCGGCTGACCGAATGACGCGAGTCCCCAGATATATGGCCGCCCAATGCCAACCCCGGCGGCACCCAACGCCAGGGCTTTGAAGGCATCGGTACCGCGGCGGACGCCGCCGTCCACGAGCACTGGAATTTTTCCGTCAGCGCCCGCGACGACTTCGGGCAGACTCTCGATAGTCGAGCGCAAAGTATTCTCAGCGCGGCCGCCGTGATTCGAGACGATGATGCCGTCGATACCGTTCTGTACGGCGAGTTGCGCGTCTTCGCGCGCCACGATGCCTTTGAGAAGAACCTTCATGGAAAACGTATCCTTGAGGCGCTTCACCAAAGTCCAGTCGTTGCCGTCCCAGTAGGTGCTATTGACCTTGGAGACGTCGAGGCCTTCGAAGATGGGGCGGCGACGGCCGGAAGCGGCAACGCCGCCGGTGTGGCACGTGTCGCATTGCCGCGAATCGGCGCGCTCGGAGCGAAACAAAGTTTCCCGATTGCTTCCGTCCTGCAAATCGACCGTGACCACGACGGCCGGGCAGCCCGCAGCCTGGGCGCGCTTGACCATGCCGCGCACCACGTTCCAGTCATTATTGGCGTAGAGCTGAAACCACACGGGGCCGCCACGCGCCGCGATGACGTCCTCGACGGAGGAGCTCGAAACGGTGGAGAGAATCTGCAGGTGCCGTTTTACCTTGGCCGCTCGAGCGACCGCGACTTCTCCTTCGGGATGGAATGCCTTTTGGCTGCCCACAGGGCTGATCACAATCGGCGTTTCCCAGGAAGCGTCAAAAAGACGGACGCTCATATCGATTTTCGAGACGTCTACCAAACGACGCGAGCGAATCTGGAATTTCGAGTAGCCGTCCCGATTAGCGCGGATGGTGGCATCGTCATCGACACCCGTCGCCAGGTAACCGAAATGAGCCGGAGGAAGCACCTTGCGCGCTACGGGCTCGAAGTCCATGACGTTGAGAGCCTGATCGGGGCTGCTGATCAAGTCCGCACCTTGCGCGACGTCGTCGAGGAGCGCGGAGAATCTCGTCTCATCGGGAGATTCAGCGGCCAGAAGCTTGGCGAGCGGTCCATAGATCGCGCCGCCGGTCGCAAGCAGGGGGCTGGCGGCGAGCATGCGCAAAAATCTACGCCGGCTACCGGAGTTGGCGCGCGAGCTTTTCATGGGGGGCTCCCTTCGCTTATCTCAGTATCAGGGCGGGAAAGAATTCGCAGCGGGATTTTCTGCTTTAAGAGCGCAGGAGTCAAGCGGGGCGCATGGGCGAGGCCGCGGGCGCCAAGAATAAAAAAGGCTCCGGGTGAGGTTGAGAGCGCCGGAGCCTTTCTTATTCTGCGTTGTTTTTAATCCTGGCGGCGACCTACGTTCCCACACAGTTACCCGTGCAGTATCATCGGCCCTGCGGGGCTTAACTTCCGTGTTCGGGATGGGAACGGGTGTGACCCCCGCGGTATGACCACCAGAAAGTCGTGAAACTAGAGCGTTGGGATTGCAGCGATAGGCCGCAACCCCAAAACGCTAGCCTCGACAAACTGAAGAAGCTGGCTGCCGCAAGTGCTCGTCTAGAGCGTCCGCACGTCGGTTGTGATGACGTGCTGGGAAAGTTTTATGGTCAAGCCGAACGGCCGATTAGTACGGGTCAGCTACACGCATTACTGCGCTTCCACCTCCCGCCTATCAAAGTCGTAGTCTTCGACTGGCCTTCTTACGCCGCCGTAGCGGCATTGGGAGACCTTATCTTGGGGCGAGTTTCTTGCTTAGATGCATTCAGCAATTATCTCTTCCGGACTTCGCTACCGAGCAATGCCCCTGGCGGGACAACTCGTACACAAGTGGTCCGTTCATCCCGGTCCTCTCGTACTAGGGACAACTCCCCTCAAGTCTCCTGCGCCCACACCAGATAGGGACCGAACTGTCTCGCGACGTTCTGAACCCAGCTCACGTACCGCTTTAATAGGCGAACAGCCTAACCCTTGGGACCTTCTACAGCCCCAGGATGCGATGAGCCGACATCGAGGTGCCAAACCTAAGCGTCGATGTGAACTCTTGGCTTAGATCAGCCTGTTATCCCCGGCGTACCTTTTATCCGTTGAGCGATGGCCCTTCCACGCGGGACCACCGGATCACTAGACCCAGCTTTCGCTCCTGCTCGACGTGTGTGTCTCGCAGTTAACCCGGCTTATGCTCTTGCACTCCACAGCGGGTTTCCAATCCGCCTGAGCCGAGCTTTGGGCGCCTCCGTTACATTTTGGGAGGCGACCGCCCCAGTCAAACTACCCGTCTGGCCATGTCCTCCGACCCGTCACGGGCCGTAAGTTAGACCGACAGAAGAATCAGGGTGGTATTTCACCGGCGCCTCCCCCCGGCCCGAAAGCCGAGGTTCATAGGCTCCCACCTATGCTACGCAGATCCTCCCGTTAATCATGACCAGAGTGCAGTAAAGGTGCACGGGGTCTTTCCGTCTAGATGCGGGCATCCGGCGTCTTCACCGGAACCACAAATTCGCCGAGTCACTCGCCAAGACAGTCGCTCTATCGTTACACCATTCGTGCAGGTCGGAACTTACCCGACAAGGAATTTCGCTACCTTAGGACCGTTATAGTTACGGCCGCCGTTCACCGGGGCTTCAGTTCAGGCCTTCGTTGCCTTGCGGCAGCTGAGCCCTCGCTTTAACCTTCCGGCACCGGGCAGGTGTCACCCCCTATACGTCGTATTCGACTTTGCAGAGAGCTGTGTTTTTGTTAAACAGTCGCAGAGCGCGATTCACTGCGGCCGCTTCGGGCTATAAACCCTAGTGCGGCACCCCTTCTCCCGAAGTTACGGGGCTAATGTGCCTAGTTCCTGAGCGAGTGTTCTCTCGAGCGCCTGTGGAGACTATCCTTGTCTACCTGTGTCGGTTTGTGGTACGGGCACCTCGCGGACTCCTTAGAGGTTTTTCCAGGCAGCGTGAAATCGAGGACTTTGCGGCCGTGTGGCCTCGGGACCTGTCTCACCGTTGAATGACCGCGTGGATTTTCCTGCGCGATCCGGCTTACACAGAGCCATCGGGAAATCCATCTCCCGACTCCTGTATCCTTCTGCGTCACCCCATCGTGATAACGCCCGCTAGGTGGGGCAGGAATGTTGACCTGCTGTCCATCAGCTACGCCTTTCGGCCTGGCCTTAGGACCCGCCTAACCCTGAGCGGATTAACCTTCCTCAGGAAACCGTAGACTTTCGGCGACACGAGTTCTCATCGTGTTTATCGCTACTTATGCCGGCAGGGTCTCTTCCGTGGCGTTGAGCAGTCCTCTCGGTCTGCCTTCAGACTCCACAGAATGCTCCCCTACCAAATATGCGGCTTGCGCCGCATTTTTCCGCAGCTTCGGTCGCAGGCTTTAGCCCCGTTGGATTGTCGGTGCATGATCGCTTGACCAGTGAGCTATTACGCTTTCTTTAAAGGATGGCTGCTTCTAAGCCAACCTCCTGGCTGTCTGAGCGATCACACTTCCTTTCCCACTTAGCCTGCAGTTGGGGACCTTAGCTGGCGGTCTGGGTTCTTTCCCTCTCGACCACGAAGCTTATCCCTCGTAGTCTCACTCCCATGTTGCTGTCCGCGGCATTCGCAGTTTGATTGGATTCGGTAACCTTGGTTGGTCCCTAGTCCATTCAGTGCTCTACCGCCGCGGCAGATCACATGAGGCTGCCCCTAAAGGCATTTCGGGGAGAACGAGCTATCACGGAATTTGATTAGCCTTTCACCCCTACCCTCAGCTCATCGGAGCTATTTTCAACTAACACCCGTTCGGCCCTCAAGCAGCGGTTAAGCCGCCTTCAGCCTGGCCAAGGGTAGATCATCCCGCTTCGCGTCTATACCCACAGACTATGCGCCCTATTCGGACTCGCTTTCGCTACGGCTCGCTTACGCTTAACCTCGCCTGTGAGAATAACTAGCCGGCTCATTAAGCAAGAGGCACGCCGTCAGGCGGCTCCGACCCGAAGGCCGGAGATCACCCTCCGACTGCTTGTAGGCATACGGTTTCAGGTTCTATTTCACTCCCCTCGCAGGGGTGCTTTTCGCCTTTCCCTCACGGTACTGGTTCACTATCGGTCGCCAGAGAGTATTTAGCCTTGGAGAGTGGTCTCCCCAGATTCCCACGAGATTTCACGTGTCCCGTAGTACTTAGGATACCGCTTCGAGTCCGGTAAGCTTTCGGTTACGTGGCTATCACACTCTGTGGCCCCGCTTTCCAGCAGGTTCACCTAGCCTCCGGATTGGTAACTCTACTCACGCGGTCCTGCAACCCCGCCGTGCAAGCACGACGGTTTAGGCTGTTCCGATTTCGCTCGCCGCTACTTTCGGAATCTCTGTTGATTTATTTTCCTCCAGGTACTGAGATGGTTCACTTCCCTGGGTTAGCTCGCACCCGCCTATGTATTCAGCGGGCCGTATACCGGTTTTACCGGTATGGGTTTCCCCATTAGGAAATCCCCGGATCAAAGCCTGCTTGCGGCTCCCCGAGGCTTATCGCAGCTAGCCACGTCCTTCATCGCCTTCTGGCGCCAAGGCATCCACCGTACGCCCTTAGTAGCTTGACCATAAAACTTACCCGGCACGTCGCCACCGCGCTTGCTTGTCGCGGAAGCTTAACCGTGCGGATAATTCGCCTTTCCACAATTCGCTCTCTCGAGCAGAACTTGCGGACTACACGCGTTGCCATTCGCGCCAAAATCGGAGCGAACCGCTTCGCGTTTTGCCAGCTTCTTCAGTTGTCAAAGAGCTTCGGCCCTGGGTACCGCCCAGAGCGTTCCGCGCCCGGCGGAACGTTCGAAAGATCTCGAACCGAAATAAAAAACCCGGCGTCGAGCGCCGGGCCAATCCGCCTGCAAAACTGGGCAAGCGGCTTCGCGCGATGCTCGACTAAAGATTATCCGGTATTCGTAACTGGCCTCACTTCGAGCCCCGAGAGGGCTCGAGAAAACTTATCGTCCCCTGAATCCCTCGGCACTGCCGGACAACTTGGCGAGTATACCAGTTTCGAAGGCAGCGTCAAGCACTCTATTGATAGAGGGATTTCGTAGGGCTGTGGGAAATCCTTATTCTGTGGATTCTGTGGAAAATACTCCGTTATCAGGCACGGAACACAGTCGCTCGCGAGCTCGACGTGCATTTCATGGCGGCTTGTACAACTCCGCCGAGTGGGAATACGCCGCACAAATCGGCGCGTGACTCCTCTATTTCTGACTGACGCTCGAATCGGAGACATCTCCGACATTCGCACTGGACTGCGTTCCCACAGCCGGAGCAGCTTCCACGGAGCGCATTTGATCGCCGCGGGTGAGGTGAGGAATAAAAGGAGTCACCTCAAAAGGCATCTTGTCGCGTTCGGACATGATCGCTACAGGCTTGGTCTTGAGCATGGTCAACTCGTCATTCCAGGGATCCATCTTGACGCGTCCGCCGAGTGGCAGCGCGGCAATCGATTTGTCTTGCGGATTCGCAGGGGCTGGAGCTGCCACGGGAGTGGAGTCTCCGCTGGCAGTGGCGCTGGCATTCGCAGCCCAATTGTCGGGCAGAGGATCACCGAGATGCGGGCTGATCAAATTAGGGATCTCCTTAACGCGGTTCTGAAGAGCCTGGATGAAGAGTAGAGGCGTGGCGAGCTGGTCTTTGTAGGGCGAGTTCTTCAGCAGTTCCGCGCCCTTTGTGGCAGCGGCTTCTTCTTCCTCGGGAGTCCTGCGGAATCCGAAGTGGTGAAATGTATCTTTCTCATCGAATAGCATGCGGTCGAAGAATGCGTATTGCGTGTCGATGCGATGACCGAGCACTATGTGCGCGAGCTCATGCGCGAGCAGGGTAGCCAGGCTGGCCTCGTCCGGCAACACGTCGATCAGGCCGCGGCTCACCACGATGGTATTTCCGACCGCGAACGATTCCAGCGTGGAGGTGGTCAGAACGCGACAGCGAACGTCGGGTTCAATATTCAAGTTATTTGTGACTTCCAGATTATTGACGACCGTCTCCAAAACCTTATCCACTTCGCCGCGCGGCGCGAGCAAACCAAGTCCTTCCATGCGATCCAGGACATTGTCTTCGGCTTGAAGATCCCAAAGGCGCTGCGCTTCGAGCGGAGAGTAATCGCTGTCGGACTCTGCCTGGTCCTTCACCGGCAGGGATGCTTCCACCATGATTTTGCCGAGCTCCTGCTCCTGCTTCGCGCGACCCACGTTGTAGCCCCAGAGGCGGGTCTGTGATTTGAACGTCAGCTTTCGCGTGACGGCGTATTTGACCTGCCCCTCCTCGCTGTAGACGTAGGCGGGCAGCCACTGCTGCGGGCCGGCTAAAATGCGCCAGCTATCAAAATGGAAGTAGAAATCCGTACGCGAGGATCCGTTGTAAGCTCCATTGAAACGAACGATATGAAAATCCTGATCCTCGACCCAAATGCGCCCCATGAAACGGCCCTTGCCGGCGCTGGCCTTGGGTGTAACGTCAAACACCAGACAGCGTACGTCACCCAGGAATTCGCGGCGCACGTAGTCAAAGCGATAGTTCTGCTGGCTAAATCCATTCAGATCCACATAGATCATCTGCAAAAAGCCGCCTGGCAAGAACTCGAAGCTAAACATGTCGGTAACTCGGTCCACCTTGCGCCGCACGGGGCCGGCAGCCTGCTCGTCGGAAAAGGATTCGAGCGCGACGCCCCGGGCCAATTGAGCCTTGCCCAAGAAATATTTATCTCCCGCCGGTTGGGGGCCAAGTGTCGGATCGAGGCGCAGCAGCTGGATGTACGTTTCGACGAGCGGCGAGTATTGACGGAGCATCTGCATCTCCGCCTTTTCCTGCGCCACGATGCGTTCCACCATGCGGTCCACGTCGGAAGCCTGCGCACTTGCGCGCAGCGGCATGAGGCCGAAAATCAGCACAATCCCGAGCATTTTCCAGAATCGCATACGCTTCTCCCCCATGTTAGAAAGCCAGCTGAAATACAATGTGTGCGACGGCGGGGAAATCAACCGCCTGCCCTTGTTGCATCGCCGGCTTGAAACGGATCTGCTCGGCCGCCCGCAGAGCAGCTTCGTCCAATCCGTGTCCCAATCCCTTGACGACGCGAACGGTTTGCACCTGTCCCGAAGCCCGGAAAATCACTTCGACCAGAACTTCTCCTTCTATGCCCAGTTTTCGCGCCTCATCCGTATAGATCGGATTCGGTTTCTGCAAGATGACCACTGGCTGGATCCCAGGGGCATCCGTGGCTTGCTTTGGAGTGGCCTTGGCCTCCGGCGCGGCGGTCACGCTGCCAAAACCTCCAGAGCGGACAGCGGTTCGGTTTCCGTTTGCGGCCGCCGGCGTCGCAACGGCGCTTCCAAAACCAGAGCTGGCAACTACGCCATGAGCGCCTCCGGTGCCATTTCCGTAACCCGGGCCGGACGGAAGCTCAAAGGAGCCAACGCTTGCAACATTCCCGCCCTTCGAGGCGTTTGCGTCGCTGCCAATGCCCTGAGGATCGCCAAATCCACCGGTCTGAACTTTTTCCAGCGCCGCGGTAAGTGTCGGTTGGGCGTCGCTGCTGTTGTTCATCACTCCGGTTCTAACCGGCTCACGGGGCTTCACCGGCTCAGGCAGACCGGTATCGAATTTGGCCGAGGCCAGCACTGAGTCCAATTTCGGTACCGCCACCTGCTCCTGCCGGTCCAAAACTCTAGGTTTCGGCGCAATCAGGGCACGAGGCACCATGACCTTGGGGACGGGCGCCGGCTCGACCGGATCGGCCGGGGCTGGGGGCTGCGCCTCAATTTTTTCGGCCGGTGTGTCGGCGGGCACGGGCACTTCCGTGGTCGGAGCCGCTATGGGCGTGACCTCATAAATCTTGCGCATCGAAAGTGTCTCTGGAAAAAGCAGAGGCAGTGAAGCGAGCGCGACGGCCAGCGCGACCTGCACCGTAGAACTGATTGCGAACACGCCTCGGCGAATCTTGGTCTCCGGCAGCGTTTCCAGCCGCGCTTCCACGGGCTTTTCGCCGATTAGCTTCTTCCACGCGTCCGGATCCACCGGCACATTTCGCCTGCGTTCGACAAAGAGAACGGTGCGTTTCGGTTCGATCAAGCCTCGACTCCTCTTCCCAGCGCGCTCAGAGCCCAGCATTTCGCACGAAGCCATAGCTTTGCGAAGCGCGCCAGACTCTCACGAGCGCAGGGGACCGATTAATTTGCGGGCGGACGTCGAGCCGCCTGAGAGGGCGCTATTCTTCGGAGCGAGGGTAAGGGTCCGATCGGAATAGCTCGAATAGTAATTTGGTACTAGGGTGTGCAAAGGCGCATTGGCCGCGAGGAATGCGCGGGCCCGGCGGATGTGTCCAATGCGAAATCGTTATCAGAGCCGGAACGTCAATGGGAGAGATGAGAGGGCCGGATCACAATTGTCTGAGGGTCCTGGAATGCAGGTTTAACCGAGGGAACGATTTTCACCGTGCGTAACGATGTGCACATCCACGGAAGGCGATTCCTCCAAGAAGCGGTGCAGGGCGGAGAGATAAAAGAGGCGGTGAAAGCCTTTCGCCGCGGAGCGCCCGAAGATGACCTGAGTAATATGTTTGTCTTTCACCACAGCGGCGACTGCATCGGCGATATTTCGCCCTCGCGTTCGGATCATCTCGGCATTGAGATCCTGCGCAAACTGTATATTTGCGGCGAGCGATTTCTGGCGCTCGTCTGAGGAGTCGGTTCCCGCGTCGACATAGATGACATAAAACAGCGCATCCAGTCGGCGAGCCATGCGCGCACCGCGCGCGATGAGGTATTGCGCCGCGGGGTTTGAACTGATGCAAACGGCCAGTCTTTCGCGCACGCCCCAGTTATCTTCAATTTGCTTGGTCTCCTTGTAGGACTCCAGGCTGCGATCCACGTGTTCGGCCACTTGCCGCAAAGCCAGTTCGCGCAGCGCGTTCAAATTCCCGGCCCGGAAAAAGTTCTGGAGGGCTTGCTCGACCTTTTCCGGGCTGTACACGTCTCCTCGGCGCAGGCGGTTCTGCAATGCTTCGGGAGTGAGGTCCACCATGACCGTTTCATCGGCCATCAGGGGCACCCAATCCGGCACGGTCTCGCGCACCGTAACTCCAGTGATCGCTCGCACCGTCGGAGCGATGCTTTCCACGTGCTGGATGTTCAGCGTCGACAATACGTCGATTTTCGCGGCCAGGATTTCCTGCACGTCTTCATAGCGCTTGCGGTGCTTGCTGCCGGGTACGTTGGTGTGCGCCAGTTCATCGACCAGCACCACTTGCGGGCGCCTGGCAATGATGGCATCGACGTCCATTTCCTCGAAGGTCGTGCCCTTGTATTCGAGCTTCTGCCGCGGCACCGCATCGAGCTTCTGGGCCAGTTCAGCGATGGCTTTGCGCCCATGAGTCTCCACGATACCGATCACCACTTCTTCGTCGCGGCTACGCCGACGAATGCCCTCGCTCAACATGGCGTAGGTTTTGCCCACGCCCGGCGCATAGCCGAGAAACAGCTTGAGCCTACCGCCGGCCTTCTCGGGCGCAACTTCGGCCAGCCACTCTTCCGGTTTCTTAGACACGTGGTTCATACAAAGCAGCCCATGGCGAGCTAGAATGGCGCGGTGCTGCGACGCCTCATCCTCCGATTTGTGCCGTTTGTCGCTTGCCTCGCCGTCGTATTCTTCATCGTTTTTCTTTACCGCAGCGCGCTGCGCGTCAATCAGACTACCGTAGCCCTGACATTGTTGCTGGCAATTCTGATTGTCTCCACGGTTTGGGGCCTTGCCGTTGCGGTATGCATGTCGATCGTGGCGATGCTGGCTTTCAACTTCTTCTTTCTGCCTCCGGTAGGCACGCTCACCATCGCCGATCCGCAGAACTGGGTCGCCCTGGGCGCCTTTCTGGTCACATCGCTCATTGCCAGCCAGCTTTCCACGCGGGTGCGGCGGGAAGCTGAGGAGTCAAAAAGGCGGCGGGTCGAGGTGGAGCGGCTCTACAGATTCAGCCAGCAACTCCTCGTTTCGGGGAATGTGATCGTCTTGCTCAATGCGGTGCCGAATCATATTGTCGAGACGTTTGGCATGGGGGCGGCCGCGCTCTACCTGGATTACAAGGATAAGTTTTATCATTCGGGCGCCACGAGCCACTTCAGCCAGGAAGAGATGAGGCGCGCCACTCTGCAAGAGGAGCCTCTGGTGGACCCGGAGCGCAGCCTTAGTTTCGTTCCGGTTCGTTTGGGCAAGCGGCCCTTGGGCAGCTTGGCGGTTTCCGGTTCGCTGCTCTCGCGTGAAACCCTGGAGGCCCTGGGAACCTTGATTGCCATTGCTTTTGAACGGGCCCGAGCGATTGAAGAGCTAGGCAAAACGGAAGCACTACGCGAGGGCGAGCGGCTCAAATCGGCCTTGCTCGATTCGGTGACGCATGATTTTCGCACGCCGCTCACTTCCATCAAAGCTTCGGTAACCAGCTTGCTTTCGAGCGCCGAACAGATGACGGAGCAGCGGCGCGAACTGCTCACCGTCATTAACGAGGAATGCGATCGTTTGAATCAATTGGTGGGAGACGCGGCCGAGATGGCGCGGCTCGACGCAGGCGAATTTGAGCTGAAGTTGGAGGCGAATCATATCTCGGAGATTGTCGCCGCGGCCTTGCAGTATTGCAAAGCGGCTCTCGGCACGAGGCCTGTGCAGGTCCGGTTGGCGAACGATCTGCCGCCGGTGCGCGCCGATTTCGACCGCATCCGCGATGTTCTAGTGCGTTTGATCGAAAACGCCAATGCCTATGCGCCCCCCGGCCGCCCCATCACGATTTCGGCGGACTTGAAGGGAGCTTTCCTGACCATCTACGTTGCCGACCAAGGGCCGGGCATAGACGAAATGGAGATCGGCCTGATCTTTGATAAATTTTATCGAGGCCGGGATCAGCGTTATCTTGTGCAGGGGACCGGAATGGGACTTCCCATCGCCAAAGCCATCGTTCAGGCACACCGGGGGACGATCGGCGTAACCAGCCAACTCGGCCAGGGATCCGTCTTTTTCTTCACGCTGCCGATCGCGGCGAGCGGCCAGGCATGACGATGGGTTCGGCAACCATCCTGGTCGTGGATGATGAGCCGCAAATCCGGCGGGTGATGCGTATGGCGCTCTCTTCACAGGGCTACACGATCGTCGAGGCGCGCAACGCACAGGAAGCTTTGAAAGAAGTGCGCGCGGAGCACATTGACTTGGTCCTATTAGATATGAACATGCCCGACATGGACGGAATGGAGGTCTGCCGCGAAATCCGTACGGCCTCGAAAGTTCCGGTTATCATGGTCACCGTACGCTCCGCGGAAAAAGACAAAGTACGCGCTCTCGACGCCGGCGCCGACGATTATGTCGTGAAGCCCTTTGGGATTGAGGAATTGCTGGCTCGCATCCGCGCGGCGTTGCGGCGGGTCCCGGGCGAAGCGGGTGAGAGCAACATCACCAGCAAGGAACTGAACATTGATTTTGACAGCCGCGTCATCCTGGTCCGCGGCAATCCGGTACATCTAACGCCGAAGGAGTTCGATCTGTTGCGGGAGCTCGTGGTGAACGCCGGCAAGCCCGTTTCGCATCGACGGCTGCTGCAAGCCGTGTGGGGGCCCGATTACGGAGAGCAAACAGAATCTCTTCGCGTCATGGTGAACCAATTGCGCAAAAAGATTGAGCCCGATCCGACGAATCCGAAGTTTATTCGCACCGAACCCTGGATCGGCTATCGTTTCGTTGCGCCGGATGAACCCGGGCTCACGTAGCCCTCCAGGAATTCTCGCGAATCCAGCTGAAATCGAAAACCCGCGCCGTTTCCGTATCTGTAAATGACCGGCGAACTCTCTACCGCTATCCTAAAATCCGGCGTTATAATCGGCGTGCCGCCTATCGCTTTCATCTCAGGTGGCAACTCCAATAGGTCGGCGACTCAGTGGGTAAATCGGTGGGCGATTATATATTCGGAGTTTCGGTAATCCGCAACGCATGTGAGGAGGTCACGAATGAAAGTTAAGCTCTTGGCTGCTCTCGTTCTCGCCGTAGGCATGTTGGCGATTTCGTCCCCCGTAGTGGCGCACCACGGCAGTGCCTCGACCTTTGAGAGCAAGACCGTGAACGCCAAGGGAGTGGTCGTCGATTGGCTGTGGTCCAATCCGCATTGCCTTCTGAAGGTCGACGAGACGCTCGATAGCGGCGAAGTGAGACATTGGGTGGTGGAGACTCAGGCTCCTGCCAATATGGTCGATGCCGGCTGGAGCAAGACTTCCTTTAAGCCGGGAGATCAAGTCACCATCGAGTTGCGCCCGGCCAAGAGCGGTAAGCCGGTCGGCTCGCTGAGCAAGGTCACTTTTGCGGATGGCAGGGTATTATCGGTAGAACGACAGGGCGGGATCGGCGTCGACCTCTACAATAAATAATCCGCGCTGGAACTGCCTTAGCGCAGGCAATCGACGGAAACGCAGGCGCTGCCACAAGCTAATAAACACGCACCGCAGCGCCGGGCCAAACGGCGGCTATTTCGAATCCACAATGGGCTTGGAAAAGGCCTTGTTGTATTCCGCCGTCTCCGATGGCGAGCATTCCATCTCGTGCATATCGAAATCCGGCGATTGCAACCTTAACGGGAAGTTGCTCAACGCGACCCAAGAGGTCTTGTATATTTTCGGATCGGTGATCTTGATGGACAGCTCTAAGTGGACCGCGTCCGCGCGATGATACGTCTCTTCTACCTGCAGTGCGTCGCTGTGCGGCAGACCGGCATTATCGAGCCAGGTCCTATCGTCGTCGTAGCCATTTGACTCGACCACAAAAGTGTAGTCATCCACCCACCGACCCACCGAATAGCCCCACCAACGCGACTCGGGCGGATCCGGATCTCCCCAGGTAGGTTCCTCGGCATTCTTCGGCAGTTGCCGTCCATCCGCCCAGATGGCGCGCCATTTCTTATTGAACTCGTAAAGAATGACCACTTCCTTGGGAGTCTGAATGATTTGGCTGGTTCGGAAATTATGCAGGACGATCCGCGGAAACCCCTGGGGATCACAACCTGGCAGAGGATCGTTGGTCAATGCCGGAGGAACCATTCGGTACCCCTCGGTGGGCTTGTGAGCCGCCAGAACTTTACGGCCCAAGTCCGTATAGGGCGGCTCGGCTTCCGGTTTCAAACAATCGGGCGTAGCGTAACCAGTGTCGGTTACCGGTGGATTCTTTTCGATGGAGAATCTGCCCGTGGCTTTGTCGCGCCGACAGGACTCCATCGCGAGCGCTCCTTTCCCCTGGATGGCCGCGCCGGCCCCCTGGGCGGGCTCCCAAATGCCAGTGAGATCTCGTTTTGGAGCGGGGCCAGGCGTTTCCCCCTTTTTGTCAGCGTCGTATACGGCTCCTGGCTGCCTGGCCATCTGAGCGCGGGCGAGCGCTGAAAACGACAGTGCGATCAAAACTCCCATCGTTAGGGCCCTAAAAAGTTTTGACATTGGACATCCTTCCTTAAGACCTTAAGACGCTTCGCCAACACCGCTTGCTGAGGTTCTTTCCGCGCTCTTTCCGGCGTAACCTGCCCTGGGATTCAATTGGCGGACTTGGTGGTTGCCCCTGTGTCGCCGCCTCCCGTACCTAATATCTTCCCGTTCGCCAATGCAACTTTGACGACGCGGCCAATGGGCTGCTTGGGGTCCTTGACCTGATGCATCGTCACGCTCACTTCGTCCCCTGGCTTGAGAGAATATTTGCTCCAGCCATTGTTGACCATATCCGGTGGATTGCTCGTCTCCACGACCCAATGTCTCACGTCGCCACTGTCCGTTTTTTCGTCGAACTTAAGGAAGCAGTGGGGATTGGCCCAAAACCACTCCGTGACAATGCCCTTCACGGTAACCGTCTTTTCGGTATTGAACTCGGCATTCCCGTGGTGCGCGGATAGCGGCACGGAAGCCATTGAGAATCCAATCGCCACAGCAAGCGTTGCAAGAATCGTGTTTCTCATTTCCGTTGCCTCCGATCTGAAAGAGACTTGTGGCCGAATCAAAATCCCTCGACAAACCTCTGCATCCGAATACGCGTGTTCGTCGGGCTTTCCTTCCGTTGGTGTTGGTACCTCGTTCGCAATTTCCTTATTGTATTTCTCATGATGAACCGGCGAGCACACCATTTCGGCAAATGCGTCCCTAATCGAGAAGTCTTCGGGTTTCGCCGGAATCCTCTCATATTATAGCCAAAAAATAAGCCTCCGCCCTGCCCCGTCAAGCTGGCCGGCAACTTCGAAAATGCCCCACTGTCTCGGGCGTATTCCAGCGTCGCCCACAACCTGCAAGCGCCATTGGCGTTAGAAAATCAGCTTCAGGCCAAATTGAATCTTGCGAGGAGAGCCGCTTCCAATTACGGGGCTATTCACCACCACGTCTGGGGTTCCCGCGGACGACCCGAAAGTGCCGGGCACGTTCGGATTATCGTTGTTCGTTGCAGGAACGGGAATATTGTAATTCCTCAAGTTGAGCACGTTGAAAAACTCCGCGCGGAATTGCGTGTTGAGGCGCTCGTTAATTTTCCAATTCTTGTTCAGAGACATATCCCATTGACGGAAGGGCTGCCCGCGAAGTTCATAGCGGCTCATAGTTCCGAAGGTTCCTTGAGCCGGCGCCACAATGACTGAACTGCCCGACATGTAGCAGCCAAACTTCGCTAGAGACGCCAGGCCGCTCGAACCGGGCACAGTTGCATTGCTCGGCAGGCCTGAAGCCGCGCTGACGCAGGCGGCCGGCATGTTCGCTGTGGGATTGTTCGCCGGTCCAGGTGCCACGGGGGTACAACCGGTGGCCGTCCCAAAGCTGCTTGCCGGGACTCCGGGACCCGCGAGGATTCCATAGCAGGGAATTGGCGTTAGGCCGCCATACCCCCAGAAGTCGTGGGGATTCCCAATGAGATCCCAGCGATCGTCGGCTTCGCCCGTACCGCTGATGTCACTGTTGATGTCGAACGGATTGTAGGGAAGCGCGCTCGAGACGTTTACCGAGCTGTTGATTTCCCATCCTTCCAACATCTGGCCCGGGGCCTTTCTCCCGGGCACAAAGTAAGTGCCCGTCAGGGTAAAGCGGTGCCGCAGATCGAACTGGCTATTTCCGTATTCCAGCTTGGGAGTGAGGCTATTCATGATGATCTGCGGGTTATTGGCGCCATCCAGCGAAGCATCATCGAGCGCATGGCCGTAGGTGTAGCCCGCGGTAAAGGTCAATCCATGGAACACTCTTTCCGTTAGGGTCGATTCCAGTGCGGAAAAATTGGAAGAATCCATATTGTTCAGCCATTTCACCTGCCCGAGGTAAGGATATTCGTTGTAGTAGGGGCGCCGTTGTTGCTCCGCCGTCGCACTCTGGCCGACGCCAGGTGTTGGCTGGTTGAGGTCCTCGACGAACTCCAGTCCCGTGCCGTGATTGCCCACATAGGCGACTTCCAGCACCAAGCTGTTCGTGAAAGCGTGCTGAACCGAAAGGTTCCATTCCGTGTAGTAGGGATGATGAATATCGGGGGCGACTCCCGTAATGGGGCATGGTGAGGGATTCGGGGCAATCCCGTTACCGCATTGCAGTGTCGGGGTTGAGGGCAAACTTCCGAAGATGGGTGTGCCGAGAGTTACATTATTCGCCTGCCAGTTTGGCGTGAGCGTGGGACCGGGGACGGACAAAGTGCCGGTATTCATTGTGCCGGGCCCCTGAATCGTCGAGCCGTTGATCAAATGCAGCGTCGCCCCTGTTGGAGTCAAGTAGGGAGTCGTCGGCCCAGACTCCAATTGCACGAAGTCGAATCCGGTAAAGATGCCGACGCCGCCGCGCACCACGGTTGTGCCCTTGCCGTTGGTATCCCAGGCAAACCCCAAGCGCGGTTGCACATTAGAATAATCGGTCTGCGTTAGGGCCGATCCTGACTGCTGCTGAACGAGTCCCGTTGGAGTGCCGGGAGCAAAACTCCCCAAATTGTTTCCCGAGGCATGAAAAACCGGCGTAGTTACTTCATAGCGCATTCCCAGATTCAACGTGAATCTCGGGGTGAGCCGCCAGTCATCCTGAATGAAGCCTGCATAGCTTTTCCAGGTGATCCTTACATACGGGTTTCCAGATTCGATGGTACCGCCCACGCCTCCCGCACCGCCGAGTACGCCCGAGAGGAAATCCTCCAGGGGTGTTGCGTTGGGGAATGCAGAGGTCGTTCCAAAACTGAGCGTGCCCTTCAGGCCTCCGGCATTCTGCGCCCAGTAATTATTCAGGCGAAATTCACCGCCGAATTTGATCAAGTGCTTTCCGCGCGTATAAGAGACGCTGTCGACTCCCTGGGGATACCAGCCTGCGCTGTAACCAGCCGGGACGGAGCCTATATTTGTAAACGTGGCGATGGCGATCGTGGGAAGTCCGCACGTGACCCCCGATACTTCATTGGGATTCACTCCTGTCACCAGACCCATGGCAGCGTAGTTGGGCGCTCCATTCACTCCCGGGGTGCAATCGTCGGGCAGGGACCATTGGTAGATACGGTCAAAGCCAAAACGAGCCTCATTCACCCAGGCAGAGTTCGGAATCCAGGCCCACACCGCTCGGACCACCTGCGATGTCGAGTCGAGATTCGATTCCCAGTACGGCTCAACCAAACTTGCGGTCTGGGCATTGAACGTGCCCTTCCCGAAATAGTATTCGCCATGAATGGTGTTATGTTCATTTAAGTTGTAATCCACCTTCGCAATGAAGTTGTTGGATCCGCCGCTGGTCGGAAAATTCGAAGCGATCGCTGGGCTGTTTGTGGCGTTTCCGAATAGGCCGTTCGCCACATTGCAAGTGATCAGAGCGCCATTGGTGGCCCCGTTATTTGTGCAGCCTGCCATATTCAAGCTGAGTTGGCTTAGCGGTTCATGCAGGGAGTTCATTTGGGCGATGGCGGCGGGAAGGCTTCCGGAGGCGCCCGTACCTGTTAGAAGTGCCGTGGTGGAGGCTTGCGCTGTTCGCGGAGCAACCACGGAATAGCGTTGACCCTCGTAGGTGCCGAAGTAGAAGAGTTTGTCCTTTTTGATTGGCCCGCCAATGCTTGCGCCAAACTGTTCAAGCGAAACCGCTTGCTTCGGTTGAGTTGGCAAGAGAAACGGGTTTCTGGCGTCCAAGGCATCCTCGCTGCCGAAAGCGTAGGTCGTTCCGTGAAGGTCATTGGTGCCCGATTTAAGTCCCACGTTGATGACTGACCCCGCCTTCCAGCCGTACTCCACTTTGGGGTTCAAGATCACGTTTACTTCCTGGATCGCGTCAATTGGAAGCAGGTTCGCTTGATCGGGACCGCCTCCTCCATTGGTGCCACCCACGACGAGCGCGCTGGTGAATAAGTTCGAGTCAAACAAACCATCGAACATGTAATTCTGCCCGGATTGTCGCAGACCGCTCGTGTTGTAGGAGTTGGGACCGCCGCCCGGTATGTTCTGAATTCCAGGGCGCGTTTGGAGTAGGAAAAGATAATTGCGGCCGCTTACCGGCAGTTCGACCAGAGGTAAGTTTTCGATGACTCCGCCCATCGTCGCGCTGGTGGTATTCACCATGGGCGCTTCGCCGCTGACCGTGACCACCTGCTGCTGGGCGCCCACTTGCAGAGTCATATCGACTCGCTGGTCCTGGCCCACCTGAACAAGCACGTCTTTGCGCTCCGCCGTGGTGAAGCCCATCGCCTCGGCGCGCACTGTATATGTTCCCGGAATCAGACCCGGCGCGGCATATTGTCCTGCATTGTCGGTGGTTAAGGATCGCGAAGTGCCTCTGTCCACATCCGTGATGGTCACGGTCGCGTTTGGCACGACAGCTCCGCTTTGATCGGTGACGGCCCCCAGAATTCTCCCTAGATTGGTTTGGCTCCAGGCGGGCAATGAAAGCAGCAAAAATGCCAAACTGATACGGATCATGTGATTTCTCATGTGAACGGTCCCCCCAGATGACTTTGCGGGCTACTATCCGCTTCGTATATATATTGTCAAGCTCAATTCCGACGGTGACGATGAGGTTTTGCAGGGACGCGGCCGTCTGGGGAAGCGATCGATGGTGGGAGAGCGACACGCCATTCCAAAACGATCAAAACGAGATCCCGTGTAGGAGCCTGAGATGAAGGCGATGCGAAAGACCGTTGGAGCCCTATTGGTTTGCTTGATCCTGCTCCTGCTTGTGGCGAGAATAATCGGCTTTGAACCTCACGGCGGTACGCCCGGCTTATGGCTCAAGGGAGATCTTGTTACTGCCCCGGTCGCGGATTGGTCCTTCACGGACAAATATCCGACCGTCATGATTCAGACTCGGACGTGGTATCTGCTTCCTCACTCGGTGACGACGAGTTGTGTGGCCTACAACGACCAGCTTTACTTGACATCATTTTATCCGGAAGGGGTGGAATATCCGCGTGGCAGGAGTTGGAACGAGAACGTGGCGCGCGACCCGCACGTACGCATAAAAATTGGAGACCAACTGTATGATCGGACCTTGTCCTACGTCGGCGATCCGGCTGAAAAAGCGGGTATGCTCCAGGCTTTTGCTAAAAAATATCCGCAGCTTAAGATCCCGGCCGATGCCCGGGTTCACGTTTTTCACGTCATCGGCTGATCGAGGGCCTTGGCGGCCGGAAGTCCATCGCTAAGATTCAGGGCTTTGCGCCACCAACGAAGGAGCGAGCGGAAAGTTGGGAAAGGTGGGATTGGCGCGTGCATTGTCGAAGCTCGGCTATTGCTCGCGCTCGCAAGCGGAGCGTCTGATTCGAGCGGGCCGCGTCCAACTGAATGGCGCGGTGAAGCGCGACCCGCAGTCGCCTGTCCTTCTCCATCGCGACCGAATTGAAGTGTACGGTGATCCAGTCCGCTCTGCGGAGAAAGTGTATCTGATGTTGAATAAGCCGCGCGGCTTGGTGACCACAGCTTCCGATGAAAAGGGGCGCCCGACGGTCTATGCGGGTTTGAGCCCCGGGCTGCCGTGGGTTGCGCCGGTAGGACGCTTGGATAAAGCCAGCGAGGGACTCCTGCTGTTGACGAATAATTCGGAGTGGGCGGCGGGCATAACGGCTCCGGAAAGTCGCCTTGCGAAGATCTATCACGTGCAGGTTTCAGGGTTGAGGAATGTCGAGCTCGCGAATGCCTTGGTGAAGGGCGTCCGCGTTTCGAGTGGAGAACTCCTGGCCGTGAAGGACGCGCGCATATTGCGGCAGGGCAATCGGAATACTTGGTTCGAAATCGCACTGCATGAAGGAAAGAATCGCCACCTTAGTCGCATGTTCGAGCAATTGGAGATTGAGGTCTTGCGGCTGGTGCGCGTGGCGATCGGGCCGCTCGAGTTGCGCGATCTGCCGAAAGGCTCATCGCGAGCTCTCACAGCTGAGGAAAAATCAGCCGTCGACCACGCCATCCATCATACGAGCAACTGATCCAGAATCAGTAAATCAGCGACCAGATGACACTCGGAACTCCAATTGGCCCGATCCTGCAAAAGAAGAGATTCACCCGGAGCGCGCCTCCGGTGTATAAGTGTGTCCATCCGGAAGCTCGAAGCAGAAATCTAATGCGATGATGGCAAAGAGTCTTACGTCTCGATTGGGGTCCTTCCGCCGGAGCTTCGGCCACCTGGTTGTAGCGTTGCTGCTGACTCTCTTTGTCTACGCGCTGTTATGGTTGTTGCGGTGGTTCTTCTTTCGGCAATCGCCACTGAGCGGTCTTCTCGGTTTTTTGTTCCTCTTCACCCTATCTTACTTAACCGTTTCCGGAATCGCCTGGGTGCGGAGAAATCTGCTATGGAGCCTGCGTAACCAGATCGCGGCCGCGTATGTTGTCATCGCCATCGTGCCGCTTCTACTCCTTCTGGCCATGGCCGGGCTGGGCGCATACCTGCTCTACTGGCAACTCGGTTCCTATCTCTTGTACACCGATATGCAGGCTCGCGTGCAACGCATCTCCGCGGTAGCTGGAGGACTGGCGTCGAGTTTCGCTATCGAATCAACGGCAACGGGACGCCCTGCGTCTACGCTTCCGGTCCCAAACCAAAGTCAGGGATTTCTGGAAGCGGCCAAGGCCGATCTCCCGGGTTTGAAGATCGAAGTTGGCAGCGGCCAATCCCTGCTGGCGCTGGCCGGACCCGAGGGAGCGACAGACTTTAAGGGAATTGTCTTAAGCGATGGCGTGCTCGCCTTACGAGCGGTAGCCGTTCGGCCCACGTCCACAGGAAAAGTGGTGGTCTCGGCCTCCGCGCCGGTAACGTCCCAGCTGCTCGAAACGCTGTCGCCCGAACTGGGCCCCGTACATTTTATGGTGATACGGCCTGTAAGCGGCGGTTCCGTCCCCGGAGAAGTGGTTACCCTCAATGGTCAGAGAGTGACGCTGGAACAACGGATCATTGCGGAGCATCGCTCTGAGCCTCCTCCAGCCAATCTCTTCGACAAGCGCGTCAGTGGGATCACCACTCTGGACGTTGTGGACCTGGAGAACCAAACGGGGAAGGGCCGAGCCCAGCTGAATGCGTCTTTCGTCACGCGTCCGTCGCTACTGAACCGCCGGTTGTTCGGCCCGCTGGGGGATCTCGGCAGCGCCGCCTTAACTCTTCTGCTGGGGGTTGGGGTGGTTTTCCTGGTGCTCGAGTTTGCAGCGCTCGCGACCGGCGTGGTCTTGACTCGCGCGATTACAACCTCCGTGGATAGCCTCTACCTTGCTACGCAGCACGCGCAGTCCGGCGATCTTTCGTTTCGCGTGCGCGTGCAGCGGCGGGATCAGCTTGGCGCACTGGGAGAATCATTCAACTCCATGATGCGCTCGGTGGGCACCTTGATCGAGGAGCAACGTCAGCGCCACCGCCTGGAAAATGAACTCTCGATCGCGCGAGAGGTGCAGACTCAACTTTTCCCGCACGAGTTGCCGAGTGTGCCGGGCGTCGAATTGGCGGCCATTTGCAGGCCGGCAAGGATGGTCAGTGGCGACTATTACGATTTTATCCGCATCGGGCCCACGCGCCTGGCCATCGCTCTCGCCGACATCAGCGGCAAGGGCATCTCGGCGGCATTGCTGATGGCAAGTTTGCAGGCCGCTCTGCACAGCGAACTCCTTCGGGAGGGGCACTTCTCGCCCGGGGAGGAGACTTTACCGCCCAATACGAGCGAGATTGTTGCCCACTTGAACCGGCACTTGTACCTCAGCACCTCGGACGAACGGTACGCTACGCTTTTCTTTGCTGTCTACGATACCGAGACCCGCCAGCTCAGTTACACGAATGCGGGCCACCTGCCTCCCTTTTATATTGTCGGCGACCGCATCCAAAAATTGGAAACCGACGACACCGTCATCGGCCTGTTCAACGAGGTGCAATTTGGGCAGGCCAGCGTTGAGGTCGAGCCGGGGGGATTGCTGGTGATCTATAGTGATGGGCTGATTGAACCCGAAAACGTATCCGGAGATGCCTTCGGCGCCGATCGTTTGGCTGGTGCCGTCATGCGCTGCCGGGAGTCCTCCCCACAGGTCATTGCCGACGCGATGTTGAGCGCCGCGGAAAAATGGAGCGGCTCATCCGAGCAGGCCGATGATATGACTGTGATCGTAGCGCGGCTTTCGAGGCCTCTGCAGGAAACCCGAGCACGAGATGTATCGGCAACGCCTCGGGCGCGTGAGGCGCAGCGACTTACGACCAAGCAATAAGCGCCTCACTTCGAACGGGTGCAGCGGCATGCCTTCCCGGCCCGGTTTGCCGAATCCGCCTGAGATCTGTGGATACTTGCGCGTATCGCCGGGCACAGTGCAATTGGGATTTCGTCTCGCTCTTCGAATTTCAAGGTGCCGGGGTCATTTCTGCAGACACCCCACGGCCCTGTTTCCTAGGCCCGAGGCCGATGGAGTTCATTCGTCACTCCACCAACTTTCCTCTCGAAATAGAGTTCCTTGGGAAAGCCGGGGCTCCCTGGAACCATCCCTGCCCGGCCTCTGCTATAGCCAAACAGCCAGCGCTCCAAAATTATAAGAAGTGAGGCTGTGGTCCCTGGTAGTGAATCCTCAAAGTCGAATGAAATCCCCGGTTCCGGGCTCACTGTACCCAAACTGGCCTTTAAATCAGTAGCCCCGCTCTTACGGCGCTTTCTACACTTCTATTCAACCGGCCCCACCAAACCAAGAGGCCGACTTGGAAGGATTAGGAAAATGCCAAAGTACCTTCATATTGTGCCCATGCCCACCGACATCGGGTGGGTGGATAGCAAAGAGAAAGCGACTGCTGATCACCACACTGTTGCCGAGGCGACGCAGAGAAGATTGAAAGACCTGTTCGGGTTGGAAACCGTTCTTGAGGAAGTACCTGATCCGACCCGCCATCAAATGCAATCGAAGTGGGTCATCTGCAAAGCAGACGCTTAGAGTTCGCGAGCCTGATCTATCCCCGCACTCCGCTCAGCGCACCTAGGGTTCTCGCCATCCCAAAATCCCAGTCGCTGGACACCCGTTTTTAGAGAGTTGTAGGTCCGGAGCTGTTTGCCGGTTTGTGATCTCACGACACCTGAACGGAATTGTTTTGCAGCATCTGGCCAGTTTTATGCCAGAGCGAGCGGATGTCTAAGCTCCTCCAGAAGTTCTATCTTGCTTATAAGAAAGACGCTTAAGTTTAGGCGAGAGATTGGAATCGAAGATGCAAAGGAGTTACCGGTGTGGTATCGCATCCCGTGAGCAAAGTATTGGGGGGGCAGCGTCAGTCACGGGACCTACTATCTCGGACCGGATCCGCTCAAAACGACTTGCGCGGCAAGGCATTTGGGGGCACTGTGCGTGCGAATCATGAGTCAAGGTCGGGAAACCGATCACTGAGAGACAGTGTCGTATTCAGTGCTTGGGGTGTTCCGATAAGTATTCGCACCAACGACGCTGAAATCATTCCTCGTCTGCTCGACCACTTACCTCCCGATGCGAAACCTACCTCCGCCGCACCAAAGCGCCTTTACACGCTTCTTATGGCCACAACGAATCGTTCGTCGGATCCCGCCGGTCCCTCCGGTGGTGCCGCGTCCCTTTCTGAAACCGAACGGCCTGCAAATGCGAATGATACATACGAACTGAAGGCTGGCGGAGTAACCCTGCTTAAGACTAATGATCTCACGGAAGTTCTGGAAGCCTTGGAGTCGGACGTGCAGCTTCAGATTGCGGACATGTGCGAACAAGGATTATTCGTGCATGCCGGCGTGGTGGGCTGGAGAGGGAGAGCCATACTGATTCCAGGCCTAAGTGGCAGCGGAAAGACAACGCTGGTGGCGGCACTTGTAAAAGCAGGAGCGACCTACTACTCCGATGAGTACGCAGTTCTTGATCAGGACGGACGCGTGCATCCCTACGCGAGGCGTCTCAGCATCCGTGTTGCGCACGTCAGCCTTCGAATGAGATGCCGGCCTGATGACCTCGGTGGGACTCGAGGAGTAGACCCCCTTTCGGTAGGTCTCATTGCCGTCACTCGGTATCGCTTTGGTGCGAACTGGCGCCCTCGTCTTCTCTCGCCCGGCCGCGCCGTTCTGGCGTTGATCGACAACACCGTTTCTATTCGCCGTCGGCCGCAGTCTGCCCTCGCCACTTTGCGCTGCGCCGTTTCAAAGGCACTTGCCCTTGAATCGGCTCGTGGTGAGGCTAGTGAGATGCCCGAGCTTCTTTTCAGACAGGCCGATGACCAAAGGCCGAGCAATTGGTTGACTTGATGTGTTCACATCTTCAGGCAGGACCAAAACCAAAGGAGGCAGTTATGACAGTTGTGTTACCCGTTGCCCGTACTGAGAACCTACACCTTGAGCAGCTACCGGATGAATTGATCGTGTACGATACTGCCTGTAACAAAGCACATTGCCTCAGTCCAACCGCTGCCTCGGTCTGGCGAAACTGCGACGGCCAAAAGACCGCGGAGGACATTTCTGTCCAGCTTCAAAAAGAGGGGATTGGAGCAGACAAAGAAATGGTCTGGATGACCCTGCACAGACTAAGCAAACTCAACTTGCTGGCGGAGAAAATAGTACTTCCTCAGAATGCCATTTTGTCTTCCCGACGAGACCTCATGAAGAAGGTTGCCGCAGCGGGTGGAGTGTTTGTGGTTTTGACTGCCACGATCGCCGCGCCGACTGTTGCACGCGCGAGTAGCGGTGGCGGCGTCCTGATTGGTTAGCCCTCTCGCCAATCCGACCCCAAGGTAATGGGGTCGGCATAGCGGCGGCGATTGCCCCGATCCTCATATCAACAATGGCTTCTTACGGGGACGTGGGCGAGATGACATGCCCGGGTATGGGCGTCACCCAGGTGTTCGATTGTACTTGGCGATATCGAAGCGTCTTCTCCACACTCTTGACATGAGCGCCGAGAAGGATCGACTGCCGTCAGAGCTCACCTGGGTTGAACGCAGTGTAGGAGGTAAGCCCGTGGCGGGTCTCCCTTCAGAATCCAAAATCCAATTCCCCGTCCAAATGGATTCCTTTCGAGTCGACAAAAGGACCAATGGGCAAGGTTCCTCTTTCTTGCATTCCGCAGAGAGCCGCTTGCTGATCGCCTGTGCCGGCAGGGTTGCATCACCTCAGAAAATTCGGCAACTTCTCAGGGCCGATCTTGAGTGGGAATGGATTCTGGGCAGGGCTGTGGATTACGGAACTGCGCCGGCGATGTACTGTAGTCTGAAGAACTCAGCTCCGGAGCAACTGATCGGGACTGAGATTATGGCGCGGCTTCACTCACTCTACAGGCGGTCCTGCGTTGAACAGATAAACGCGTCAGGCAAGCTGAAGGAGATCCTTCTCGCGTTCTCACGGGTAGGAATCGCGGTAATTGTGCTCAAGGGCGCAGCCCTGGCGGAGTTGGTCTATCACGGCCTCGGCCTGCGCACGATGTTGGACCTCGACCTACTGGTCAGGAAGGCTGATCTGGATCTGGCTGACGATGTTCTTCGTCAGCTGGGCTACGTTCCTGATGAGTCGTACCAATCACGAGAATGGTACAGAGAACATCATCATCACCTGGCTCCCTACGTTGCGGGGGACCGATCACTGGTTCTCGAAGTGCACCACCACGTCGTTCCTACCGTTGCTCCTGTGAGTCTGGCGATCGACGATTTCTGGCAGCGTGCTCGGCCCGCTCAGATCGCTTCAGTACCCGCTCTCGTCCTGAGTCCACAAGACCTGCTTCTGAGCATCTGTATCCATCTTTGTGCCCGTCAATATTTCGTGAGGACCCTCAGGGACTTAAGTGATATCGCGGCGACCATTGCGGTGTACGGTGCGGAGCTGGACTGGGATCGACTAGTTCGAGAAGCCACGACATACGAGGCGTCAAGATGTCTATACTATTCGCTGTGGTTGGCGCACTGCATAGTTGAGGCGCCACTGCCCCCGAGGCTCTTGAACAGCCTGAAGGCTGCGGCCGGGATCGGAAGAACCAGAGACCATTGCCTCAAGTTTCTCGCTCTGAGAGCTGTGTTTCCCGGCCTCACAATTATTCCCGCTGGGTTCATTGGGGACGCCATTCGCGAATTGCTGTATCCGAAGTTCGCTGGCGGGACAGTCGCAATGTTATCAAAATGGATCGGCCAGCGCTCCAAGACATGAGACGAAGCAGGCGCTCGATTATGCGACGACGCTCAATATTCCGTTTGCGTTTTCTTCCAACGGTGACGGCTTTGTTTTCCACGACCGGGCGCAGGAGCGGAGAAAGAAACTACCCGATCTCTCGACGCATTCCCATCGCCCAAAGATCTCTGGTCAAAATACCGCGCCTGGAAGGGATTCACTCCCGACGAGGAAGCGATTGTCCTACAGGATTATTTTGAAGACGGCAGCGGCAAGGGACCCCGCTATTATCAGACAAATACGATCAATGCGGCGGTAGAAGCAATTGCGAAAGGCCAGAACCGAATCCTGCTCGTGATGGCCGCCGGCAGCGGTAAGACCTACACTGCGTTTCAGATTATCTGGAGGTTGTGGAAGGCAGGCCGCAAGAAACGTATCTTGTTTCTTCCTGAGCGGAACGTTCTCGTCGATCAGACGATGGTCAATGATTTTCGTCCGTTTGGCGCGTCAATGGCCAAGCTCAGCACGGGCTCGAAACCCATCGAGCGCCAGGATGGCTCCGATGTCGAACTCCCGCACTGAGCGTCGCTTGCGGATTCTCTCCTAAAAATTCACTCTCAGTTGTACCGAAGTTATACCGAGGACCGTTGGATAAACCCTTTTATTGAGACGGGTTCTTTGGGCGCACATTGCGAAACCAGGGTTTCAGGGTGAACGAGCCTTGGACAATGTCACAGGTTCCCATTGAGAACTTGGTCGAGGGCTACTAAATCGACGTGCTTTCGGATCAATGTGGCCAGTGAATCCAAGGTTTCGGCGACAGGACTTACTTTGAGGGGATCCAGTGCTTGCCATCCGCGTCGCCCTCTGAGGGTATTCAGAAAATCCCGTCGCATAGGCGGGGCATCGAAGACGCCGTGCAGATAAGTGCCCCAGACGAGGCCGTCCACGGACTTCGCTCCGTCGAATCGATCCACGGCCTTTCCCATTTCCTCCAGGATCTGAAAAACAGGTCGCGCAGCGCCAGGCCCATTGGTTCTTCCCATGTGAATCTCATAACCAGAGACTTCATGCCGGGTGTCGATGTTTATAGCCCGGACTCGAACTGTCCTCTTTTCGCGTTCGAAACGCGTTGTCAGATCAAGAAGGCCGAGGCCCTGTGCCCTTTGGACTTCGGACTCGACCCCCTCCGGGTCAAGCAATTCCTCGCCAAGCATCTGGTAACCCCCACATATTCCAACGATGGGGATACGAGCCTCATGGCACCCCTGAATGTATGCCGCAAAACCCGACAACCGTAGATACGCAAGGTCAGACATTGTGCTTTTGGAGCCTGGCAATATCAGAATATCCGGGATTGCATCGTTGAAATCGGGGACACGTGTCAGAAATCGTAGGGATACATCCGGCTCCCTTTCGAGGCTGTCGAAATCGGTCGAGTTCGAAATATGCGGAAAATGGATTACCTCGATTTTGAGCTTGTCGGGGTCATTGGGCCGCGATGACTTCCATTTCGATTCTGGAATACAGTCTTCTTCGGCCACCTGGAGATCATTAACAAATGGAAGCACTCCGAATAGCTTCTTTCTTGTTCTGGCTTCCAGGAACTCGACCCCCTCTTCCAGGAGTGAAATATCTCCCCGAAATTTGTTGATCAAGAGACCCTTCACGAAAGAGCGCTCTTCCTCGGTCAGGAGTTCCAGGGTGCCCACCAACGAGGCGAACACGCCGCCCAGATTGATATCGCCGACAAGCAGGACCGGTGCGGCCGCTATCCTGGCTACTGTCATATTTGCGATGTCGTAGCGCCGCAAGTTAATCTCCGCCGGGCTGCCAGCGCCTTCGATCACGATGACCCCGAATTGTCTCGAGAGTTTCTCCAACGAGTCGCGGATCACGCCAATCAAATGAGGCTGGTATTCGTGATACTCCCGAGGTTTCATTACATTAACGGGTTTTCCCAGCACGACAACTTGCGCCCCCATTTCGCTCGACGGTTTCAACAGGATCGGGTTCATTTCAACCGTGGGTTCTATGCCGCAAGCCTGGGCCTGGAAGGCTTGCGCGCGGCCGATCTCTCCTCCTGTAGAAGTCACGAAGGAGTTGTTCGACATATTTTGAGACTTGAACGGAGCGACGCGAAACCCTTCCTGCCGAAAATATCGGCAGAGGGCGGCTGTTATTACACTCTTGCCGACACTCGATCCCGTTCCCTGAATCATAATCTTCCGCGCGCTCATGATTTGGGCTCGCAGTCGAGTTTCAACCGCCGTCCGATGTCGTTTAACTTGGCCAGAAGTATCCGATTCTGCTTGCGATCGCGAATGGCGATACGTATGTACTGGGGACTTAGCCCGCAGAAGCCACTTGCATCGCGAATCAAAATGTTTTCTTCGTCCAGCTTCTGCCGCAGGACGAATCCGTTTATGCCTTTCGCTTGGATGTGAACCAGCAGGTAGTTCACCTCTGAAGGGAACGGCCGAAGCCAACCAAGCTTGGCGAGACCCTGCGATAGGTAATGCCGTTCCTTTCGGATCAGAGCAAGGGTTTTGCACAGGTACCCTGAGCCCTTCAACGACTCGGCTGCCGCAGCAAGCGCCAACGTGTTCACGGACCACGGCTCTACGGTGAGAGCGATCTTAGCCACGTTCGAGCGGTGTCCTACGAGATACCCGATTCGCAACCCTGCTAACGCAAAGCACTTCGTAAATGACCGGACGACTATCAGGTGCGGCTGCCGGGCAGCCACAGCTGCAAGCGAATCTTGCTCGCTGAATTCAATAAACGATTCATCAACCACGAGATCAACTAGATGATTGGTACAGAACTTTATGACACGAGAAAGCGTCCGGCGCGGGATCGATGCCCCGGTGGGATTGTTGGGATTACCCAGGAAAATGAGGTCCGGCCGTTCGATTTGAATCGCGTGAAGAAGGGATTTCAGATCAAGCTCGAAGTTCTTCTCAGCTTCGGTTCGGAATTCAACGACTTTGGCGCCGCGGGACTCGACCGCCGCACGATATTCGGAAAAGCTCGGCTCGATGATCATCGCCTTTCGACAAGCCCGTGCCCGTGGAATGCAATGAATCAGCTGAGTGGCACCATTGCCGAACAGGATGCAGTCTGAATGAACACCTTCTCGTGAAGCGACCAGGGCACGAAGCTCTTCCTGGCGCTTGTCCGGGTAATGGCTGATAAGATCAATGTCTCGCTTCAGTCGGCGGCGGGCTTCCGGAGCGAGTCCCAGCGGATTGATACTTGCACTGAAATCTACGATATGCCTTACAGAGATGCCCCGCCGGCGTGCAGCGCTCCAGACATCTCCACCGTGAGCGGGTGAGTTCATACAACTCCGTGCAAAATGGCAATTACTCCTGCCGCCACCAAGATCATTAATGCGGAAGTTGCGTATAACAGCTGGCGCGCTTCCTGAAACAGGTCTAAATCCAGCGGCCGTTCCGCGTCGCCCATATATGCCTTCTGAGTCTGTCGGCCACCGTAGAAATTTGTTCCGCCCAGACGTATATAAAGCGCCCCGGCAAATGCCGATTCGGGATACCCACTATTCGGGCTCGGTTGAGTACTGGCATCCCGCAACACGACGTGGAAGGCCTTCCTCCACCGTAGATTGAGGAGGAATGCCGCCACGACCACTAATCCCGCCGTGAGCCGCGAAGGAAGAAAGTTCGCGATATCGTCCAGGCGTGCGGCGGCGCGGCCGAAAAACAAGTAGCGATCGTCCTTATGGCCGATCATCGAATCCATCGTGTTGATGGCCTTATAAGCTAGCCCGGCTGGCACTCCTCCTAGCGCGAGATAGAAAAGAGGAGCGACCACGCCATCAGACGTATTTTCGGCAACGGTCTCGATCACGGCGCGCAGAATCTCCGGCTCGTCAAGGTCTCTGGTGTCACGGCCAACTATGAGCGCCAAGCTTGAACGCGCATTCTCCAGGCGGCCGTTTCTCAGATGATTGACCACCTCCCGGCCGACTTGATCCAGACCTCGCACCGAGAGGGCGGTGTATGCGAGATAGATTGCCGCGATTACTCCTGCCAGCGGGGATAGTTTGTTTACGCCCTTTAACGCAAGCCATGTGCCGATACCTGCCGCCGCGCTAACGAGAAATGCTACGACAGTTCCCGCCAGGAGCAATGCCCTCTCTGAATGCGCGAATGCGCGAGAGACTCTTTCCGCGGTCGCAATGACCCACCCAAACAGCCGGACCGGATGTGGCATCCATGCCGGGTCCGCAAACGTCAGGTCGGCAATGTAAGCCAACATGAGTTGCAATGCCGTCATGCTGACAGTTCCTTTTCCTTTCTAGCCGAGCGGGATGAAGCGCTCCGACATCCTTTGCGCCTCGATCCGTTGTGACTCGGCCCATGAGAGCTTCACCGAGGACTCAGGAGGAATCAGTCCGGAGAACAGCTCTGGATGAATGATCTGGGCAAGGATTTCGAGCCCGCTGACGACACGCGGACCGGGTCGGCTGAAAAATGCAGGGCTGTCCACAATGTAAACCTGGCCAGCACGTACGGCAGGCAAGTCGTACCATCCTCGCTTTGACGCCATTAGATCAATCTCGCTGAGTGATCGAGGAATTTTGTAGCCGCATGGCATGACAATCAGGATTTGTGGAGCAAATTCAATCACTCGCTCCCAGCCGATTGCTGTTGAAGGCTTGCCATCTTGTCCTAAGCCGTCCGTTCCACCTGCAAGGCGGATCATTTCCGGTATCCAGTGCCCGCCTGCCATCACCGGGTCCATCCATTCCATGCAAAAAACTCTCGGACGCTCGATTACGGAAGAAGTGGTCGAAGCAACGCGGGCAATGCGGCTCTCGAGTTCTGCAACCAGTGCACCCGCTTCCATTTCGTGGCCTGTCACTTCCGCCACGGCCGAGATGTTTTCCAGAATCTGATGGAGATTGTTCGGCTCGAGAGAAAGGACGCACCGAGGCCCCGCCAAAATCTTCGCCGCTTCGCGGACTTGTGCCACCGGGATCGCGCAAACGGTGCACAACTCTTGTGTCAAAATCACGTCTGGATCGATCTGCTGTAGCAGTTGTGCATTGATGCTGTAGAGACTGTGGCTTGAATGGTGATGTTCGCTGACAACAGAATTGACTTCTTGGCTGCGTAAAGCGGTCGAAAGGTTGCTTCTCGACACGATCGGCTTCGTCCTCGCCTCGGCCGGGTAGTCGCACTCATGGGAAACGCCGACGAGATTGTCGCCGAGGCCCAACGCATAAACGATTTCCGTGGCGCTAGGAAGCAGCGACAGAATCCGCATGATGACCTCCTTTTTAAATTTGCAATGTGCTCATCGGTTGAATGACGGCAATGACTGTCAACCAATATGGCTTTATCTCACGCAGTCCGCCGAGTGTTGTCCAAATGAGATTCTGATCCGTAAGAGTCAGTCTTTCGCATATCAAGACTGGTAGGCTTTGATCGATGCCATGCTCCACCAAATAGCGAGCAGCGGCATCGGGCCGTAATTCTTCACCGGCCAGCATCAGCAAATGGCGACCCCGGTGTAGCGCGTCCAGCATGAACCACTTTCTTTCCTCAATGTCCCCGGACTCATGAAACGTGATTACGACAGCGTCGTCGATGTTGATACGAGCCAGAGAGGCTGCTACTTGCACGGAACTGACGCCGGGCACGACTTCGATGTCGTAGCCTGCGAATAGTTCCAATAACCCTGTGAGTCCGGACGAAATATAGGGATCGCCCACGCGCAGGATTGCGACTGCCGCATCAGTGTCTCTGAACTTCTCTGCGACTTCCTTTGCGGTCTCACGGTAGTTTCTGACATTCTGCAGATAAACTTGCTTGCCGCTCAGAAGATCCCGCGCCGGCAACAAGTCAAGGTCCCAGCCAAGGACCACTTGCGAACGACGGAGGCGATCGCGCGCTCTGTCACTCAGGAATTCGCTCGAGCCTGGCCCGACTCCGATGATGTACGCTTGTGGTTTCACGATTTCCTTTCCACAGCTACCGAACGAGGAATAGGCAACACCACAGGCGGAGAGCCGTGAGGAGCTACCCTTACCTCAATCGGCCCCCCATAGACCTTTTGAAGGAAATGAGGTTTGAGGACCGTTTCTGGCGTGCCGTCGGCAGCCACGGATGCACCGTCCAACATCACCAATCGCTCAAAATAGCGTGCGGCAAGATTTAAATCATGGATGGCGGCAACGATCGTCAACCCCTTCGACACATTGAGCTCAGAAACGAGGTCCAGGACCTCGCCCTGCCGGGAGATATCGAGTTGCTGTGTCGGTTCATCCAGCAGGAGAATTTCCGGCTCCTGAGCCAGCGCCATGGCAATCATCACTCGCCGACGTTCTCCTCCGCTCAGCTCGTTGAAGATGCGGTTTGAAAGATGAGTTATGCCGGTCGTTTCGATTGCCTCGTCGATGCGGCAGCGGTCAATAGGACGATAGCTCCCCAAACTCCCGACGTAAGGCGTCCGACCCAACTCGACGATTTCGCGAACAGTAAAGGAGAATGGCACCACAAACTCCTGCGGCACCATGCCAATTGTGCGCGCCAGTTCTCTCCTCGGAATGCTGTGAGGGCTGCGCTCATTGATGAGAACACGGCCATCGGAAGGAATTAGAATCCCGCTGACGAGTTTCAGAAGTGTTGTTTTCCCCGATCCGTTCGGTCCTAGCAAAGCAAGCCGCTCGCCCGTCGTCACTTGCAGTGAAAGGCCCGCCAAAACAGGACGTCCGTTGTATGCGAAAGACACTTGATCGAGGCGGATCGCACTCATGTTTAGAACCTGTACTCGCTTTTACTGCGGCGCAGGAGATAGAGAAAAATCGGCCCTCCGATGATTGCGGTCAAGATGCCGACCGGCAGCTCGTTCGGAGCAATCAGAATGCGGGACAATAGGTCCGCCACAACCAGAAACGCTGCTCCTGCAACTGCGCTGAGTAGAAGCAATCGGCTGTGCCCAGGCCCGAAGACCAGTCGCATTGCATGGGGAACGATGAGCCCGACAAATCCAATCAATCCCCCGCCAATCACGGCGGCCGCAGTCAAGAGCGATCCCAATGCGAGAACCACGGCTCTCTGCCGTTCGACTCGTATACCCAGGCTCTCGGCCATCTCATCGCCGAGCGACATGGCGTTAAGGCTTCGTCCGATGGCAAACGCACCGGCGCAGCCGACCGATACCAATCCGGCAAGCACTTCTACTTGCGCCCAGCTTGTAACGGAAATCCCTCCAAGTAACCAGGAATACAGAGCACGCAAATTCAACTGGAGCTGGTCGTTGAGAATCAAGAGAAGCGACATCGAGTAACTGAGAATTACGCTGAGCGCGAAGCCTGCCAGTAAAAGAGTCACGACCGATGTGCGTCCGCCAATCCGGGAGAGCCGGTAGGACACAGCAGCCGTGCAGAGAGCCCCCGCAAAGGCAAGCGTGGGCACAACGCCGAAACCTAGAATAGAGACATGTGTCGAAATTAGGAGACCGAGAGTCGCTCCCAACGCTGCGCCGCCAGAGGTGCCGATCACATAGGGATCGGCCAGGGGATTTCGAAGCAGCCCTTGGAACAGGGTGCCCGCTACCGAGAGCGCCCCTCCTACGAGCGCAGCCGCGAGAACGCGAGGGAGCCGAATCTGTAAGATGATTGTTTCGTGGCTCTCGGACCAGGTTCTTGGGAGATGTGCAATGCCAATCTGATTCAGAAGCATTGACACAATTTCCTTGGGAGGTATACGCACTGCGCCCATACTCGCGGCGATGACCACGGCTAGAGCAAGAAGCAGCATCAGAGTCCACGATCCGAAATGGAATTTGATCTCTGACAAGCGCCACGCCGCGGCGGAAACCGGGAGTCGCTGTTCACAGTTCTCTATTTCGCTAGTTCCCGCAGTTTTCAAATTCATCATTCCTTTCGGCTGAAGCAATCGTGCCGGCCGCGACGCGATGGATTAGAGTCGCGATCAATTCAAGCCCCTCCACAATGCGAGGTCCGGGGCGGACGATCAACCGGTCATCGATCACAAGGACGCGATCCTCGCGAACCGCTTCAATTGTTTCCCAGCCGACCCGCTGTTTGATTTTGTAAGGACGAATCCTGCCTGAGCTGCCGGGCCAGGAAACCAAAATCAGTTCAGGATTCGACTGGATCACGTCCTCAGAGGAAAGCTTTCGGTCGCGACTGTGCACGTGCGCGGGAAATGGGAAAACATTGATCCCGCCAGCCACTTCCACGCATTCCGCTTCCCAACCGCCCGCCGCCATTAATGGAGTTCCCCATTCCTCGAAATATACGCGAGGCTTGCGCACGAGCGACGCCGCGCGATTGCGAACGGCTTCGATTCGAGATCGCATTTGCGCCGCGAGGCTTGATGCTTCGACCTCACATCCAACCAATGTGCCAATGAGCGTGACCATGTCCACGACGCCAGCTAACGTCACGGGATTCAAAGATAGAACATTGATGTTGAGGTCTATCAACCGCGCCACGATGTCTCGTTGCAAGTGAGATTGCGTGAGGACAATATCCGGATTCACTCGCTGGATGGCTTCATAATCCGCATCCACGAAAGAGCCGACCCTCGGCTTTTGCTGCGCTTGTTCCGGATAGTCACAATACTTACTGACTCCGACCAATCGGTCTCCGGCGCCGAGCGCGAAAAGAATCTCGGTGGCGCTGGCCGCCAGCGATACGATTCGGAATATGCCTGGTCCCGTGTGAACAAGAGGGGCAGTCACCGCGTTGCATGGCTTCATTGAAATGCCTCGGGATGGAATATGCGAGCCAGCAACTCGATCCCGTCCACAAACCTCGGGCTGGGACGAAAGAAGAAAACGTTGCCCACGCCGATGACGGCACCCTTCCGTACGGCTGTGATCCCTGCCCAGCCTCGCCGGTTCAGGACATCTTCTTTGCTTTGAGGGTTGATCGGGTTTGTCGAATCGGTGAGCACAATGATTTCCGGGTCTTCCTCTACGATGGCCTCCAAACTAATTTGGCTCGATGGAGTATGGATGCCGTGAGCGATGTTCCAGCCGCCGGCCGCGCGAATCATGTCCCCGATGAAGCTTTGTGGGCCGGCAGTGAAAGGCCTCACTGGATCGGTGCCGTCGAGTTCCAAGAACACGCGCGGTGGGCGAAGGCCTTTTACACGCACCTCAATCTGGTCAATCCGTCCGTTCATGCCAGCGACTATCTGCTGTGCGCGCTGGTCTGTCCCGCTCACTTCACCCAACAACAAAATTGTGTGGAGCACGCCCTCAAAATCCTTCGGAAAGAGCCTTACAGCGGGAATGCCTCGCGCGACTAAGGCGTCGACTTCTTCCTGCTCGACAAGAGCTACTACAAAATCAGGCTGTAAAGCGACAATGCGCTCCAAATTCGCGTGATGGCCTCCGCCGACCTTGACTCTCGATGCGGCCGCAGGCGGGTAGTCCGAATAGTCATCCACTCCCACCACGCGGTCTCCGACCCCAAGGGCAAAAAGCGTTTCGGTGTAACCAGGAGACAAGGACACGATTCGATGTGGCGGTGTATTAAACCGGAAGCTTCTTCCCAGGTCATCTTGAATGGTTATTGGGAAATGTGCGAGGACTGGCTTCTGTGAGGAGGATCCCTGCCAGGAAGACGCTGACGTAGCAGCTCCCCCACCGAAAGTTAGAAGAATGACGACAAGGAATACGCGGTTCGCTCTGAACCATTTGTCATTCATTGGTGCCCCCCTCGCTTTCCATGCTGTCCACAGCGGTGGCGCCACGCAGAGCGTCGCGAAGAGTTTCAAGGCATGCTCTTCCGATTAGCTCTCCCCATTTCGTATGCTTGCCGCAGAAGCGGTACCGGCGTTCAGAGGCCACGGCGACGGCCACACAATCTGTGCCCGTGCCCGTCGCTAGCTGGCCAGTTGTTGTGCTTCGAAGTCCCAACTCATACAGAGTTTTCACCTTCGCCTCCGTAGCAATCGCGACAGCCTCCAGCATGGCCTCATGTGTAAAGCTGTAATTAGTCGCCACGATCAAATTGATCGTGCCAACCTGTCTCAACTGATCTTTGCCTTCCAGGAACGAACCGTCTTGTCCGACCGTTGCCAGATTTGAACATCCCGCCGTAGCCAGCCCGTAGGCCCGGAGATCTCCGTAGGAGGCAGACGAAAACGAGTAACGTTGAATATCCGCTGCGGTCATCATCCCAACCACCGTGCCTTTGAGTCCCAATTGGGTTCCCACTTGGCGCAGACATGTCTCAGGAGCGATGCCGCCCGGAGAACACGTTTTGACACGATGGTTGATGAAGTGGGCCACCCGCGAGCGGAAGCCGCCATTCAGAATCGCCCAGCTCAGGATTTGGACAGGCCGGAGGAAGGACACGACTAATGTCTCCCCTACGACCCTGTGCTCGAACATTTCAGTCTGAGCGGAAAGGGCCGATCTGTTTGAAGCCGCTGTCATTTCCACCAACCACTTTCGCCGCCCAGCGTAAATTTCATCCCGGCCCGGAAGGCGAGCGGCAGAGATGGGTATCCGATCTCTGCCTGATAGTGCTGGCTCAACAGATTGGAAACGCTCAGGTAGGCTGTGACATGGCGATTGACTGGATAGTTTCCGCTCAAATCAATGAGTTGGTATCCCGCCTGCAAATCTCGGTTGGGCAGGAGCATCGAATTGCCAAAATATCCGTCCGTCAAAAACGTGCTGCCATCGCGACAACCGACGAAATATCCGGTCAGCGCGACATCGAACTGTTTTCGCGCATAGTTCAGGAGCAAACTGCCCGAATGCGGAGCACGATCAAAGGGCCGCGCGCCCACGAGCGGTGAAAAGGCCCCGATTGGAACGTTAGGGAAAGCCGGATTGAATGCTGGCTGAATGGCGCTGCCTGTGAAAGAGCGCGTTACAATTGCGTCTACATACGTATAGTTCCCTCGGATGCGAAAGCCATGACCTAAATCGGCTTCTATTTCTGCCTCCGCGCCGAGAGATCGGAAGGAATCGGAATTGATGTAGGCTCCGAAAGCCGTGGCGTTCGCGACATCGGGAGGAACACCGAGTTCTGGCAGCACCCCTGCGCCCACAAACTCGATGAGGTTGTAGAAGTCTTCGTGAAAGAGCGTGACACCGAGGCGGGCGCGATTGTGCCAAACATCCTGATCCGCTCCAAAATCGAAGCTCCGGCTCCGCTCGGGACCAATCGGCGAAATCCCATATGTCGCAATCAGCGCGGAACCCTGGGGAAGCTGTGATAATAACTCGTATAGGGATGAGCCTTGTTCCGCGATGCTCGGTTCCTTGATCCCGGTTGCAAAATTGAATCTCAGTTTCGTGTCGCTAAAAAATCCCGACGTAGACGGACGCCGCAGGTAGTAGGCGAGAGAGACGCGGGGCGTTGCCGCAAACCCGAACACCGCGTTCTTATCGAGCCCCCCTCCCGCTGTGGCATATAGCCGGCGCCCAAGGCTTCCGCGCCCCTCAAAAAATGCGCTGTAGTTATTTCGGTCGGCCGGCGAAATAATCCCCTGAGAATTTGTGAATCCATTTTCGTTCTCATAGCGAAATCCAGCGGTGACGCCTAAGTCAGGGCGAAATTGGTAGTCGGACTGCGCATAGAAAGAACGGCGTGTCGTGCTCGAATTAACGGTCAATGGATACACACCGGCGAAATCTAGGATTGCCTGGCCCGTCGTGCAGAATCCATTCGCACCGCAGATTGTGACCGTATTGCCAAGGTAGTTGGGACCGGTATCGTAAGCCGTACCCACAAATGGATCGAACGGAATACCCGTCGGGGATGGGTTAATGTAGCCGAATTGAAGCTGTGTGGAGGCAAATCGCGCCAAATTGTGCCAGCGAGGGGTCGTCTGATTCTGTGCGGTGACGCCAACGTATGTGTCGTGTTCCGTTTGCGATGCACCATCCGGGATGCCGTAAAAAGCAAGCGCGTTCGGATCGCCGAGTGCCACCGCCGTGTGTCGAAGCGTAAACCGAATGTCGCTCTTTCCCTTCGGTGTCCAACCGAAGTTCCCCGCGTACGTCCCGTTATGGAAGGCATCGTTGGGAATGCTGTTCTGTGTGTCGAAGCGGGAGAACTCCGAGAAATAATCGAATTGTCGATAGGCGCCCGCGAGCGTCCCGTCTTCTCTTAGGGTTCCAAAGTTTCCACCGTCCACGGAGTACGTAAGTTCCGGAACTGCGGTCGTGCCGCGGCGTGTCGTGATGTTGATCACGCTCCCCAGTCCATCCGAACCGTACAGCACACTATTGGGACCTCGAAGGATCTCGACTTCGCTGACCCCTGTCGTCGCAAGATTGGCGAATTCCACTGTGCCTCCCACATCGTTTGCGGGAATGCCATCGATGAGGACTTTATTAAAATCCGCATCTCCGCCGCGGACGAAGACGGATGTCGTGCCACCTCGCTGACCCGTCTCCACAACCTGCATTCCAGGGATCGTTTGAAGTGCGTCTAGAACATCTAAAGCGTTCGTCTTCTCAAGCTGATTCTGGTCGAGCACGCTAACCGACGCCCCCACTTGCGACTCGGGAACTTCGGTTCCCGTGGCTGAAACAACGACCTCCTGGCGTATCGGCCCGATGTGCAAGATCACATCGAGATCAGAAGCCCCTCCATCCGACACGTAGGCGGGTGGGCTGTTCTGACTTTCAAATCCGGTAGCCTCTGCATGGATGCTGTACCGCCCGGCCCCTAAATCTGAAAACTCGAATCCGCCATCCTGGCCGGTTTTCGTCTTCCCGACTTCCTTATTGTTTTGTAGAAGGGTGACGCCAGCGTTGGAAATTGAACCGCCAAGCGGATCGACAACGCGACCGCGCACGATCCCTCGCGAGGCCGCAATGACCATTGGAGATCCGACAAGCAAGCAAAGCGAGAAGAAAGCGCCGAATACAGCCTGCCACGATTTGGTTATATTCATGTTGTCCTCTTCGCCCTCGGAAGAGCGCATATCAAGTAGCTGGCGGGATCGGTCTCCTGACTCGCGACGCACTACAGTGGGTCCGCACCTTCCCACCCAGATGGGCAGTGGCTTATCGCAGACCATAACGTCGCTCACAGTTGCGGGGCAGTGGCGGATTTTCACCGCGCTTCCCGTACATCCCGCCAGCGAATGGTGAGTCTTACCTTCTCCAGGCCCTCCCTATCTAAAACTCAACACCTCTCTGAGCGCAGATACCTTGCTCGAAGGGATGTTTGATCTGACGCATCTCGGTTACGAGATCCGCAATCTCCACGATTTCAGGCTTGGCGTCACGCCCCGTGAGAATCACATGAAGCATCGGAGGCTTGGTCCGCAGGAAGTCAACGATATCGGCGGTGGGAAGAAAACCGTAACTGAGCGCATAGTTGATTTCATCCAGAACCACGACATCATAGTTTCCCGAAAGTATTTTGTCCTTGGCTGCCTGCCAAGCCTCCCGGACCATCGCCATATCCACTTCCACGTCCTTGCTTTCCCACGTGAATCCCTTCCCCATGGGGTGGATCTCGAAGCTCCCCAATTTGGGGGCGCTTCGAAGCTCACCGCATTTCCATTTGCCCTTGAAGAACTGCAGCATGATGACCTTCATTCCGTAGCCGCACGCGCGAAGTGCAAGGCCCAGGGCAGCCGTGGTCTTTCCCTTTCCGTTCCCTGTGTGGACGATAATCAATCCCTTTTTCTTTTTTGCTGTAGCGCCTGCGCGGATAATCGTCGTTTTCATGCTGAATTCTCACTTTGATTCAAATGCATCGGGATGAACCTCGTCCGCCATTGTCATCGCAGGTTGCACGCGGCTCGCGCGTTGTACATTTGCCACAAACCGCTCGGCCATGCCGGGAGCCGACAGAAAGTGCAAGTGAATGTAGCTTGCCAATACATTGCCGACACAGAGGCCCTCGTTCTCCTCGCGACCTGTCATGGAATGGCGGGTCCGATAAACATGCGCTTGCGGCACCGTATCGACGAGTTTCGAGCAATGAAAACTGTGTCCCCGCGCTTTCTCACCCGCACAACCGATCAAGCAATCGGAGGTGAACGTAACTTCCGTGTAGCCGAAATTGACCAGCCGTTCCGTCATCTGCACACGCAACGGCAGCACGCCTGCCATCGAGAACGCCGCTCCGTCCTTGGTCACGATTTCTTTGCCCAGAAACATCAAGCCGCCGCATTCCGCGTAAACCGGCAATCCTGCCTCTGCGAATCTTGCTACCGAAGCGAGCATCGAACGGTTTCCTGCGAGTTCGCTGGCAAAGAGTTCCGGATATCCTCCGCCGAAATACAAAGCGTCGAGCGCATCGGGGAGACATGGATCTCGCAAAGGGCTGAACTCGACAATCTCCGCGCCGGCGTCTCGCAGCGCGTCAAGATTGTCCGCGTAATAAAACGAGAACGCCTTATCACGTGCCACACCAACGCGTATTGTTGTTCGCGTCAAGATGCGAATCCCCTTTGCCGGAGCAGGAAAAGAGGCGGCGGATTCGAGCAGTTCGTCGAGATCAATGGTTTTTTCCGTGAGCTCGCCGAGCAATTCAAACATCGCATCCGGCAAGAGGTCCTCTCCAGCCGTAAAAAGTCCTAAATATCGTTCCGGGATGCGGATTCGCTCGTCGCGCGGTAAATACCCCAACGGAACGGCGGCGGTTCCGCTCATCACTGCATCTCGCAGCAGGCGATAGTGTGCCGTGCCGGCGACCTTGTTGAAGATCACTCCGGCCAATGTAAGCACGGGATCAAAAGTCTGGAATCCATGTACTAAGGCTGCGGCGCTCCTGGCTATCGAGGATGCATCGATCACGAGAACCACTGGAAGCTGCAGCCATTTCGCAATTTCAGCCGTGCTACCTGCTTCCGAATTCCCGTCTACTCCGTCGAAGAGTCCCATAACGCCTTCGATGACACACACGTCGGCTCCTTCCGCCGAACGCGAGAAAATGTTGCGGTTCGCGTCTGCTGAAAGCATCCACCCATCCAGATTGCGCGACGCACGGCCACAGGCTCTCGTGTGGTGTCCGCCATCAATAAAATCCGGTCCGCATTTGAACGGTTGAACGGCCAGCCCGCGCTTTCGCAGGGCTGCCATGAGCGCTAGCGCGACGGTGGTCTTGCCTACCCCGCTTGCTGGTCCAGCGACGATGAAACCCTTGATCACTTCAGCCATTTACACCCCGCACGAGGGCGCCATCTTCAAAATAATCGATGACGTTGACTGCGCACGGATCTAATGCCAGCCGAAATAGATTTCGAACGTGCATCCCCAGAGCCCTCGCCAAAGCCACTCGGATTACGCCTGCGTGCGTGACGGCCAGAACGCACAGACCTTGATTGACGGCAATCAGATTGCGGATCTCTCGCCGCACGCGCCTCACAAATTGATCAAAGCGCTCGGCACTGGGAATTTGCTGCTGTGGGAAACGCTTGATCCAGAGAGCGGACAGGCGTGGGTAGCGCCTTGCGATTTGCCTCCAGGACATGCCTTGCCAGCAGCCAAAGTGCATTTCGCGAAGACCACTGCGCATCTCAATCTTCGCGCCAAGCTCACCTGCGGCGGCTTCTGCCGTTGCTCGCGCGCGGCACAGGTCGCTCGAGTAAACCGCGCGAATCGGATATCGCGAAAGCTTCCGGGCTAGCTCGCCTAATTGCCGGCGCCCTTCCGCCGTAAGAGGTACATCGCGCTGTCCTTGAAAGCGCCCGTCTCCTTCGGCGATCGCGTGCCTCACCAGTACAAGCCGGCACACTCGGTGTCCGATTGCTTGCTTAGCTGCCATTCTTCTGTCCCCACCGGTCGAAAAAGATCAAATCTTCCAACGCCAACCTCGGCAACCATCCAGCAATTTCGAGTTCGGGTCGTGGCAGAAACTCTCGTACATATCCCAAGCACAAGTAGGCGACTGGGACTACGCGCTCCGGAATGTGCAGCAGACTCCGCAGTTGCGCGGGCTCGAAAATGCTCACCCAGCCGACACCAACGCCCTCGCCACGGGCCGCCAGCCATAAATTCTGGATCGCACAGCACGTGCTGTAGATATCTGTTTCCCGAATCGTGTTTCGCCCCAATACATGAGGACCGTTCCGCGAGGGATCGCACGTTACACACAGATTGACCGGCGCTTCCAGGATGCCTTCGAGCTTCAACCTCGAATATAGTTCCCGTCTGTGTCCTTCGAAAACCCTCGCCGCGTCTGCGTTCGCTTGATCGAATAGTTCTTTGACCTGCTTCTTAATCTGTTCATTCCGAATAACGATGAATGACCACGGCTGCATGAACCCTACCGAACCCGCATGGTGCGCGGAGTCGAGCAGCTTCCGCAGAAGCCGGTCTGGAATCGAATCCGGCAGGAAATGCCCCCGAACATCCCGGCGCTTATAGATTGCCTTATACAGGCCGCGCTTCTCGCTTCGCGAAAACTCGGCCAGGGCGGATTGCTTTCGTTTGTGAATCACGGTCACGGCAGGACCACTCCAATCAAATAAATGGCGATTTCCGTGAGCTGGTTCGTAGCGCCCAGACAATCTCCAGTGATTCCGCCGATCTTGCGCGAGTAGTAGAGGCCAGTGATTACGGCAATCGTGATCGCGGTCAGTGACGTCCAGACCGCAGCAGTTCTCAATGCGGCCGCGACAATTGCGACCGTCACAATCGTTCCAGCTCCGAGCGACAACATCGTGATTTTGCGGGCGATCGATTTACCCTGCCCGGCCTCACTGCTGCGAGCTGAAGGTAGAAAAAAGGCCAGGGGTAGTGCCGTCCAGCGCCCAAGCACTTGCCCGGCAATAAAGAAACCACTGAACTTGGCGGGTGCAAGATTCGTAAGGAACACGAAACGTGCCAGCAATCCCAGCGTAATCGCAATCGCTCCAAAACTCCCAATGCGGCTATCTCGCATGATGGCGAGAATCCGATCTTTTTCCCATCCTCCGCCGAAGCCGTCCGCCGCATCCCCCAGCGCATCCTCATGCAACCCGCCCGTAATCGTCACAAGGTATATGAGAATCAGAACCACGACGACGTCCCGGCTTACGTGAGATGAAAGCGCAAAATTCAATACGGCACCACCCACACCGACCAGCAACCCCACAACCGGAAAAAAACCTGCGGATTTTGCGAGCGCATCTGGCGAGTATTGAACCCCCCGAGACACAGGGAATCTCGTCATGAATTGCACTGCAACGAGAAACGAGTTGGCTGCTTCTTTCATCCGATAGCCTCGCTGACGCCGGCGGATGAGAATGTTGCCATTTCATTCAGCAGCTTTGCGGCGGCTTCGATCAGCGTCATGCACAAGGCACCGCCAGTTCCTTCGCCAAGCCTCATCTGTAGATCCAGTAGCGGCACCTGCCCGATGAATTCCAGGAGTGCGGAGTGTCCTGGTTCACTTGACCGATGCGCCGCAAACAGGAAATCCTTGACTCGCGGCTGAAGAGCACAGGCGATGGCTGCTGCAGCGCCCGAGATAAAGCCATCCACGACAACTGGAATTCGCCGTCCGGCTGCACCCAAGATCAATCCGACCAGGCCAGCAATTTCCAGGCCGCCCACTCTCCGAAGTACTTCCAGCGGATCCGATGGATCGGGACGGTTAACGGCAATCGCGCGCTCGATCACTTGAATCTTGCGTCTAAGCCCTGACTCGTCCACACCTGTGCCGCGCCCAGTTACATCCGACACTGGCCGCCTCGTCAGCACGGCGGTGATGGCGCTTGCAGCCGTAGTGTTTCCAATGCCCATCTCACCTGTCCCGATCAGCTCGCTGCCGTTTTCCGCTGCGTGACGGGCCAGGTCGATGCCCACTTCGAGAGCTGTATACATTTCGGTTTCGCTCATCGCAGGGCCGCAAGCCATGTTCTTGGTACCCTGTGCGACTTTCCTCTTCACTAGACCTTCCATCTCATCGGTATCGCCTTCCATTCCGATATCCACAATCACGACGTCGATCCCACAGTGGTGGCACAAAACGTTGATCGCCGCCCCTCCCGAAAGAAAATTGAGGACCATTTGCCGAGTCACAGCTTTCGGATAAGCGCTGACACCTTCTTCCGTCACGCCGTGGTCGGCCGCAAGCGTAAAGATCACCTTCTTGGAGCAGTCGGGCCGCTCCTCCTCGCGAATCGCGACGATCCTAGCTCCGATTTCCTCCAGCCTTCCAAGACTTCCCGGTGGCTTTGTCAGACTATTGAGCCGCTGATTGGCACGCTCGTACCATTCCTGCCGCAGCAAAGGCACCGCGGAGATGACTTCATGCACCGATACTTCAGTCAGTTGGCTCTTTAGAGGCATCATCGCATCGCGCACCCATCAAGCAGAGGTCGAATCTTTTATCGTCATTGGCACACCCGCAACCATTAGGACTACCTTGTCGGCAATCTCGGCGATTCTCTGGTTCATCTGGCCCAAAAAGTCGCGATAGATCCGCCCGCTTCGATACGCAGGAACGATTCCGCTTCCCACCTCATTGGACACCGCGACCACGGACGCCTTTGAAGCGCGAATCGCGTCGCAGACCGCCTCGATGTGTTTTTGCGAATCGCTCTTCGAATTCTTCTTTACACCCATGACATTGGCCACGTAGAGCGTGAGGCAATCTACGAGAACTACATCTGCCTTTTGTGATTCGGAACGAATTGCTCTGTCGAGATTCAGAGGTGCTTCGACTGTTGTCCACGCGGCAGGCCGCTCATGACGATGCCGGGCGATCTTTCGCCGCATCTCGGCATCACTTTGCCGCCCCGTCGCGATGAACGTTACACGCTCGAAATGCAAGGCGATTTGCTGCGCGTAGCGGCTCTTGCCACTGCGTGCTCCGCCCAGTACCAGTGTGATGTTTTTCGTATTCGTCTCCATCCCCGGCAACACCAATGCTCCAGTTCTGGAGGGAATGACACTACGACGTTGCTTAGGCCAACTTTAATCTCGTTGGTTCAGAGACATCGCCATCGACTCTCCCTTAGAAGTCGATTGACAAGCTGTGGGTGGTTGGTCGGTCTCCTGACTTGCGCATCAACGAGTTCGAGCTGCCTTCCCGGATAATCCCAGTGGCCTCTATCGCTCGAGCTCTCCGCGCTTACAGTGGCGGGGCCGTGCCGGATTCTCACCGGCTTCCCAAATACGCCAACCAGTGCTGCTTATAAAATAGGATCGGCACGCGAGTCAAGAACTGATTCTAAGGGCGGGGGGATTTGATCCGTCCAAAGGCGAAGGCTGCAACTTCATACGATGAGATGGCGAAGGTCCGCAGTGCTACGTTTTCTTGACAGTCCGCATTCGGGCGTAGAAATGCGCGACGGTACTCTACGAAAAGCAGCGGATTCCATCTGCGTTCCCCAGTTCCTGCCGTCTAACTCAGGCCGCGCTCCCGAGGGGATGATGGAGCTATTGCGCGAGGTCTGGGGCTATCAGAGCTATCCTTACTCCGCGAACGGTTGATATGGAATCCACATTCCGCCCTAAAGCAACCTCACAAAATTGAGTTTTGCCGCCGTCCTTTGATTTTCGAAAAACGTCTCTGCGGTTCGGCTATACGATTCCCGCCGAGAGCCCGGAGACGAAAAGATACAATGTCGAATCAGCCGCCCGCGTACTTCCAGTTAACTTGAGCCACCGGAATACCTTGCTTACGCCACGCGTCAATCTTATCCTTCAACGCCGCGTCAGGATTCTTGGGATCGACTTGGCTGCAGGTCACCGAGATCGCTCCCTCATCGCCGGACTGCCCGACATAGCGCCGGAAATCCTTTGCCCACGGCTCTTCGAGCATCGTGACTTGGTCAACGGGAGGCACGTATATGATCTGCTATACCAGCTCCAATGCGCACGGCGTTACCGTCAGCGCAGTTTTCC
>Ga0206819_10017_pt1 | contig 64230 bp, 70 predicted proteins | sample Alteio_BWOrgCont_87_FD_152855 | JGI IMG/M metagenome (GOLD analysis project Ga0206819, IMG submission 152855) | Enriched cells from forest soil in Barre Woods Harvard Forest LTER site, Petersham, Massachusetts, United States -... | ecosystem: Environmental > Terrestrial > Soil > Temperate forest >... | reverse complement strand
CGGACAAGAACAAGCGCAGCAACAAGAAGAGCTGCGCAGACAACAGGAAGCTCAGCGACAGCAACCAATCAATCAAGAACGAGCTGCCGAGGCGGTGCAACGTGAGCAGCAAAACGAAGCCAGACATGAGGGCAGGCAAGAGCCCAACCGGGAAGAACAGCGCACCGCCCTTGGTGTACCTCCCGGCGAGGCCAGAGGTCTACCGGTCAGATTTAACCCAGGCAACGGCTTACGACCCGTGGCTCCACGGCCTTTTAACGTTCCGCAGGTAAGAGTTGATAAAGCAGTTGCGATGCCGGTTTTGGAGCCGAACATTTCAGCAGCAGAAAGAGAACACGCCAACCTGGTAAATCAGAACTTGAGCTCGCACTTGTACGCTGTAGCGCCCAATCAGGCACCACGGGCATTTGCTGATACGCGGAACTATTGGCACAACAAATACTTCGATAACTATCCGGTCATGTGGAACAATCAGACTGCGTACCTGACACCACAAAATTGTTTCGTCAATGTTTGTCCACCGAACTCATATCCGTACTGGTATAACCCGCAACCGGGATGGCAATACGCCAATGGCTTCAACCTGGGCAATCTGTTCAATGTGACTGCTCAATGGCTTGGGTTTGGTTGGCACCCGTACTACGGGCCACAGCCTGATGGATTCGTTTGTGCTTCAAATTACTTTCCCACTTTGTGGACTTATGTTCCGGCTTACGGACTGTGGAGAGTTGCAGGTCAGGAGGGATGGGCTCCTTCGGGTCCTCCGTACGACTACACTGGACCGATTTCCGTACAAGTCTGGGAACCGCGTCACATCAATGTACGCGATCCGTACACTGGCTGGACCACCAAGCGCGTAGTGAACGTGTTGTATATGTACAACGCATTCTTCGATGCTGAAATGGAGCGGTGGGGCTATACCAATCGGCATGGCTATTTTGTCTGGCTCAACCTGTAGACAGGTTGCCATGTCTAGATAATCCAAGGGTCCAGAGTTTTTCTGGATCCTTTCACTTTGATTGGTACGCGGTAACACGTGAAACAAAAGGATCCAGAAAACTCTGGATCCTTTCCATCTGATGGGTGCACAGTAACCCGTGCGTAGTCGATCAGTCTCTCTAATAATTCCAATTTATCTGTCGTTGCAATCTGTTTTCTTCGCGATTCAGTTGACGTTGTTGACCGGGAGTGATGTAGCCGCCATTGAAGTACGCATCCCTTTGTTCTTGCCGGTCAATCGCATAAGCTTCCCGTTGGAGTTGACCATAGTGCCCGCGCAGATGCCCGTAATCGTGGTTGATTTCAGCATTCAAGTACGCATCTCTTCGCAGCACTTCTGTGCGACGCGGGTGTGCACACGACCATCCCCAGGCAAAACTCGGGCAGCTTGAACTCAGCGCCAACAAGCCCATCAGCGAAGCAATGGACAGCACTGCGGTTTTTCTTGTCATCTGAATCATGATTGTTATCTCCTGCACAAAATTCGCTTTACAGATTGAAAGACATACGGCCGTGCCAATATGTTCTCGTTGTTGGGTAAATCCACGGTTAAGTGTTTGTGGAAGATTCGTGGGCCGGACTGAGCCAAACCGGCATGGAATCAGATATTTGCCAGAAGAACGTAACGTCCTAAAAGTACGAGTTCTTCCTTATATATGCGATGAAGGAATGCAGGAGCAAAGAGAGACTCGAGCAAACCAGCCAGTGTCGGAGCTTTTTTGTACTGTGTAGAGATTGTGACTATGGTGCCATCTGCATGAGGCTCCAAGAGAAACTCAACGCATGTGCCCTTTTCAAGATCTATCTCGCGGATCAGCTTGTTCGGCTCGGCATGCTCGACACGCACCTTGACGTCGTGCGTCGTTCCAAAAGCCTTCACGGTGAACGCGACAGTCGAATCTCCCTCGGCTCTATAGTGAGAAAACACATCCGGTAAAATCCGAATGTGATGCTCCGGGTCAGCCAAAACTTTGTAGATCTTTTCTGCCGGTGCACCGATCAGCAGGCTTTCTTTCACATCAACTTTGCACATATGAGCTAGTTTCCCACATCGAATGTGATATTGTGTGTCGGTTTCGCCATAATGATTTCGCAGCGATTCAAAGGAGAAACCTATGCAGTTTTTGGTAATCGCATACGATGGCACAGATCCGGAAGCCTTGGATCGCCGCTTAGCTGTCAGACCTAAGCACATCGAGCTCGGCGATAAGATGCGCGACGCCGGGCAATCTCTATACGGAGGAGCGATCCTCGACGACAATGACAAAATGATCGGCTCGGTAATCATCTGCCAATTCGACTCACGCGCCCAGCTCGACGAATGGCTCAAAGTCGAACCTTACATCACAGGCAACGTCTGGCAGAAAGTCGAGGTGCAACCTTTCCGCGTCGGTCCCAGCTTCGCCAAAATGAAGTTGGTTGATGTGGTATCAGGTTCTTAGTCGTTGTCGTCCGGTTTGAACCCGAGGCTGTCGGACATTTTTTTGTCTGCGGCAGCCAGATCTGCCTTGCCCATTTTATCGTACACTTGGGCACGGAAATAATACGCTTCGCCTTTGTCTAAGGGGCTCTTCAATTGGACAGCTTGGTTAAGATCGGCCAGCGCGTCCTCGTATTTTCCGAGTTTGAATGCTGCTTCGCCGCGATTGCAGAATCCGGATTTATTTTTCGGATCGATAGCGATCGCTTTGGACGCTGCGTCGTATGCATCTTGATATTTTCCTTCTCGATACAACACTGCGCTGCGATCAACGTGATTGTATGAGTCGGAAGGATCCATGCTGATTGCATGATCGAAGTCATCCATTGCTTCTTTGTTCTTTTTCGCGCAGAATTCCGCGACTCCGCGATCTCGGAATAATGGGGCACTTGGCTCCAGTTCAATAGCTCGAGTCAGATCTGCGGTAGCTTTATCGAATTGCCTGAGAGAAGAATAGACTTTAGCGCGGGAGCTATAGAAGAAAGGATTCTGCGCCAGTTTGATTGCGTCGTCGAAATTCTTGAGTGCTTCATCGTACTGTTTCAGTTTCACGTAAAACAATGCTTTGCGACCGTAAAATCTTGCATCTTTGTCCGTCTTGCTGCCGGCCTCGTCAAGCCATTGCAAATGAATTGGCTGCACACGATCCACTTCGTAGGCGATGTTAGCCAGAGCAAGATACATCGCCGGACTATTTTCTTTCGCCAAACACTCAGATGCGATTTTCACAGCCGCTGAATCACGCCCAGCACCAAGGTAGCATCCGTAAATACTCGAAGCATCCTTGGGGAATGGATCGTATTTTTCGCCCTGCGCTTCAGTAAATTGAACGACCTGTTTTGCAAATTCGTATTTGCTGCTCAACACTTTTTGTGGATCTTTGTAGAGAACATCTGCGATATCAGCATAATGCCTGTTATCGAACAGAATCGGCTCTAAGAGGAAGTCTGCCTTTTGCAGAAGAGCCAGCTGTGACGGATCCTTTTTGACTTTATCGAACCAAGCCAAAGTTTTTTCATCCTCTCCAAGAACGCTGTTGAGGACAATCCAGTCTTCACGATCCTTCGCAGTCTCGGCATCGGCTCTCAACTGTGCAAACTGCTTCTTGGCGCCAGGATCATGTTTTATCAGTTGAGTCATGTCAGACGCCATGAATGAGCTCCGCACGCCGATCATGGGTGGACACTCTTTCGGAATGTTTGTCCACAACCAGACATATTGATCGGCCGCCTGATCAAAACGACCGGCCGCGGTCAGTCGTTTTGCCAGATCCAATCTCAGTTCGACTTCGGGTTCTCCGCCTTTTCCTTTGACTCTCTCGAGTTTGTCCAAAGCCACTGCAAGAGAGCTTTTGCCGGATTGAACCGCCTCAAGCCAATCGAGCAATTGCCCAGGCTCCTTATAACCGGTCTGGCGATCAAACTCATCATTGTTTTTCTCAAAGTTAAAAACAACGATAGTGGGCATCATGGAAACATGCATGGATTGCGCGAGATCTTTCTTTTGATCGACATCAACCTGCAGCACAATCACATTCTTCTTGATCCAATCAATAATCGTTGGATCACTCCAAGTTGTTTTGTCCATTTGCTTGCATGGTCCACACCAGGTCGCCGTGAAATCGATCAGCAAGAGCTTCTTCTCTGCCGCAGCCTTTGTTTTGGCTTCGGCAAAACTGATGTCAGAAAATGGCGATTCGCTCCCAAGCGCGCATTGTGCACAGAAAAACACCAAAGAAATTACCAGCGATAGATGGTGCCACTTAACTTTCATGACTCGCCTCGGTATTCTTTCACCCGATGCGCATTGTAAAGCATCTGACATCATCAATCCACGGCAGAAAGGCTTGAAATTCGGGAATAACGTACTCATGCTTTAGGAGACGGTAATATGAGAAGCTTCCTCTTAGTGGTTCTTGGTCTATCGCTTACCTTTCTTGTCGCTCTTACCACCGAGGCTTCTCCAATTAGAGAATGTTCGGCGGGAGCCGATCCGACCGGTATGGTACCTGCCACCGTCGATGGACAATTGATAGCCTTGAGACCTCAGTACGGCAATCATCGCAGTGGCAATAGATACACAAACGGCCGCGGTGGGCAATGGGGCAACGATAGGACGGGAAATAAAGTCTCAGGCAACAAGTACACGAACGGACGGCACAAATACGGCAACGACGTATCCGGCAATAAATACGCCAACGGACGACATAAATACGGCAACGACGTCTCAGGCAACCGCCAATGGCGCGACCACCCACATTAATATCCAATCGTGGACCTGAACGTAGGTTTTCGTATCGCTGACCAGCCGCTACTCGGAGTCCGATTTAGTCGGTTGAATCTTCACGCGAATCTCGGCTTTGAGTCCTTCTTCGATAAACGTCAAAGCAGCAACCAACGACTGAAGTTGAAACAGAGGAATTGAGCTATCTGACGAAGAATCAGGCAATCGTGATGCGAACAGGCTCCCGTGTGAACTACATTCGACGATCTGTGTCGAGTGATTGAACGAATAAATGCCACGATCGGGACAGGCGCATCGCTCTGCATCACGGTGAATTGCTTCGTGCAACAGGCCGCTATAATCAGCGGACTGGTTCGGATTCAGCGCGTGTGTGGCACGAGCGACGACTGTCAAATAGCCGAGATTTTTTCGGCACACGTGAAGATTGTTCTGGCGCCATGAGAGCGACGCATCAGACCGAATCAGATCCCAGTTGGCCGGCATCAACTTCAACACTGCATTTGCATGTATTGCCGATGCTGACTCGTGTGATCCCGAATCTGGAATAACGTTGGTGGACCGGTTGGTGACACTGATTTGTTTCCTCAAATGGTCGAGAACATGTGACTGAGAAGCAACATAAAGTGCTTTGCCGATGCGTTCGATAAAAAGTCGAAACCTTGCCGGCCCAAGTGTCAATGTGAGAACACTCGCGTGTCGCTCAGGACCGCAGTGCAGCTCGGAATACTGATAGAACTGGCTTAGCTGTTTCGGTATATTGACCAGCATGGCCGGAAGTTGGTCAGTAAAGAACCGATCGACGATTTCCGCATCTTTTACCTGTATCGATGAATACACCGGCATTTGCAGTGATGCCACCACTCCGGCCAACCAGAATGGCACACCGGTGAATTGCGCTCCCGGTCTCGCACCTGCTGCCGTTGCCATGCCCATCAGTGCGGGCAGGTCCAGGCTGAACGTCGGCACAGCATCGCAAACATGGAAACCAACTTCGTTGCCCAGTCCCTCAGTGACAAGGCGAGTTACCTCCCTGTGCCAATCCACGCCGAGAAACTGATCGACTAAGCCGCGTGAGGTATCAACGGCAGCACCAACTACATCGTGATTCACCTTAGCGGCAATTCCGAATATCGATTTCTCATGGGTATCTGTTGTTTCCCATGCAACCGGTTTCCCTCGAAGCAATGCCTCGAGACCTGTGTAGATCGAATTTTCGATCAGCGGCAGCACTATTGTCTCAGCGCGAAACTCTCCATTATGCAGTTGCGCACGAATTGCAATAGGATCAAACACAGTTCGCCAATACTGATTGTATGATTGAACAAATGCCGTGTATTCATTCGACTCTTGCTCAGAAATCGTTTCAATCTCGATTTCGATACACGGCTTCAGAAGTTGCATGCCACCATGAAAAGTGCATTTGCTCGGCGAGACTTCGTCGTCAGTCAACTCGTAGGTGCCACCATCGGGGCATTGCAAAACGGCATCATCGACAATAAGACATTGAGCCTCTCTGAGTTGTGCAACAGAGGCAGGTCGCCTGCCTTCTTGCGCGCAATACATTAAAGTGGCGCTGTCGATCATTTGCATGTAACATCGGCAAATTTTTCTGCGTCTCTGCGTGATACACAATTTTGGTCCGACAAGATTGCGAATAAACGGATCGGAGAAATACGCAAAAACATCCTCATCGTGCTCACTCATCGGCATCAGAGATCGCACGTAGGCAAATTCATCCGTTTCTCCTAGACGCTGGTGTTCAGAGTCTTGGATTGATTGCAAAATCCTTTCGAAAGCTACACGGGAGTTACTGCGCACATGTATCTCAGGTTTTGGATTAGCCGCATACATGTTAATCGAACGATCCTGGTTAAACTTAGAGACACATATTGTGTTTCCAAACGTGAAGGAATCGGAAACGAGATTCTCATTCCCAGGTGCGGAAATCGAATCAAGTAAATTGCTCGCGACAGCCGGATCCGTAAGTGCCAGAAAAGTAATATCTGATCCTTCTCCGAAATACAAATCGCTCCCAGTCAGACACACCTCAGCTGGGTAAGCATCAGGCATCAGCTTAAGCTGCTCTCTACCCAACATCAGCTGTCGTTGAATACGTGCCACCAACTTGAAGTCGACGTTTTGTGTTCGTGCCTGAGCATCCTGCAACACATAGTCTTGCCATGACGAAGCTGCGGCCACAGCATCAAGCAACTTATTGGCTGACCTGCTCTCAAAGAAGAAGAATTCAGCGGGCACCATTTTGGACAGGCGAGAAACCTTGACCGTTCTGCCGTTAAGCATCTCAGTCCACGGATGCGAGGCCACGGTCGGGCCCTGAAGTTGAGAAACCGTCGTTGCGCGAACAGCAGACTGAATACGAGGGCTCATCGCTCGGTTCTGATTGAACATAGCTTGTATACTTTCAGGCAGCATTGCATCAAGCTGCAAACATTCCTGAACGGCAGCGGAACCACCAAAGATTGCGAGCAAATTCGCATTTCGATTCGCCATGGTCGACGGCGGAAACATCTGCAAAAGCTGGTCGAGTTTATTCTCTCGTCGTGCCAGAACAATCGCAAAATACTGAATATAAGGATCGTCGGGGTTGGCTCTAAGCTGCGCGATTGCTTCTGCTAATGTCCATTCTGTCTTGCTTTGCGAAATCTGTTCGATCGTCATGACGACATCCTCATAACCGGAGCCGCTTCCACCATACTGCGTACTAGCGGAAGCAGGCTCGCCGCGTACACAGTTCGCTAACTGATGCGAGTTATGCGGGTTCGAAGCCGTTAAGCGGCGCCCGGTTCCTGGCTATGCTTCGCAGTCACCACCGTGCGGAGGGGTGTTAGGCAAAACGCCTGCCATAAGGGACACCAGCTTGCCGGCGGGCCTCAGATGATCCAGCTCAGCCTGGACGCAAGAAAGAGCCTGACTTTCATTACGGAAAACACTACTCACCGGCTCGGAAACTGATTGAACAACCCATCGCTCTCTTCACGTGATTTATCTATCTGTTCCTGATACTATGATCTTCTGTGTGGATCGTTCCCTCCCTACCGATTATTCGAATATGAATATCTGGTTCCCAACGCGTTGTCTGTCACAGTTATTTTCGTTTCTGCTTGCGTTTCTCATTTGCATTCCATATGGACAGTGCAACGATGGTGGCGGTTATGCATTGGGACCGCTGTCACAATATTGCCGTTTCGTGCAAAATCAACTGATACCTATTTGTTCAACGCAATGCACCTGGGAAAAACCAGTGACCGTCCAATTTGGAATTGATAACAGTGGAACGATTGGTCAGGTCACGGTGCTGCAGGCCAACGGACAATTGCAAGACACCCAGGCGGCAGTGCGGCTGGTGCAAATGATTCGCGCCGTTGCTGCGCCACCACCGGCGGTAGGACCCACGCAATTGATCGCCAATATATCTCACAATCCTGACGATGTTACAGTCAGCCTGCAGTCGTTCGATCCATCAATGTACATGGCAGACGTGAATCGCCACATCAAGCGAGGATGGCACCCAGCCACTTCGGGAGGGAGATTGCGCACAAGCGTCAGCTTCAAAATCTACGCCGACGGCAACTTGTCCGGGTTGCAGCTAGAGCAAAGCAGTGGTTCGCCGCAATTTGATAACGAAGCGATGCAAGCTGTACAAGCGGCTGCTCCATTCCGCCCCCTTCCTGATGGCGCGGGCGAGAAAGTATACGTAAGCTACACGTTCGACTCAGCCAACGGCCGCTAGCGGAGTTTTCAATTTAATAGTGGAAACCCCGTTTGCTGTATTGGGCCAGCTGCTAAAACAAAGATTAAATCCCGAACCGCTGACTGGGATGTCGTCTACGGCAGTCAGGAATTTTTCATTTTCCTAGAAGTATAGTTCTGCCATACCGGTTGTCCCCCTTCGAGCCGGAGTCCCAAGAGGACATCAAACCAGCCGAGCCGCTGCATGCGTCGGTGTGGTCCCCAGTTATTAGGATCTCCAAAGGAGAACCCCCGTGTTTACAGCATCCGATGCGCCGAGACCATCTGAACAAATCACTCCTACAGAGAATTCAAAACAACTGGTCACACTTAAGGACCTACAGGACTTTCACGCGGGACAAGCGAAATTTCAGGGGTCGACGGCATTTTCCAATCTTTCCGACCTCAATCCTTACCAAACAGCAGAGATCCGCCAAACGCAAAAAGCTGAATCGCAGTCAGTTGAGAATATGCTGTCCAACTTTTCGGTTACCAAAAATACTGTCGACCGTCCAACCGAACAGGCGAAACCTGCACTAGCGGACACAATTGCCCCTCTCTCACATGAAGAACTCACCAAACTGCTCAAAAGTCTCCATTTCGAGCAAGCCTCTGATCCTCTGGCTGACCTGATCAAAGAGCTGAGCACTAATGATTCGCGCACCGGACATGATACAAATCAGCATCGTGACGGGCACGGCACCGACCACCAGAATGCTCAGCACCACCGCCATGCTTACAGCACGCTTGAAGGGGAAGCAGCGGAACAACATCGCGATTTACGTGGGGACCGCCGCGAGCAGCACCACGAATCTCGTGGGGACCACCACGAGCAGCACCACGAATCTCGTGGGGACCGCCGCGAGCAGCACCACGAATCTCGTGGGGACCACCACGAGCAGCACGAGCAAAATCATGAACGACATGCCAATCCCGAAGTCCATAAGTGGCATCCTGAGGTTCGCACACACAATGAACCGACGATCGATCAAAATCGTTTTGCCGAAGCAGCCAAACATCTGATCGCCAAGATAGGCCATAACGGCGAAGTCACACTCCCCGAACTCGTCAAAGCAGTGCAGGATCACAGAATCACAGGACAAGACGCACAAGTGTTGGCGGGTCTGTACCATAGCTTCAACCACCTGAACAATCTGAGCGGCCACGATCGCTTAAATGACGTTATCTCGACTGCCGATCTTGACCGATATCAGCAAGTCAAAGCGCAGACTGACAAAGATCTGGTCGAACTGCCCAAACTTGGACAATGGGCTTCGAACAACTTGGGACGCTTTTCGAGTGATGGACATTCAGTCAGTCAACATGACATTCAGAATGCACTCAGCAATCCCCACAGCTCGGCCGCTGACAAACAAATGTTGCATGAGATACAACAACATTGGTCGGGCATGACTAACGCGACACATCCCACAATCACTGGCAAAGATGTACAGACTTATGTCAACAACTTTAGCCAAAGTGACAATGTCACAATGATCGCAGACGTCATTTCGGCTTGCGACGTAACATCCTTTCATGGACAAAGAGCGCAGATATGCTACGACCTTTATAAGGGTGATGCACTGGACAGCATCCGGCACGGAGATGTTAAACAAGGTCTGAGCGGCGATTGCTATTTTGAAGCGGTCGTTTCAGGCTTGGCCCGATCGAACCCTCAAGCCATCAAAGACATGATCCACAACAACGGTGATGGCACCTACAGTGTCAAGTTTCCGGGAATGGCTGCTGGTGAGGCTCCAATCAAGGTGGCGGCTCCGACAGAAACGGAACTAGGACTGTATAACGGTGGCAGCAAATATGGCACATGGGCTACAGTTCTCGAAAAGGCTTATGGTCAATGGCGAGAAAATCACGAAACGAAACATCCTGCAGAAACCCCAGAAGATGGCGCAAATGGCGGTGGAAATCCTTGCTCAGTGTTGCAGCTGCTCACCGGAAAGACAGCCTCAGAAATGAATGTCAGCAAAGCGACCGAAGTAAGTATGGCAAACACATTGCAAACCGCATTTGCTAGCAAGCCACCACTGGTAGTAGCGGCGTCAATTGACGGCGGGCCGGGACCAGACACTACTCCGGACGGTTTGCCCAGAGATCACTCGTATACGGTCATCGGCACCCACAAGGAACACGGTCAACTCATGGTCGATATTCGCAATCCGTGGGGCGATGATGTAAAGGGACCTCGCGGTACATTTAGCCTACCACTGTCTCAATTCATGAAAGACTTTAACAGAGTAGAAATTCAAGGACAATAGATCACGCACTATCAATGCAAGCGATAAGGAAGTAACTCAGACAGGAGGTTAGGAAACATAGAAAACTGAATGGGCACAAAGATCGAATTGATGACATCATTTAAACTACAGCACTTACGAGAGTTAGATAGATATGCCACTAGACTTCAACAACAAATCAGACGATGCAAAATGGATCAGGCATGAATCACCAAGCAAGATGCCGATCCTTGCCGGTCTCACTCAGGCTGGTGTCATGCCTGATCTATCAACTCCGCGATCGAAAGATCTGATCGGTGCGCTATCTCAAACGCACCGTATAGATTGGTCCAAGACATTCGCCGCGGCGAAGGGCACTTTAGCGAGCGAACTTTCATCATCATTGAAATCACACGATATTAGACGCTCGGCGCAATTGAAGATCGCAGCTCAGGAGTTGCAAACTTTGAGTGAAAGCGCCCCAGACGCCAGGTACTCTTTAATTGAAGGGTTGCGCCAAAATGACAAGAAATTTGTGCAGCTCAAAGCTGATGCGTTTGCTGTCTACAAAACGGCTGACCCGTTCGGAAGAAGCATACAGGTCTCTGAAAATCAGCGCACAGTCATAACCGATGTAGACCATATTGATGCCAAGCCACTTCAACTGGAGTTGCGCAGTATTGACACCGTCATTGGTGCCGAAACCGATCCTAAATTGAAGGTGCAATTAGAACAGCAGAGAACAGATGTGCTGTCAACCATGGCGGCACCGTTTGTTGAACGCTGCCGCATGGCGGCCTTGAGAGATACATCCCGCGATCCTATCCAAGAAGAATTGGACCTGAACGAAGCCATGCAGACGGTAGCAACCATTCCGGCAGAGGCGTGGCAGCTTGAGTCAAATCGCCAATTCCACGACGATATGACCAAAGAACTTAAAGAACTGCATGTTTACAATAATCTGCCGGAGATCTTTGACGCCAACCTCGCCAAGCTCGACCTGATCGATCACGATGGCGTGGTCACGAGGGCCGAACTAAAAACGGCAGAAGATAAACACGATCCGAGTTTGACTCCCTTGATCAACGTGCTGTACGACTACTACAACCAGCTGACAGATAAGAACCCACCCGCAAGCAAGGATGGAATCACGAGCGCCGGAGTCAAGGCATTTACAGAAGGTCACCTGAAGCTACCCAATGACGTGCCCCACCGAGGATGAAGCCCATAAGCAACGCGAAAAGCCCAGCCATCACGATTCTGATGAAGGCATTGGGGTATGTGGGAATTGACAGGGTGGCTTTATAATTGCTATTACAAGACGCTCAAAAATACCTGTGGAACGTCAGCGGCGTCCGCATTCTAGCAAGACCGTTCTAAATGTTCTTCACCGATTCCTTTTCTCGTCGCTCTTTGATTTGGAAGGCTCGGTCAGTCTCGATAGAAGCTCGTTGTATTGACTCTGCTGCGCATCGCATTTGCCGTGCAATTCAGCCGCTTCCTTGATGGCTTTCTCCTTTTCTTCGCGCGCTTGAGTTGCTTCCTTTTCCGCGCGTTGCAGCCGCTCCAGCAACTGATCCACAGTTGCCTTGTTGGCTGCATTTTCATTCTCCATTTTGTGCAGCGTTGATTCCATTTCAGCAAGTTTGGCATTCAGCGCGTCAATACGACCGGCATCAACTTCGCCGTCTGCCTCGAGTCGCTCTATCGTTTGCAATGCTTCCTGAAACTGCATGTTCGCCGCCTTCACTTCTTCGGCGCACTGATCGCGCACCAGCACCACTTCTTTGCTGGCTTCAGCTGAAGCAGCACGCCAGGCCGCGCCGAAAGCAGAGAGCACAACTTCTGGAATAGCTGCCGTTTTTTCCGCACCGGCTGATGTGCGCGTTGCTTCCCAGGCATTCAGATATTTGTAGATCGTCGTAAAGCTGCCGCTGCCCAACGCATTCAATAACGCCGTCGGAGTCACCTCTCGCCCTTGAGCCAGCAGTGCGTCAGCTACCTCAAAGACTTGAGATTCTGTAATGGACCCGCGTCGTCCCATGGCCGTTCCTCCAAGCACTGACAGAATTTTAGCACATTTTTCATAAACTACGTATTACGTAATATCAATAAATTACGTAATACGTAAGCAAAAAATGGTGCGAATAATGCATTTAGTGCATCTGTTGCATTTGATGCGGATAATGCTATTATGTGGAATAGGCTGTGAGGTTAAGAGATGGCTAGAGTACTGGACAACCCGGCAATTCCGTCCCAGATGGAAGTAGCACAGGCGCGCAAATCGTTCGATGCGTTGAAAGGTGAGCGCTCAAATGCTCACTTCGTTCTCAGTAGTCACACCGGTAAGCAAGTACCGCTGTCTGAAAATGCTTTCAATTATTTGCTCGCTATCCTCAATGAAATGGCGAAAGGACATGCAGTGCTCGTTGTTCCGCTGCAAGCTGAACTAAGTACATATGAAGCCGCTGAGCTATTGGGTGTATCCAGACCTTTCTTGATTAGGCTGCTAGAAAAAGGTGAGTTATCCTATCGAGTAATCGGAAAGCACCGCCGAGTTCCGTTCGAGGACTTGATTGCCTACAAGGAAAAAACACAGCGACGCCGCGAGAAGGCGATAGCCGAAATGACCGCCGCAGATGATGAAATGTTTGGCCTGGGAGACGACTAACGGTGGAAAAACCGTCTGGCTACATCGCGCTCCTTGATTCCTCTGTTTTATTTCCAGTGTTCACAAGCAACCTGCTCTTATGGCTGGCTTACCGACAGATCTATCAACCCAGATGGACACTCGAAATTCACGAAGAATGGGTTGAGAGACGGTTGGTTCGATATCCGGATGCCAGTCGAGCTGCGCTGGAACGAAAAAGAGACACAATGGACCAGGAATTTGAAGAAGCTTTAGTGACCGGATACCAGCCGCTCATTGAAACATTGTCGTTGCGCGATCCTAATGACCGACACGTGCTCGCTGCTGCAATATTTTGTAAGGCAGCCGTTATTGTAACCAACGACCTCGACTTTGATGAGTTGCCAGAAGACATTGAAATCGCAGTACAGAAGGCGGATGATTTCATCGCCGCGCAAGTCGGTGTGACAGCCGGAAGCGCAAAGGAAGTGGCAATCGCACTCATCAAACACAAACGAAGCCTAACCAAAAGCCGACCTACCTGGACGAGGTACTTTGCCGAATTGCGGCGCAAGCTGCCTAATTCCTATGAAGAGTTCAGTAGTCCGCAATTCAGAAGCACCATCGCTGAAGCACTGCACGACATGTAGCTCTCCCCACCGCTGCTCAAGATTGCCACCAAATGCGGTGAGTCGATACTTCGCGGGACGATGCTGAACATTTCATACCAAATGTTCACCGTCGATTTATCCTTATAAGCCTGTTGTGTCTCATGCCTTGCATCTTGACGCCCGTTCGGAAACAATTTGGACACTTTCTGGTTGAGATTAGAGTGAAGATGCGACATTTGCACATGTATTTCGTCCTCATATCTGCGACGGCGATTCAACAGGCCCACGCTGCCGACCCCGATCAATTCCGAGGGATCGCTCCAACTTTCGATTCAAAAATTGCTCAGGAGCAGGTACAACAAAATCCAGAAAGTATTGACGCGGCATTCGTACTTTTCACGGCCCTTACGCGTACAGATCGTGTTGAAGAAGCACTCAGGGAACTGCGTTTCATTAAGCGACTCGCCGATAGAGAAAATCGTCCTTCCGCTTTTGATGAAATCGTTGCGTCATACGAGAAGGCTGTCGCCTGCAATTCCAATTTGATCGAACCTCGTTACGCGCTTGCATGCGCATATTACATACGAGCCAATGTGCTGTACAGACACGCTAAACGGGCTGCACCGGCAACAATGACGATCGCTGATTCAATCAAACAAAAGGCCACACCAGAAGTCCAGCGAGCGTATGAGATCGCGATGAAAGCGTTTGACGAAGTCCTGCAAAGGAACCCAGACGATATTTGGTCTGCAGTCTACAGCGCGCACATTAGAGCCGAATACACAGGAAATCTAGATGAAGCCGAAGCTACGTGGAAAGCGGTGAAACTAAAGCATCCCGACTCATCGGCGCCAGAGTTCTTTCTGAGACAAGTTGAATTACGCCGTGCGCTACCGGTAAAGAACCGGTATAGCCGTACAGAGCTCATATCCAGTGCCAGCTTCACTGTCGTCCAATCATTCTCCGTGCTCTCAACAGTGCCCTTGAGTCGATCGAAGAATCGAGTGCTTTCCGCAACTGCTTGTTACTGAACATTTTATGCCAAATGTTCACCGAACGGCGTTGGGTCAAAGTCCGTGATCATCTATGCTGTTCTCAGTCGGCTCCAAGGTCTCTCGCAAATGAAGCGTTAGGTTGAATTTCATGCAAACCAACATTCAACTGTTGAGCTATTACTTTTGTGAGACGCATCCATATCTCTTCATCAGATCCTGGCTCCAGCTGAAACTTCTCGGCATTGAGAGTGGTCATTGTGGTCACTAACTCGCGCATCGTTAATGTTTCAACGTCTCGGCCAATTCCGAGGTCCCACCATTGCTGTTTGTGAAGGTTCAGAAATTCCAATTCACTGATTACAGCCAAGTTTGGCCAAGTATCCTTAAGCACCTGTGAGGGCACCAGATCCGCGATTTTCGTGTCCAACGTTATCGACCGCTTCGGCACGCCATAATTGTCGATAATTGCCTTTCGCACCATGTAAAACAATCTCTGGGTCATGCATCGAGCAGGTGGTGTGCTATGCAGCGTTCTTCGAAGAAAATCATACATCTGCCCAACAGTATATATTTGTTCTGCGTCCTCATCTGGGATTTCAATTCCAAATTCCTCTTCAATAGCCATTAATAGCTCGACAGAATCCAGACCCATCACCCCTCCGCCCATTGCAATTCGTCGGGGAGATTTGCATTTGCGTACTCTAAGTGCAGAACACGACGCTGTTGAGGGCTATCTGATTTCGAAGAGCTATGCAGCACGAGTGGTCGCATCAAGATTGCATCGCCTCGTCTTGCGGCACACAGTACAGGCTCATGTCGTTCCTTCCATGCAGCGATATTAACAGGGTTGAGAATACCGGCTTTGTGCGATCCCGGAATGAATTTAATAGGGCCATTGTCAGAAAGGCAGTCATCGAGATGGACCCGCACAGAGAGCATTTGCTCAAGAATTGCTGCCGGAGGCTGCACATGAATTATGCCTTCTTTAATCGACCAAGGCCCGAAACCCGGCAGATCAAGCCGCTGTTTTAGCGGAATTGATAAATCTTGGTGCCAGGTAACGTACCAGTTTGAAGCTGGTGTCTTGTCAAATAGTATTGCTCGAACGACCCTTGGATTCGCACCTAGAACGGTTTCGACTAGTTCCACTATCTGTGGTGACTCCGCAACCTTGCGCACTGCCGGGCACCTAAGCAATTGACGCAAGCCGGGAGCACTTGCGGAAGACGAAGCCATGCGAACACTTTCAATTGCGTCAATTAGCTCATCGAGCGACGATTCGGGCAAAACATGGTCAACCAAAACGTAGCCATTCTTCTGCAAGCATGCGGAGAACTGAAATGTCGAGGAGAGCATATTCATGCGACGAAGACTGCGCTTTTGTCCAATCAAATAAACAAGGTCGTATCTCCAATTGTATACCCGGCGATTGTCTGATTCGAAGTCTGAGCCATGCGAGACTCAGCAATTGGGACTCTTCCGCAAATGACCATAACCGGCAAAGCAAGGGTGCGATCGTGATGAAGCAGTCGAAATTTATGCCTGCCGCGCAATTACCATACAGAAAACTAAAAACGGAAAAGTCTCATCCGCTTGTCCCGTGGTCGTCTCAATAGCGAACAATTTTCAAACTGTTTCATAGAGAAATATAGGAATCTTTTGGTACGTAAGATAGAGAGCAAAAGCGGCTCTGGTTGTGTTTCCTCCTTATGGCCTTGCTAAAAAAATGTCTCTACTTGGTTATGGTCGGCTATTTTGCTAGTTGTCTAGGCGAGGGCATTCGGACACTTCGAGTGGGATTACTATCAGAGACTGCATTCTCAGGAATGTTTTTGATGGCAGCGGGACCGGCATTTCTTTTTCTGGTCCAGTTGCTTGTTTGTTCAGCTGTTTTCTTGTTGAGCAGAACCTCAGTTAGAGCGGTGTTTGTTCCGGCTCTTTACTTTGCTTGTCTACCCTATGTAACGATTACGGGTTGGTGTATCGGTGGAGAACCGTGGAGATATCAGCTGCGCGACTTTATCGTGGCATCCGGTGATCAACTTCTGTTCGCTTTCGTTCTGTACTGCTGCAAGCAATCGCTGCGGTCGGAAATGTGACCAACCACTCGATCGAACACTTGCGGCTAGAGGTCCTTCCCACTTCCCAAAGCAATTTAAACGACTTAATTCCAACATGCACTAGTCATCAGTTCGTGTAGCTCAATTGCCTGGTGGACAGCCAGCCAAAGTTATTCGATAACTGTGCCAGTGTGAACGAAGCACACACACTCAAGTTCCATGCTTAACGAATAAGCCGCCCGATCATATGGTTGATTGCCTGCCAGCAGGCCTGTTGACCGGCTGGCGCCGTTGCATTAGTCGCAGCGACAAAGGAGGCATTTTTGAAAGGCGCTATCCACATGCTTGCATACCATCCCCAATTTGATCCGTCATGAGACACTACATGTCCGCCACCCCACTCGCGTTGGACCACATACCAACCGGGAGAGTATTCGCTCGCGCCATACCGGCGGTGAAGTCGTTGCAAAGTATTGTTGCCTACAAGAGCGCCTTCAGCGTGGCTTGCGGCGAACCTCAAAAGATCTCCGATCGAGCAGTGCACTGTTGCACCTGGGCCTACGGCTGGCGGGCTGTCCCATCCGCCATCAGCTTCGACCGGTCTGAGTTTTCTGTTCACCCGAGCATGTCCGCGAGGTTGATCTGTCATGCTGCGAGTCCCAGGTGTGCCGAAACCAGCGGAAATCATGCCTAGCGGTCGAAACACGGTTTCATCGATCAGTCCCTCCCAATCTCGCTTGGTAGATATCTCAATCATGAGTCCGGCGATAGCATATCCCGAATTGGAATAGAGGAATTTGCTGCCAGGCACCGTTACTGGTGGTTGCAACAGCACACTGCGGACGAATTCAAGTCGCTGCTCGGTCGGCGCAACCCTTTTTTCTTTCCAATCACGCTTCCATTCAGGCCAATTTTCGGGAGCACCACCGTGGTGTGAAAGCAATTGCTCCAGCGTCGCTCTGTGCCAACCGTCATGTATCTCATGACACCAGTCTTCGAAGGTATCAGCAATTGTAGTAGTCCAATCAAGTTGCCCCCGCTCGATTAGAATTCCGGCAAGTGTAGACGTCATTGGCTTAGTACATGAACCTATATGCCATTTGTCATTGTCTGTTACACGCTCCTTGCCACCAACCACGCGCGAACCAACCGCAGCGATTTCGCACAGTTCACCTTTGATATTTGCTGCTGCAGCAAGCGCCGGTACACGATACTTCTTTCTGATCTGCTCAAGATCGGATTGTAGGACGGTCATAAGATACTCTTGATTCTCATTACGAGTCATCTGTATCTATCATAAGCGTGTTTACCCTCTCGTAGAGCGCCTGGAAGTAATGTTCTGGTCTCTTCTCCAGCCAAGATCGCGCCTCATCTAGCACGAACTGATCTGGTGATACCGCAAACAGTGCTGCAATTATTTCTCCTCTGTATTCATGCAGTGAGGTCCATCGCCATTCAAGACGGCGCTCAGTCAGCCAATCTTTCGCTGCTCGAACAGATTTGGGATCTCTGGTTGCAAGCTCACGGACCAGTGGGTATTCACTTCCTGGCTCATGTGCTGATTCACCTTTGTCATATTCTTCGCTTATGCGCTTCTTCTTTTCAGGAGAAATCAATGCATTATCGAAGGCTTTTGAAAGCTCGCTCCAGAACGACTGTTCGTTTATGCCATTGGTAGACGATGCTCTTAACATGATCGATATGGCAGTGTCTATTTCTTGTTCAGAAAGCCGATGCAACCAATGCTTTACGATTTCGATTTGCTCGTGAAGAGTACTGCGATCTACCGCCTTGAAAAATACAAGAGTCCAAAGTGAATGGGTCTCATTTGATTCCAGCCAATTCCGAGCGTACATGACCGTGTCCTTAGGAGTTGGAAATTTTGTAGAGAATATGGTCAAAACATCAAGAATATCCGACTTACGGCTATTGGTTTTGCACCAAGTCCAAAGGAGATTGACATATTCCTGTGAGGGACTCTGGCGAAGAACGTCGACCAACAATCGTTCTGCGTCTCGAGATCTTGGATGCTTGCTCACCCATTCGCGTATCAGAGGAGCGGCTAATTCTGGTGCCTCATAAACGAATGATGTAAGTACACGATTAAATCGCTTTGAATTGCAATGTTCATTGAGAAACTCGGTAACGGCGTTGGCACCGCGGTCACCGCTCTTCATAAGCGCAGGCGCAATTAAGCAAGCAAACGTCGGGTCTTGCGAGTTTATCATCTCAATTGCAATGTCGATGGTGCGGTGATCGGGAGCACGGAAGAGTAATGCTTTGGCAAGGAGGAAGTCGACTTCTTGTTCAAGTAATCTCCGCGAGACTTCGATTATTTCATGAGATGACGTTTCGTCGAGCAATCTTGCTGCAACTGAGCTGGAATACACCTCCTTCCCACCATGGCTTAGTAACCATTTCGATGCCCCATGGATGATTTCGCGATTGATGTACGAAGACAGGAGCATGTTCCAGATGCTGCCAGCTTGTTTGTGATCGGGGGCTTCTTTGAGCAAGGCAAGCAGAAAATCCAAGTGCTTGAGCGTGACCATGCGGTACTTCGACTCCAGGCAATTCCATTTTGCCTTCTTCATCCAAGCAATCAAAGAGCAAAGATGGCTTCCTGCTTGAGGAATATCCATCAGCATTTCAACAATTGGCATTGCCGACTTGTCTGATTGTTTTCGGGTGTTGATCCATTGGATCGCCAGTTGGATGTTGTCGTCCGATGGATTTGTGGTTAGAAGGTCGATGAATTGTTTACTAGTCGACATGGTGACTGCACGAGGTTGTCTGGATGAGTCAGCTCCGCCAAGTTGTCATCAATTATAGTGCGGAAGGAAAGCTGATGACGGCTGATAAGGGTGGGTTGTCATAGCGGTAGACAAAAGGGCTGTTTTGTCTACCTTGCACTGTACTCAGTTCGCAAATGGGTTTTCGGCGCCGTGCTGATGTATAAACTCATTCCATTCGGCTTCGTGTTCGTCAAGCATGAACGTGCTGCCTAACGCGTATGCAAGTCTTCTATTGGTCGAAACTGATTGGCGAATGACTTCAACAAACTCCTCATAGTTCGAAGAGAGCAGCTCAGAGATTAGATCAGCAACTTGACACAATTCTTCCTCGGACTCCGATTCCTGCAGCAAGCGATTAATGACTAGCCAGCATCTGTTAGGGTCGCAATCGGGCAGATCAAAAAACAGCTGATCAATTACCCAGTCGACACTAGGCGTCGATTCTTGTTCGCGCTTCCAGCGGAACCACTCCGCTACAAGTCGATCAATTTCTTCTGCTTGCTTCTGTTCATCGTCATCTGCGAAACTCATGATGGCTGCTCGCCGGCCCAAACAGAATAGCCGTTCAAGATGTTTTTCTTTGTGTACGAAAACATGACTGAGAGTATAAGCCAAGCGATCGTTACGAGCAGCCTCATCTTCAACTCGCGAAATGAATTCGTCGAAATACGCATCCAGCAGCTGTCGCAGAGGATGGGCAACAGCCAGCAACGTTTTTCTGGAGGGCGCCGCCTCTACTAGATGTAGGATGATTTTCCAGGCTTGCTCCGGATCATCGATGATTCCAGCATTCGCCTCTTTGACCAGAAACGAGTCATGCAGAAGCCTTTGAACCTTCTCAGCGGCCCATCGGTCTGGTGCCCGAGCGTCGGAGTCACCGGAATTAGCGAAGAAACGATGCCATGCTCGAACGAGTTCATCCATTTCTTGGTCTTTCATCCCAGTTATAAATCCTTGCCGAAACCCTTGAAACGCGTGGATTCCAGCTTCGTGTATGCAACGGTGTGCTGAATGTTTTTGTGACCGAAGTAAGCCTGTATGGCTCTTGTATCCGTGCCTCTGCCGGCAAGCTGGAATCCTTTCGCGTGGCGCAGCATATGCGGATGTATGGGAAACTCGAGCCCAGCAATTTGGCCCGTCTTGGCGACCAGCTTGTAAACGGCGCTGACTGTCAATGGACCCTGTCGCTCTGAGCTAAAAACAAAGGCTGTCTTCGCCCGCCGTTGCAGCTTTCTCAAGGCGCGCAACTCATCTCCTTCCAGGTAGTGAACTGACGAGTCGCCGTTCTTCAGCCGATTGACGTGGAGCTTGGCGTCGTCCAGGTCGACCTGCTCCCACTTCAAATCGACGATCTCGCCCACCCGGAAGGCGTGCCGGTAACACATGAGGATAAGCAGTCCATCGCGCAATCCGTAACGGCCGTTCTCACGGGCGGTGTCAATTAACAACCGCACTTCTTTAGGCGTTAGATATTCGCGAGAGCGCCGTTGGATATTTTTTGGTTTGTTGGGTGGATTAGTCATCGGCTTTTTCAACTTTCCCTAAAATGATACCTGACACTTCCCTGGTTGTCATGGATGAGTCCGCATCTGCCTTGTCTCATTTTTCTCTACTTTCCCTAAAACAGCCATTTTAGGGTTTGTATTTGATTTGAAACAGCAAACGCATCAATGCGTGATCATTTAATTCCGAGCCAGTGCGGACGCAAACGACGCAAGGCATACATGAACACGCCGACGAAAACTCCATTGAACAGAATAGCCGCCAAGTTAACTGATGAGTGTGCGATGACGGCAAGAACAAGCTGCCAGATGAAAGTGCCAATGCCAGAACCGACACCGATGGCTACTCCGAATTGCACATCAGGCTTGCGCGGTCGGCAGCTGTTCGAGGTTGGCGCTATATTCTTATCGTTCATAATAATCACAAGGAAAGTATCTTAAATCGATAATACTCTGATGCTATCCCGACCCGTAAATAAGCCGTGAAGGCTTAATTATGCTAACTGGAATGCAGTTACCATTTTCCGCCGCCAGAGGTGCGATACGATTGGTGGACAGGCTTAACGGCGCTCGAACGTGCGCAATGACGTTGATACACGGTATCACGTAAAGTGTCAGCTAAAACGATGGATTAGCGGACACAGAAAGATTTACAACACGCTCACTGTTCGCTGATCAGAACGTCATGGCCTTGTCATAACCGTTCAACTGATTCGAACCACCTCGCACGAAGTTGTCCAGATTCCGTCGAAGCTGCTCCGGCCTGAGCGCTGTTGTTGGCGAATGCAGCGGACTGGCTTGAGCCCGGACAAATATTGAGCGGCTTCTATTGCTCGATGACCGATGTTGAAGCGGTTGTACAGATGAGTCATTCCGGCTGGGCGAAACGATCGGCATAGTTCGTACAGTGGGCTGTGCTGATGCAGGCACATAGAAGTGTCCGTACCTGCAGCACCATCCTCGGCCCGTTACGAATACAGTGTCAAGTCTGGTTTGCACCGGTCGAGATCCGCACCAGTCTGGCATAGTAAAGCGTGATTCGCCCCTCTCAATTGCTGGGCGGGCTGCTTCGTCATGGGCACGCGCCACTGTCGGGCTGAGCATCAGAGCGATGGATGCAGAGATGATGTATCGGCGGGTCATTGCCTTAATGGTCCCGAGCGGTAATTGCATATAAACTGAGCGTCTCTTAGTCCGAACGGCTGGCCTTTTGTATCGCCCTGCGCTATTTGTGGTGCGAAGAGGGTTTTCAACCACGGTCCGAATAGTTTCAAGGACGGTGCTAACATTGCGCGCGGGTTCAGTTCATAAACAGCACCAGCCGCTAAGCTCACAATGATGAGCAGCAAACTGAACGGCAAAATATTGCGCTTCGTTTTCATTACGACATGACCTCAGAACGAGTCACCCGCGCCAATCGTCTCGACACCTTGCACATTAGTGTGCATCCATCTAAGTGCATCTGAGGGTGACGATGTCGGCTTTAATCCATAGAACACACCAGCCGCACAGCTCACTGCAATGAGCAGCACCGATATCGTCAGGATGTTTCCCTTCGGCTTCAAAGCATTTCCTCGACGAGATTGATGCTTCCATTCTGACACACGGTGCCGGCAGTGAGAGACCGCCGGCGCGACCCATCTTTTGGGAGAGTCTTTTAGCCAAAATCCCGTGTGCCAGTTAGTACGGCGCGCGGTGAACGTTTTGTAGTTTTTGTTCACCACGACCAGGCTCATCCATGTCGAACCTTGATAGTTCCTCCGCCTGATGTCACACTTGCTTTAGTGGTCCAGGAGACATGGCCGCATGCAGAAAGTGAAGGGCAATTGGAGGAAGGCTGGCGTTATTTGTGCTGCCTTCTGCTTATATGCCGGAGTCCGGTACGCAACGCTTCCTGGCGAGCTGAGATTTCTTTATGGCGTTGATTGCGGTTTGCCAACGTCTGGAGAAACTGCTCTTGTTGCCTTTTGGGTAGCCTTGGATCTATTGTCTGTTGCCTTTGTAGTTTGGTCCATTGTGCGCAAACGGCATGTTTTGCAATCACTTGCAATCGTGTTTTGCGCATTTTTTGGTGCATACGTTCTGGCGGTTGTTCTAGATCGCCATATCCCTCTTTTCTGAAATCACTCCCCGAAACGATCGCCTATGTCATTCTAGAAGCATGAAGAGACAGATTGGTATTACCGGTATTGCGACATCGATGTCAGTGCTTAGTCTGGCAGCGGGCTTAATTTGTGGAATCGGTAAAGTTTGGCTGTATCAATGCGTCTTATGGGCATTCGCTGGGATTGGGATGATCGAGGTCTGCGCCGCCTGCGTGTGTGTATCTTTGTTCTTGATTTTTATGTTATTGCTTCCTGTCCTATTGCTGCTCCCTCCGTCGCTGGTCTTGCAGGTTGCTGCAAGCGGGATCGCGCTGATTAACTACCCCAAATATAGAAACCGGTAGTAGTGGCACGCACTAACTCTGGCGGCGGAACCCCTGGATCCTGGAAACCCATACCAGTTCACTGTTCTAGGCGCCCAAGACGCGAATATGAAAGTAATACATAATCACCATTATCGGACCGCACGCGCGCAAGCGCGCATTTAATGTCCGCAAGGACATTATGCCGGCGGGACCTCCCGCCTGTGCACCTTAATCGACCTTATTGGACAGAACTCGCGCAATCTTCTGACAAGCTCTGACTTAGCCAAATGTCCAACGCAGATGATTCTAAATCAGAGCTCGAAGCCTGGATTGATACCTGGTTGAACCGCGCAGCGGCCGCCTACAAGCATGGAAATTTGGAGCTCTCAAAGCAAGCTTTGCACAAACGCTGGGAGTATCAAAAACGACTCGCTGAAATGGAAACAAAAGAAACGCCAGAAGAACCTAAAGATCCCGAGCTGTTTTTCGCTGGATGGACTTCTGTCCGTATGACCCACTCGGCAACACTGGCATTCCCGATCCAAGAACTAGTAGCCCACGCCTTCGGCTTCGGCAAGAAACCTGGGCAACCTGGTGCACTCAGTGACCATGAGAAGAAAATTTTCCTAACTGATTCGATGTTGCAATCAGTCAGGAAGGAAGTGGAAAACCTTCGCCAGCCTGGTGAAACAGACGAGCAGTTTGTTAGAAAGTTGATGTTGTTCTACAAGCGAAGCCGCCGGCATGACGAAAATCAATCATAATCGAATCTATCAGACCGAACGGCGTAGCCTTATAGGACCGAACGCGCGCAAGCGCTCCGGCGCATTAATGTGCATAAGAACAGTATACCGGCGGCACGTTCGCCTCATCGAGGGTATCAGACACTCAGATGCAAACAACATGCTGCCAGAGTGAGTAGCCAATGAACTCATTTCTGACTCAACTGATGGAGCGAGATATGTTAGTGGCACTGATCATACTTACCGAAACCGGATGTGTGCAGCAAGTGAACAACGGCGCGGTGCGCCTGTTGGGATTTTCCACTGACGAGATTGTTGGCCAGAACATCTCAAAGTTCTTTGCAAAAGCCGTAGCCAGTGAATCACATTCGGAGTTCATGCGCCGAATGGATGATCGAGCGCGGGACAAACTTTGCGAGTCGAAAATGCTCAAAAAGGACGGTTCTTGGATCGCTGTCCAACTAAGTCTGTCGCAGCTTGAATCTGCCGACCGCCTGCTCTTAAACATAGTGGAGAAAGTAACGCCAGATTCTGTGCTTTAAGCCGCAAGTTCTCTGGATTGAACCATAATGGACGGTATGCGACGCTGCTATACAGTCAACCAATGAGTGAAGCTAGATTCCAAAGGATTGTCGATGCGTGGATTGCAGCTCAGGACGTCGAACAAGATGCGCCTGAGTATGATCCGGATAATTGGGCGATACAGCTAGTTATTCGTTGGCACATTAACGATAAGCCGAAGCAAGTCTGGAAGTTGATTGTCGCGGTGCTTGAGCGAGATGTTTCAGAGGAAGTGCTTGGAATGATTGCAGCTGGACCACTAGAAGATCTACTGTCTGACTGGGGCCCCGACTATATCGAACGCGTTGAAGAATTCGCGAGAACAAATGAAAAGTTTCGACACCTTCTCCCAGGTGTTTTTGGATGGATAAGAATGCCTAAGGATGTCTGGATAAGGCTCCAGGCACTGATACCCGAAGCCGATCGAGTGAAAGTTTCAACTGAGTCAGACGGAAAATGAAACATATCGCAGATTATATTCATCATGACGTCCTGGCACAGCCGGTGCCGATGCTACAAACACCTCGCACATTTGTGCACGCGAAAAACGACTGAGACTTTCAAAGAAAATGAAAACCGGGTGTGTCATCAAATGCGATCGCGACATCGCAAATCAAGTTTGGGGCCATCGAAACAGGTTATTAACCAATCCTCGTGAAGCCACTCCGCTGCCAGAAGTGCGCCACAGATACAGAAATGCGCCATAATTGAATAGGTCTGATCATCGGGCGTAAACAATGTCAATTCCAGACGGCTCCAAAATCCAGAACCTCAGAAATCAGATACAAACCTGGGAGAATCGGGCTGCGATGGCTTATGACATGAACAATGACGAGCTGTCAAAACAAGCTCTGAACAAGCGATGGGAATATCAGAAAAAGCTTGCTGAACTGGAAGGAACTGAACCGCCAGAAGCTCCTGCAGAGCTTGAAGATTTTTTCAGAGGATGGCACCGTGGCAATCCGAGAGGGCGCGATCCAGATCAACCCGCTCGAGTGCCGCGCCGTCCTCTGCCGAACGCGGGTGCGGGCGAAGTTGCACTGCCTATTCCAAAACAATCTACCGAAAACGAAGCATAGTCGACGCTATGCGACAGTCACGCCAATTCGCCCGAGGACTGCTGTATGTTCGAAAAATTCAATGAGCCAGCAATCAAATCAATAGTGTGGGCTCAAGAGGAAGCTCGCAGACTCGGTCATAATTTTGTTGGCACTGAAATGATTCTGATCGGGCTCATTCGGGAGGATACTGGTGTAGCGTTCAACATACTTAAGTTGGCGGGTGTCAACTTAGCAAACGCTCGAGTGGAAGTCGAAAGAATCATCGGTAGAGGCTCTGGTTTCGTTGACGCTGAAATTCCATTTACGCCAAGGGCTAAGTCGCTACTGCGTCACGCATGGGCAGAAGCGCAGAAATCACCCAGAAGAATCGTTTGCACCGAACATCTTCTCTTCGGTCTGATCAGAGAGGCAGAAGATTCTGCCGTTCAAGCGCCTCCAACTACGAAGGCAGTCGCTCATCGTGTTTTGGAGAGTCTCGAAGTTGATTTGGACACTTTGCGAAAAGACGTGCTGGACCGGTTGTATCAGCTTGAGCCCAGGACTGTACAGCGGACGGAAACCAGAAATGAAACAAATTAGCTGTCATTTTCAAGGTTATTTGGCAGAAAATGTTCAATTGCTTCTGCTGCTGTTCTTCGTTGTTTATGCGCATCCAGCTTGCGCTCAATCGGAAACGGACCAAGCTACGTCTCGCCGAGCACAGGCTGAATTCTTCCTTCACAAATTCGCTGTGGCCAATGCAAAGACGAGCGCTAGTGCGGCAGCAATCCTCAAGCGAGAAGAATTGTGAGTTCAGAAAGCCAAACAGAGGCCTCCTATGCTATCGATCGAAGATTACGAAAGAGCCCTCTCAATTTCTGATGATCCGGCAATTCATCGCAACCTGGGAAGAATACTGATCAAGTCCGGTCGAGTTTTCGAGGGTGCTGCCGAGCTCAAAGAAGGCGGGGTCGATCCATATTTTGAGATGTATCCGGAGCTGCACAAAGGTGACTTTCAGGGACCGTACAACGGCGACTTCCACGGACCGGCCGGCGACTTCAGTCACATCGCTGAGAAGTCTCATCAGCACGTTGTTTCGGGCCGCCATAAAAACATAACACCGCATATCAGACAGATCGAAGGCGGGTGCTAGCGCGCACGCAAGTCGGCTTGCCGACTCCGCCGGGTGCCACGTGGCACCGATTCTCCTAGCATATATTCATCATGAAATCTGAGAACCGCGCAGTCTGCAATTGTTGTAATCTGAAGCTATGTTTGAACGTTTCACACCGTCGGCTATACGAGTGATTATGCTTGCGCAGGCAGAGGCCCGTCGCCAGAAACGCAATTATGTAGGGAACGAACACGTGCTGCTTGGCTTAATTGCAATAGACAGCACCGACTTCAAAAACCGCCATTACGACGGTGTTCCGTTCGGTATTGCTTCCGAAGCACTCGCGAATACCAGAGTCAGCTTGAATGCAGTGCGGGCAGAAGTTGACAAGATCGACCCAGTAAGAACATCTGTGGCTGTAGAGATCCCATTTACGCCTCGCTGTAAGAAGCTCCTTGAGCGTTCATGGGAAGTTGCAGACGAGCTCGGCGACAAATTAGTTGACACCGAGCATTTGCTTATAGCATTCCTCGATGATCAAGAATCAGCTGGCTATAACATCTTACGTTGGTTGAATTTGGATATCGATGCCTTACGCGCAGAAATTTTCAGACTGAAAGGCGAGACCCAGAACCACAACGCAACTTGAAAAACACTGGATGAAAGCACATGATTTACACAGAACTGGCTCAAGGCACGATCGACAAAATAATTTCGATTCTTGTGGAAGGGGGTCCATCTGAACTCGACAAGGCGATCCATGAAGCACTGCTAAGTCTTGTTATAGGATTCAACATCGATCAAGGTTTGCTTTGGCTGATCGTTGCTGATCGGCTCACTGTAATCGGCCAACACTCTAAACAAAACGGATCAGGAGCGCTAAAGGGATTGAGCTTGGATGCCCAACAAAGCACATCTTTAGTCCTCAACTTTCTGAGTGTTGGGAATGTCGCAGTTGACGTGACCAAGGCATCAAGCGACTGGGCCGCTTTATTGAGCGTGTCGCAGGATTTTGATTCTCAATTGGTTGCACCGTTAAGGGCGCGTGGAATATTCCCTGGTTTTCTTTCCTTGCAATCAAGGAACGAAAGACAATGGTCCGTTGATGAGCGTTCAACACTAGAAAAGGTCGCCGCCCTACTTGCGGTAGTTGTCAGCTACGATTTTGATCTCCGCAGAATTGAGCAGTCCGCGAAATAAGTGCGAGATGCAAGGATAGATCCAATGTTGCCTGGCTATAAAAAGAAAGTTGTTCTTCTCACCACTGCCTCCTGCTTAGTTTACGGACTGATGCGAGTCTGCTTTCCGCACGTTCCGAAACAATACACTGCTTGCTTGAATGTTCTTGCTTGCGTGGGGCTCGCGGTTTCCGTCGGACTGCTTTATTGCGCGTGGGCGCTCTTGGGGGAAGCACAAGCAGGCAAGGCATGGCGTTTGGCCATACTTGCTTTTGGCCCATTCGCAGCGGTGATGCTGCCTAGCGGACGGCCCCAAGAGAAGAAAGCAAAAAACAGATACATAACAAATTCTGGAGAAGCAAATGACTAATCGCGAGGAGGAGTGCAGCTTCTGCAGACCGTCGGGAGTCATGAGCATCTGTACTCCTTGCGTTGAGAAATTTGCAAATCGCTGCAATGATCCCTCGGACCGTTCAGTCAAGCTCAAGCTCAGTTCTACGTGCTCGTTCTGCACCCAAATCTTGCCGGTGCCAGGCACTCGGTTTAGAGTGATAGAAGAATCAGGAGTCTCAATATGCGAAGCTTGCATTGCCAAATGGCTGGCTTGGAGGCGTTCGGGATCCTTCCGAAAAATCCTGCAGTTTCCGAAACCTAAAAAAGGAGAATCCTAAGCGGCAAAGGAAACACAGGCGCAGGAAAAACAAAAAACGAAACATAAAAAACATTCACGGACCCATGGCAGCCGCCTTGCGATAATGATATTTATCAACCCTGAAGCGAGATCTGTAGCGTGAGTAGTCCGCAAGCCATTTTTTATAGAGAACCAGTCAATCTTCGACTGTCTGCTGAGAAACTTGCGGATTTTGTTCGCTGGTCCGGGAATCGCCTCGATTCCGGCGATGTCTTTATTTTCTTCAATCGTAGGCGCGATCGCTGCAAGATCATTTGGCATGATGGAGAAGCATACTGCAATCTCGAGAAATGGCTAACGCAGGGTACGTTCGCGCCAAATGACAAGATCAAGATACATCAGGCTGCAGTAGAGAAATGCGTTAACGGGATTGCCGGGCACACAGAACTTTTGCATGCCCTGATGGGCAATGTCATTTATTTAGATGATCGTCGAGAATAATTGTCCATCGCTATCCGGATGCCAGCCTGACTTGCCGCGGTAGCGCCATTGACTCGTCATGGTTGATAGGAGAACCGCGTCGCACCTGGAAGTCAGCAAGCACACATCTGAAGGCATTTTCTGATCATTGATGCACCAGTCGTTCTCTGAACCACTCTTCGGAATATTCTGCCAACTCCATTTCTAAGGGCTTGAGTTCTTTATCCATGGGATATCGGAATGAGACAAGCAGCAGCAACCCTTCTTCCATGCCACCTACTTCCACTCTTTCGATGTAAATTTTTTCGTCACCCATCTTCTCCTGAAGGGCATCTCGCAGACTAGCAAGTTGCTGCTCGTCATCAAACCACTGCTTGAGCATCGCGCTGAACGTTTCTGGCAGCTTTATGAACTTGCTTTGACCACACGTGACCTTACCACCTATTCGCGCTCCTTCATAACCGAAATCAACGTCTTCATAATCGGGCGGGTGCCGACTATCATTCAAACCGCGCACAACCAGGCGCAAGGATAAACGATCAGTATTCTCCGTCCCCTCATCGACTAAACGTTCGAGGAGACCGCGCTCGTACAATTCCTTGTAGGCAGAGGCCGCTTGGGACCGGCTGACGCTTATGTCGGTCGGTAGAAACCTCCTGGAAATTCGCACTACATCTGGTGGCTCGCTTAGCCAGAGGCTTCCCATCAGCCACAAAAGCAGGCGATGTGCCTCTCGTGTCAGAGTTTCATCCAAGAGCTGGCGACTCATTTGACTATAAATCTGCAACTTCAGATCGATGGCCTTCACTTCATCGCCGTCAAATTCTCGCGCTGAAATCTCTTGTGCTTTCTCATCTTGTTCTTCGACTGCACGCAAGTGGCGCAACGAGCCCCTTGCTACATTATGCGGATCTGCGATCTGCCACTTCTTGCACCAAGCGCCCAGGGCAAAACTACCACCCTCAAGCATTGCTCCCCACTCTTCGCGATCGGCGGCGGCAGATCCTGCCTGATAGAGCAAAGCAACGACGGGAGCCAATCTATCAATTTGACCTTCAGCAATACTGAGCAAGTTCCGCCGATACCAAGCAGTTGTATCTGGCTCATTAGCCAAATCAACCAGGCTAACAGCTACCTGAAGCGCACGTAGCGTCTTCTCCTGCAGCCAAGGCAGCACATTCAGATTGCCATCAAAAATAGTCATGCCGCATAGTTTATGCCTGAGCTGCCTTTCTTGGCAAGGCGATACCGTGACGCAACCCTGCCGTTATATATTGGCAGACTCGATTTTGAAACCGTCGGAAGCCTAGGCTCAGCTCGCTTGAAACAACAAAATATCTGACAGTCCGATCAAACATGCAATGTTAGCCCAAGCCTCTTAGCCAGCTCATGCACATATTCGTAATGACCCTTATGTACAACCGCTCGAAGGTAACCTTCGAGCAAGTTTACTGCTTCAGACTGACGACCAGCTGTTGCTAACATAATTCCGACGTCCAGGCGGGATCGATTCGTCAGTGTTATCTTGCTCTCGTTGAATTGCACCCACTCAGCAATAATCTTTTCACGAGTAGAAAATGCCTCTAGAAATGGCAACCCATCCCTTTCTAATAAACCGATTATATCTTTCAATATCTTTTCTTTTGGTTCATCAAGCGACCACCATAAGTCTGGGTGTCCTGCGAGATTGCTTAACCGGGTTCTGATTGAACACCGGGCTTCATTGAGGAATTTTGGCCTCGACCCCTTCGGCTCTGCCATCTCAAGATCGCTGACCCAAACGCCAATGTTGACAGTAAATTGCCTGTAGAGATTCGGCCTCCAATATTGAACTGGAGCCGGCAATGGAGGCCCAATCTCGTACATTCCAGCTTGTAAGTTGATGACCTGGACAATTCCCTCTTCTTCTGTCCGATTGTAATTTCTAGAACTTTTCCGAAATCCTAGAGGCTTCAAAAACTGCGTTAAACCTGCTTGGACTTCGTCCAATTTTTCTTTAGCTGTCATAGCATGCTACGTTCGATGCCAACTTGTTTGGATTCTTTCGTCACACTTCTCAGAGCGATGTCGAACACCGTCCAGCAACTGCTGAACATGTTCGAGGACACCATCAATTGTACGGAAGTCCAGTGCGATCGATATCTCCCCGGCAATCCACTTGTTACGATCTCTCTTGGATATCTTACTGGTAATGAAATTTCTCTCCGTGCGCTTATTTTGCGTCGAGACTCCTTACGCTAATTTGGTCAGTGCAGGAGATAGAGAATGAGTGGGTTCAACAGTCGGACCGGACGTTTTGAATTGACCGCAACCAAGGCTAGTTATTACTGGCGACATTCCACAAAGGAACCCGAAACCATGCAAGAATTTGCGGCCGTGCTTGAGCGCTCCGGCATAAAAGTTTTTGCCGTTCATGCCACTTGGATTGAGTGTGAAAATCGGCCCGATGCAATTTGGACAGCGCTCAGTGGTAAACCATCGCGACGTTCAAGTCGTCCGGCAATAATTCGCTAGTTTCCGTGGACCGTATACAGACTACTAAGAGATCCGGTAACTCCGAGCGACCTACCCCAGGTTAAACTGTATCCAGGCAAGTTCGCCGGCTCCAGCACGCATTGGAATCAAGCTGATATATGAGATATCATCGTCTCTTCCTTGTGCAGACCTGAAAAAAAGTATGACCTCGAATGCACCACATAGTAAGGCAAGATTTCTTCGCGTGGACATTGCTTGTGATCAAAAACCAAAACATTGCGTTTCTTCATCACTCTCCAGCCTGGTGTAGTGCTCTTGCATCATCTCGTGAAACGATCTGAAGCGCTCTATCCCAGGCATCCAGCTGGCCAAATGCATTGCCTCCCATTCTCCGTTCGCATCTTTGACTTCCGGATTCAATAGATAAATTCCAGCGTCCCCATCGTGGCTAATTTCCAAAGCTGTCTTGAGGTATTCTGGTCGCATAGCACAACAGTCTTGATCTGGACCATACACGAAATACTCTGCATCTGGCGTCTCAGGCTCAGTCTCGTCTGTCCAGCAATCGATCCACCACTGATTTCGAACGCGAAACCAATCTACCTCTTCCGCTGGCCAGAAGTCTCCCCCGGTTGTGGCCATGCTCTCCACGGGTTGATGCAAGCCATTGCTTGCTTTGAGGAATTCTCTATAAGATGGCGGCAATTTGGTACCAAGTTTATTTTCGACCTCCACAATCGATTCTTCACTCGCCCCTTTGGTCCCGAAGCCGTGTTCTTTGTCGAACGAACGGCGTTCGCCGGCATATTCATCTAAGTTCTGTGCAGCAACTTTTTCACTCCATTGCAGAATGAACTGCTTCCACTCCCGATTGTTCATGACAGCATTCCTCTTGTCGTGTCTATTGTTCCCGCATGGCAAGTATAGACGGCTACCCCAATGGCAAGCCGCCTTCTGTTTGAGCAAGATTGCAAATGGCAGCGCCGCAGAAGCATTGAAAAGTAAGAACAGTCATTCGTTGGTCCACACCATCTTCACGCCATGAGTTGTTGCCAAAGGGACAGGAGATCGCTTCGCTTTAAAAAAGACAGATGCATGTCTGTAAATATTGAGCGATCTTCCTGGGAAACGTTCGGCAGATCTGAGATGCTTTCGATGATAGCGGTGTCAAACGCTCCAGGCGACAGGCGATAAACTTCAAGAAAAAGCGTATGCATGAACTTCCGTATTCGGTTGCCGTCTCTTGTATCAGGTTGTCCACTCAGAGAAAACTGATCGCGCTGCAGTTGCGACAGATTATCATGAATGAAAGAACGCAATTCAGCAGATTGTTTTCCAAACGGCAACGCCCCCAAGAGATGGCGAACCATCGCCGAATCTTTGTATTCGCGTTCACACATCAGTTGAACGATTGGCGCAATTGACAGCCGATTACCCTGATCGACGATACAACTCAAAAGAATTGGCCTCAATTCAGAATATTGCGGATCAGCAAATGCAGCCATGAACGATTCCGCATCGCCGTGATTCGGGACGTTTAACAGACTCTTCAAAATACTATAGTTTCTCTCGTCAGAATCTGCTTCGATCATCTCCATGGAGGCGACCTTGATTTTCCTTCTAAATGCCGAGGAGTAATCGTTGAGCTGCGAAAGCTGCCAATTGAGTTTTGCCGCCGTCTGCGCGAACGAGCTTACCGTATGGTCGTCAGAAGCTGCTGCCTGCGACAAACGTAGCCCAAACCACGGAAAGCCACTTGCAAAGCATATCTTCAATCCACCGATCACGGAATCGGTCTGTCGAGAATCGAGCAGCCGCTTGTGATCGATGCTAGCAGTGCGAAGCTTTTCCTTGTCATGCGAGAATGCATATGCTTCCAAAATTGGATTGGCTTTGAGATCGTCACTCAAATCCACGGCACCATATGCAGTGTCGGCTTCCCCCAAGGCGCCCAGTTCTGCAGGCGAAAGGCTCTGCAACTGCGGCTCGTTCTGCCATGTTCCAGAAGTGGCTTCGCGCAAAAAACTCCAGAGGTTGCGTATATAAAATGAATCAAGACTGGTAGTGACAAATAAGATTCCTGCACCCATGAACAGGAGCAATGCCAGAAGCTCCTGCATTTGCAAATGACCCTTGAGTAAAGAAATTCCTCCACTGACAAACATTGTGACAAAAGACACCAATATTGAAATCAGCGAGACGATCGTGCCTCTTTGTTTTCTCGGCACCGGGACCAGGCACTGCCGTGACATCGGCAACTGAATACTCCAGTGCACGATGTTATATGTGACGTTCAGCAACACTAACGGCCAAAATGGTGGGAACAACAATGTCAATCCCACTAGCAGAACAAGATTGACCGGCTGGATACTCAGCAACGTGCTCAATTGCAACCGCGCTGTAACCTTGCCGCTGACGAAGTGATTCATGAGAAACGACAACACATAAATGATGATCGACGTAATGCTAATGAATAGCGCAAGCTGCCTGGCAGACCCATACATTTGGTCAGCGGCTTGGTAGAACAAATACTCGACGATGAATTTTGTAGCAGTCGACCACAGCATCACAATCATGGCGATTCGAACCAGCGGGTTTGCAAACATAAATCGAAGCGCTTGCGAGACTTTTGTTCGCGCAGATTCTGCAGGTGCTGCGAGATGCTTTCCGCCCAGTTCAGAAACGCGCATCCTCCAGAGGGTAATGCCAAACAAAATGTAGTGGGCGACAAGCAGCAGCCACGTCACTGGATACACGAAAATCAATCCGTGAACTTGACTAAATAGCCATACAATCGTGGCCGCCCCGATTCGTGCCACTACTTCCATGCTAACGATGTTCTGAAACACCTGTCTGAACACCACAGGATTAACCGATCTCTGAAGCACAATCGGTCCCAGCGTCAAACCGATCAAATCGACGGTCATCACCGAAATCACAAATGTGTACAACAACAAAACATTGAAGTTCTGCAGCGGCGGATAGAATTGCACCAGAAAACAGCTAAAAGAGGCGATCAGTGTTACGATCACCGCAATTCTATATATGTTGTACGGCTCGTTCTTTTTGTGCCCGCGCACGGAGAAGTAGACGTAGTAAATCAATGAACAGAGGCTGGCAAAAAAGTACAGTTGCGGATAACCTTTGCTGCCAGCGACCTTCAAGAACATACTCGTGCCGAATATCCAGCTGGTATTCGAGTACAAGCTGCGGCACAGCGCGCTGAAAATATGTGCCTTATAAGTGCGTGATCTCGGTTTCCAGAGTTTCAATTTCGGAGCATCTCGGCAGGATCAATTGCTATGAGAGTACCATGCCTCGTCTCTCTGCTTTCATCTGCGGAGTTCGGTCCGTGGAATCATAAACTGTGTTGGAACCGTTTACCATCCTGCATGCGATCGATTTGTTTACCGTCCGGCATTATGATGGTGTTGACAGTACCATCGGGATCGACGATCAGAGTGCGTCCATCAGCGGCCCATTCGATACTGCCTTTAGAGTCACCAATCTGAAAACTCAAGCCACCACCAGCAGTTACATGGACATTATTGTATTTTCCGTCGGTGTCTGAACGGACATAGCTTCCATCATCCTGCCGCGAAAACTTGGCGCCGCGTATTGTCGCATCTGAGAGATCGCCATTCTTATTGTAATTCGCTTCCAGGATCATCTCCCTGGTGGTGCCATCAACCACCCGCCTGATCCGTCCCTGACCGTCGCGAAATTCCGTATCGCTTGAGGATTTGACTATGTTGTCTAATACTTTCGGTGCTCGATCCAATTGATGGACGCTCAGCGGCTTCTCGATGGCGTCATATAAAGCTGGTACCGCTGCGGCTCCCATGCGAATCAGTTGTCTTTCAGCAGCATCGCGCTCCCGATAGGAATCAGAATCAACATTCCGGACGAGCCGCTGCGCTGCTGCGTGTCCGTACTGCTTTAACTGTTCCTGCGCCTGTTCTCTATCCTTGCCATCGGGTGCATTCAGTTTCTTGATTAAACCATCGATCTGTTCCTTTACTGCGTTTGGTTGCTTGTCGAAGGAGCCCAGCATTGGCGATTCTTTAATGTCTTGCTCCTTACCCTTCGGCCAGAGCGGCGGAATTTCCAAAGTGCCACCTTTTTCGCCGGAAGATTCAGTCCCATTCCGGTCCTGCGCTCCTGGCTGCGAGCGACTCCAGGACCCCGGGTCGCCCCACGACGAGGTGTAAAAGCGATTGTGAAGGGAGTCGACGTCTTTATCCGGATTAACAAATCTAGAGTCGCTCGTAGTAATTGGTTTAACAGGTGTAGAGTCAGTAGAAGTAAATGGAGTTGACATTCATCAGACCTCGTATTGAATCATGCCCACGCTCAAAGGCTAAGGCGATTTTTCTCGATTGGATCGGTGTGCATTGCGAACTATTATTGGCACTCTAAATGACTTTTAAATGACAAGTGCTCCGTCTTATCCTCATCTACGTCCCGAGGTAAATGAGGACGCGGCGTTCGATTCAGAAATTTGTGGGATGACATCGACTGGCACAGCAAGAATGTAATTGGATTCCTGCCACAGGTTTTACATGAAACGACGAGAACGCTTACGCTCTTTTGTCATGAGCGGCGGATTCAATTGCTGATGTTGCGTTGATTTTGTAGCAATGACCTCTGTAAACAACGATCACTTGCGGAGCAACAGCGAAATATTTCCTTAGCTGAGCATCAGATGCGACGAGATCGAAGTACTGCTTCGAGCCAAAATCGATTTGCTCCATCTTTTCGTCTTTCTTGTACTCACTGTCCGTCCAGTAGCCATCCATGAGATAGAAGGTCTTGTCGTCAGCCGCGCGCATTGTCGTGTGCGTTTCTTCAGCCGACGCGATGTCTTCTTTGTTCTTCAGAAGCCCAGTATCCTTAGCATCCAGAACCGCGTCTTTGCCAACAGGTGAGGAGGCAGGCCCCCCCAACGCGATCGGCCGGAAAAAATGTTGTAATCAAAAGTGAATTGAATGTCGACCGGTGAGCTCACTCCTGATGGCAAAGGCTTAAGCGAACTGTCCTGCACTGCCTTGAGCGCAGCTTGGTCTGCGATACTAACGCCGGAAGATCCTGATATTCGCTCATTGGAAACATGCCCTGAAGGGTCAAGTTTGAATGTGACCACCACCCGTTTGCTTTCGTTTCCTTTTGGAGGAGACCAAGCCTTTTTGATAGAGCGCTGCAGATCGGCCATGTAAGGACCATAATCAACATCAGCCGCAGCAGAAACCAAAGCCTTGCCTGGTGCTCCCATATCTGAAGTCGGTAGTGTTGCGGCCCGCGGCACCACAGGTGATACCGCCAGTGCCGGAGGACGGACAAAACCGACCATACGAGCAGCTCCATGACCCTCACCTGCTGGATCAGTGGCCAGAAACGAAGTGTATTGAGAGATGATGCCGTACTTTTTAGAGAGCGCAACGATTTCGTCAATGACTTCACGATTCTCGCCGTTATTCTTTGCCACTTCAGTCAGATATCCGATTCGGCGCATTGCCCACAGTCGAGCTAAATAGCTGTGACCTGACTCTTCAGCAGGGAAAGAGACAGGAAAAACATATTCCTTCGATTGACCGTTCAACTTGCCCGTGATACGAACTTTCGCATCTCCAGACGATTTGTATTCACCAATCAGCAGAACTTGCGTACCTGCGAAGATGTCTTTCACTTCCTTCGGATAAACGTTTTTTACCTCGACTCCCTCATACTTTATGGATACATCCGTCAACACAGGATTTTTTACTTTGCTGTAGAAGGAGGAAAGCGCGGTTTCCAGGCTTTCATCGGGCTCGACATATTGCGCCGTTCCATGATGATCTCCAGCCAGCTTGTTCAAGAGTCGCGTGTTAACATCGTAGCCGACGCCAAAATCAAATAGCCTGATGTCGCGATTCCAGTGTGCCTGCTGAACGAGCTGCGCTTCATTAGTTTCTCCCACAGTGGGTTCGCCGTCCGTCATGAGGATTACATACGCTGGTCTCTCGCTTTCAGTCTTGAGCAAATCTCCTGCATCAGCCAGCGCACCGCTAATGTTTGTACCGCCGCGGGCCTCTAGATCATTTATGAAAGTGGCGGCAGCTTTTTTGTTTTCGTCATTTGCCAACACGAGCTCCGAGCGAAATTGCTCGACGTCTGTGTTGAACTGTACGATGCCAAAACGATCGGTCGACCCTAGTGAGTTAACGATGAAATTGAGCGCGCGTTTGCACTGATCGATTTTCTCTCCCGCCATTGATCCAGATGTGTCAGCCACCAGTACGATATCTTTGGGAGCACTTGTTTTGGACTGCATCGGGGGAGCCATGCTGAGCAGAAAATAGCCGTTCTCGTCCCTGCGCTTCTGCACCATAAGATCAGCTGTCATCTCCTTGTCACTCGTGCTGTAGTACAGGAGAAAATCTTTGTCAGGCAGAACATTCTTGCCTGAGTATGATATGGTCGCTCGATTGTCGCCTTGTCGGCTGGAATTAATAGTGTAAGTCGGCGACCAGATCGTGCGCAGTCCTTGTGGGCTTGCAAGTTTCATATTGACGTCAATCGCCTCCGCGGGCTCAGAATTGTGGTCAGCCTTTAGCGGAAAGCTGTATTTGAACAAGCCGTTCTCAGCTTTAAGTGCTTGCGTATATTCGAGTTCGACTTTCTTAGTACCATGTGGTGGAATCGGAAATACTCTCGCACGAACCGTTTTGTAGTCGGCATATTCGAGCAGACCTGGATCGATCATTTGCCGCGCAATCGTTTCATATTGATTGCGTGCCTCCTGCGCTTCCAGAATCTTTCCCTCGACGGGCTTGCCATCTATCTGGAGCGAGAAGGAACTGAAGGTAGTATCCTCTGGCAGAGGAAAGAGATAAGTTCCTGCCAGATTCCTGTCAGTGTCGTTCGAGAATACTTGGGTAATGTACGTCCTAGCAACGGGCCCGTTGATGTCAACCTTGACGTTCTCAGATTGCAGATGTAAGCCGACCGAGACACTTCCTTTAAGAAGGGGGTGACCAGGCGGCGAGGGAGGACTTGAATCCGTTGTCGAATGGGGCGGCGAGACGACAGGCAAGTGCGGAGTCAGAGCCGGATCGACAACGATCCATCCTGATGCGAACGCAGACGTTGGTTTCATTATATAAGTAGCAGCGACCGCCATCATAAGACAAGCCAACTTTGTACACGCCCGTCGATTACGCCTCTCATAGCCGCATTCTGCTCTACCAAACCCGACGAATTCCTTTTCGGACTGAAAATTTTCGTCTCGCTCAAGACCGCTGATAACGTTCAACATGACACAATGCTCCCGCTAGATCCGCCCGCGCACCATCACTATGCTCAGGCTATGGCAGATTGCATGCGACTGCGACAGGATCTAAGCCGAAACAAGTTCAGGGTTATCCCTATGACTTGGGCTAATTTAAGAAAATGTGGGCTATTTGAAGCGATTGTTCGATAGAGCGCGCGTCTTAGAGAAGAGTTCTATGTGGCTCGCGAGGCCTTTGACGAGAGCCTCGCAAAGAGACGCACAGACAGAAAGCCTAAGCTATGCATACAGATACACTTCGATGTATCATCCGAATCTGCCAAAGTTGCTCGCGTTAATCGCTCGGCTGATTAATGCCTCTTACTCATTTTCGGGGTTCCAGGGCTTGAATGGGCGCAATTGCCCGCCACTGGCGCGTTGGTAAATGATGTGAGAGGGCTTGTCCTTGCTAGCTACGGAGCCGATTTCAAACGGACTACCGCTCTCTTTCAGTGCCCTATTAAGATGATCCAAGAATTGCGAATAGTCAATTCCGTTCTTTCTCGCGTCTTCTACGGCCTTCATATAAACATCTTTGCTGGGTGTGGCCCCGGCGTCAAATTTTGGCACTAAACTTTTCGCGATCTCATGGACACGATCATGCTCCTTCTCTAACGCTTTTCGGTCGGTAAATATTTTGTCGGTAAGAACCGTTTTTCCATCTTGCTGCAGTTCTAATTCAGCAATTGGACCGTCGACTGCAAGCTTGAATCGATAAGGAGTGTTTGCCAGTTGGGTATTCAGTTTCTCCACTATCTCTTTGTTAGTGTAGTGGGAGTCGCGTAATTCTAAAAAGGCTTTGTTTATCTGATCGGTCTTGGGTATCGTTGCTTCATCCTTAATGCCGTTAGTGATATACCTGACCCTGTCACCCAATGCGATGCTTCGTACTATCGATTCTGCAGGATTGACGTCTTTCCCCTGCGCCAGCTGCCTCTCATTGGCAGCGGCAGGGACGGTAGGTTGCAATTCACCCTGCGCACCGGTCTGGCGTTGAGCATCAAATCGGCTAGGCCCGTTCGGGTCTCCACCATCCCCTGATCCTTGTGGTCTCTTCTGTGCGAGAATGCTCAGCGCCAGTTCAGCCAATGGCTGCGCTGCATCTTGTGCCTTCAAATTGAAAGGATCAGTGCAAACTACGTCCTGCGGCAAAGAGCCTGCTGCTTTCATATTTGTTTGGGTTTGATTCGTTTGATATTGCTTCATTGCTTCGAGATCAACATACGGAGCATTTGACATTGATTCATGTGATGATGCTTGTACATGTTCGAATCTAAGATTCATAACGGTTACCTCTCATGTCAGGTTTCGCAACACCAAAACCAGAACCGCAATTGTTGCGGTACCTAGCAAACGGATGCGCAACCACAACCGTTCTTGCTATGAGTAACCTACAAAGCGAAAATGACATTTACTGGGCAGACGCCAAATGACCCACCTGGACGATCCTTGAGACGTCTTCACGGCTCTCTTTGTCCCAAGCTGGCGTAGACATGCCTCGGTTGATGTAGGCATGCAATGTTTCGAATCGAGTGACGCTCACTGTAAATCGGACTTGACCAGAACTGCCCAATAACCCAGAGACTGCTTTGCTCGGTGCCCAACTGCATCGCTGATGTTCTGCACGGAATCCGATGGCATCTCTCCAAAAATCATCGAACAGTCTGCCGTGGTGATAAAGGCGCCTGCGGACACCGGTTTACAGATGCAGACAGCATGCGTATGCACGGGGGTGAGCTGGCTTACAGCATCGGTTGTCAGAATACAGGTACAACTCGCCAGACACAGAGCGGTAAGAATGTCTGCTCTCAAGCGCTCCGTCTTCGTTAGGTTTGTCCAGGTCTGCCGGGTCAACCTGCCGAACGCGCCAATGACGAGCAGGCTTAACAGAAACTGTACGCCAAGCCGGACAAAATCAATGTGCGCATGCGCAGCACATTTAACTAGCACATGCGGAGGAGCGAATATCGCCGCATATCCCTCCGACCAGCTCGATGCCGGCGTGTTGTCGTAACAAACACCAATCCAGGGTGGATAGAGAACCATTAGCAACCAGGTGACGCTTACGGCAAGCGCCAACGAATGAAGATTCACTTTCATGACAAACACCTCTTCGGGCACTTCATTGAATAGACGGATGGACAGGCAAAATTAGGCAGGAACTCCCTGGCTGAGCAAGTTGATGGACTGGAGAGGCTTGCTGCGGAGCGTCCGGTCATTCTTGCGGATTACGGGAATCGCAAAAGTCGTCAAAATAATGCCTAATCATTGTTCAACCGCACACAGATTTTCTGACATTGGGTTGCATCTCACCGATTGTCTCGAGCACGTGGGCCCTGGTGAAATTGTCGGAGATGTTCGCGAGCTTTTCTAGTGGAGGCACCACGCCGAAGCGCGCTGCCGAATCCTTCTGCCACCACCAGACAAGACCTCGATTCCATCTTCGGTTGACTTCGCCGATCAGTCCTTACAACTTGTTCGAGGTTCTGATATCCCATGATAGATCTGCTTTCGCTAAACTGTTGAACAGGTGTTCTCACCAGTATCGATATGGTGCACAACCGGGAGCGGAAGTAAATCAGCTAAAGAGCATCAGGTCAGTGGTTACTTAATTGAAAAAGGCATGCTGATTCGGCTTGCACTGGATTCCATGCGGGGCCGCCTCCATATGCTTGACAATAGAAAACCGTCGGTCGAGATGTCCGATTTGCCGGTATGTAATTTCTAATTTCTCTTCAAGGCGGCCCAGGACAGGCCCAGAAAAATTGTCGATGCTGGAAAGCTAAGCCGACAGTGGGATTTGAACCCACGACCTGCGGTTTACGAATTCGCTCTCGCGAAAACTTTTTCTTGCGCAGTTGCGGGTTGATCGCTTAGAATGCAGTCATGATGCTGGTTTGCATCAGTCGCTAGTTTTCTCAACTGTTCTCTTCATTTCTAGATTTTCTCGCAAATTGCGGCCCATCAGCGGCCCACGAACAACGAAAACCAAGGCTTCATCAAATAAAACGCAGATCGGAGATCTGTCGCTGATAGATCGGCCTTGAGCACTCTCAGGAGAAACGCCATATGTCGGTAAGAAAATACCAAAAGCTCAATTTTACGAAACGGGCATTAGATGTGCTTATGCCACAGAAAAATTCGGGAAGACAGGAATATTCTGATGAAGGACAACGTGGACTGATGATCAGGGTCAGCGCCAACGGAAACAGATACTTCTATGTCCGCCGAAAGGTTCAGGGTCGCGATCAGCGCATAAAACTGGGACGGTACCCCGAAATCACGATCGAGCAAGCTCGCAGGGAAGCCGCCAGAGTGATGGCCGATGCCGAAAGCATCCTTAAGAACGAAGAGGAACAGGCTGAAGGACCAGATCCAACAGTCGAAGAGCTTTTTCGCAACTATGTAGAGGGATACGCTCGGCTAGAATGCGTTCGCATCAAGGAAATAGAAAGAGATTTCGTGCGTTATTTTTACGACTGGCGCAATCGAAGATTTTCGACAATCACCCGATTAGACGTGCAATCAAAAGTCAATCGCTTGCAACGCGACCACGGCCGGGGTGGCGCTAACCATGGCATAGTCCTCATGAAGGCGGCGACAAATTGGAACTTAAAGCGGGGCTATATCTCCGGTGAAAATCCATGGAACTGCGTCAGCGCATTTAAAATGCAAGCGCGCGACAGATTCCTCCTTCCCAAAGAGCTGGAACGATTCTTTGGCGCCGTAGCCCAAATGCCTAATGTCACTGTGCGTGACTATATTCTCCTGAGCGTCCTGACCGGCGCAAGACAACGAAATCTGCTAACCATGCGGTGGGATGACATCGATTTCGAAATGGCTGCCTGGCGCATACCGAAGACCAAAAACGGCGACCCCCAACTTGTTCCCCTGACCACGGCAGCCTTGAAACTTTTGCGACAACGCTTCGAACATCGAGACAGCGAATGGGTTCTTCCGGGTAGAATCGCAGGACAGCACCTGGTTGAGGTGAAGCGAGCATGGAAAAACGTACTCAAGGAAGCAGGCATAACTAACTTACGAATCCATGATTTGCGCCGAACTCTCGGAAGCTACATGGCCATGAACAACCACAGTCTGCAAATTATCGGAAAAGCGCTTGGTCACAAGTCAACGCAAGCTACACAAATTTATGCCCGATTAACGTACGACCCGGTGCGCGCAGCCATGGAGCAAGCGCAAGCGCAAATGTTGAACTTAGGGCGCGTGCCGCTGAATGTAGTCACCATTCAAACACTGGCCAGTGCCGACGAAACAGCAAACCAGGGCGCTGGTGATATCGCCACTCTATGACCGTCGATCCACCGTGCTTTTTTCCTTCGTTTACACCGAAGGGGTTAGGAGTTCGAGTCTCTTACCGCCCAAGGCTTTTCAGGATCGACTTTTCGAACGTTCATCCGATGTTCATCCAGGCGGATGGAACTTTAAATCTGTCACAAGCCCCAATATTGATACCGAATACGGTGCACTTCTGTTCTCCCCTGAACGTCTGTACTATGCGCCGCAGGCGCGAAATCGGCATAGGGGGAACCCTCACGGGTTCCGCCCTGCCACACCACCGTGCGTACGGGTCCGTACACGGCGGTTCGGTGGTTGAGTGCCATCTGAATAGATGCGTGGGAGTCCTAGGTCATCAAAGTATCGGTTCGGTAGAGCGATGCCCAGCGCCGGTGATATGCTTATGCGCCAGTTCCCCTTAGAACTGCCCGCGGTGCAGGCGGCGAGTGATGCCGTCACGCCCCGCTTAGTCAGCTCTTTGTATCGCTTCTTGGGGGTCTTCCATCGTGTCCAGAGTAAACTTCGAAGCCGGCGTCTTAGCCAACGTTCGATGTCTCTGAACTCCAATGTATCCTCGCAGATACTGTAATACTGTCTCCATCCCTTGAGGTACTTTGACAGTTCTGCAATGATTTCCTCGAACTTGCCGGTCCGTCTTGGGTTAGTTAGTTGCCTTAGTTTGTCCTTCGCCCGGTCGATGGACTTCGGTGCTATTCGCACTCTCAGCTCGTTCCGGGAAAAGGTAAAACCCAGGAATTTTCTCTCCCACGGTCGCGCTACCGCGCTTTTGGTTTCATTGACTTTCAACTTTAGTTTCTTGTCAAGGAACCGTGTAATGCCTTCCATCACTCGCTTTCCTGCGCGTTCGCTTGCTACGTAGATGTTGCAGTCATCGGCGTACCTTGCAAATCGCAGCTGGCGTTTTTCCAGCTCTTTGTCGAGTTCGTCCAGCATTACATTTGAAAGCCACGGTGATAGCGGACCTCCTTGCGGCGTCCCTTCTTCCTCCTCAATGACCACACCGTCTACCATGACACCAGCATTTAGAAACGCTCGTATCAGTTTGAGCAGCCTTTTGTCCTTGATCCTTTTCGCCACTAGGCTCATGAGTACATCGTGGTTAACCCGGTCGAAGAACTTTTCCAGGTCAATATCCACCACCCACTGCTGTCCACTGCTTACATACTTCTGCGCTTGTTGAACTGCTTGATGCGCTGAGCGATTTGGACGAAAGCCATAGCTTGACTCCGAGAATGTATGGTCCCAGTATCTCTGCACCACCCGTAGTATCGCTTGTTGTACTAGCCGATCCACAGTGGTAGGGACTCCGAGCTTCCTCGTGCCGCCACCGGGCTTCGGTATTTCCACTCGCTTTACTGCTTTTGGCTTATACGTGCCGTCCAGAAGACTCTGGCTGAGTTTGTCGCGATTGTGCGCCAGGTATTCTCCCAGTTGTTCGACATTCATTTTGTCGATGCCGGGCGAGCCCTTATTCGCTCTCACTTCAAAGTAAGCTTCCATCAGGTTGAGAGCATTCGCCACCTCTTCCATCAAGCTCTCTGGCACCGGGACTTCAGTTCCACCCACCGCCATTTCTGCTTCAGCTCCTTCCCCGGTAACCCTACAGGCTTCACCTTTGGGTATTCCGGGCAAGGGCAGTTTGAGCTGCTTGTTCTGCTGCGATTCAGTCATGAGATAGTGTCCTTCTTTTCCCTGCCTTTAAATCCTTGCGGATACCGTTCGGGCTCTCGTTCAGGGGTTCTTCTTTCCCGAACTTCCTGCCCTCTGCTGACTTCTGGGTGGCGGTCAGGCCGCCTCTCGGCTGCCTCAGTCCATCTCTGGACGCCATCCAGATCTCTCGAGGTAAGTTCAATGTCATTCCCTGAATCCTGCCGAATTTACATACGGAACTCTTGATGGTTATGGGCTTCGTCTTTCCGGGCATACTCGCCCAGTTCCGTCTGCCTCAAATTCAGTTTCTGTACGTCAGGACCCAGGTTCGCTTCACGCTTCCTTCAGACCCAGCCTCGCGACTGACGCCCTTGCGTTTCGCTAACACTTCACCACCATCAGGTTGTGTAGAGGTCTCTCACCTCCTTGTCATTGAACATGCTCGTCACACCCGGGGCCAGCCGCGCAGCGGCAACTGAACAAATTGCACGAAGACCACTTTGGTCAGGCGTTAGTACGTTAAGATGCCGTTGGAACAAAGCTTTCCGGCGGTGACAGTATTTTGATTGTTGACGTGGCTTTCCGATCGTCTCAGATGCAAATTTGCACGCCTTTTTGCAGCTTTTTTCTATGCTCTCAACGAAGTTCTGGCGTTTTAAGAGATCACGCTAAAACACATACAGCCACCTGGGTCTCGGGCGCCGATAGTATTTTCGACATTACTGCAGATTACTGTATAGCTAGCTGCATTTATCACAAGGCGAACTTTCAGCATCATTTTCGAGCTTAAAAATTGCCAGCGCAACACACGAAGAAGCGCGAAATCAAGCCATCGTTGTTTTTGATGGTATTGCCACTCAACCGTTGGCAGACAACGAATTTAGGAATCGGCATTGATTTATCGCTAAAACTCCAATTTTTTCAAGTGCTAAAAGTCAGCGCCCGTGCGCTCTTCGGAGAACGGCAGTTCGCTCTTTATCTTGGTATACCGGATGGTGAAGCCACAGGCAGGCAAAACGTCGGGCAGGATGATCGAAGATTGGCAACGCGATCGAAGTTTGGGAAAGCATCGCAGTTTGGGCACCACAATCAGATGCTATAAGCGAACGGCCATGAAGCTCAAGAAAGCATAAGCGCTTTGAATAATTCGAAATGTGCTTGGGCTGCTTCGGAACGTGGAGAGGCAAAGCCGTCCATCTCGCATTATCCACACAGACATCACGGACTGTCGTACGAACAGACGAGCGTGGATAATGTTTCTATGGGCAGTAGGAACCTCAGCTGCTAGAATCTCAAATCGCGAGAGTGACGTTTATGCTTGTGTTCAAGAGTTCGATTGGTGTCGTATTTGTCGCAGTAATCTTTTCGCTGTCACCGTGCACAATTGCCCGTGATTATCTTGCGCAGTTCCCACAAACGCGAAACAGACCGGGCCAATGGCCGCAGACGCAACGCGAATCCATACAGGTTTGTATTCTTGGAGCGGTCGCCCAGCCTGGAATATATGAGCAACGAGACATTGACGGTCCAGGATTGACAATCAACCGCGCACTTGAGCTGTGCGGCGGCTACACTGCTTATTCAGATCTTCGTCGAATAAGAGTCGGCCGCATAGACTCAGAAGAGTCGTACGAGCTCGACCTGACGAAGCCACCGCCAAAGAATGGAAGTCTGGCAAAACGAATTTTACTGTCAGGCGATGTCCTGTTTGTTCCTACGAGGAATAGTGCTAATGCAATCAGGTGGAGCGGGCTCAACGAACCGGGACGGGTCGCTGTTTTGGGATGCGTCGGCGGTTCAGGATTTGTGAAGTGCGAGGCGCACGAAACTCTTCGCTCTGTTATCAAAAAAGCAGGTGGCTTTAAGTATGATCACCTGATTAACGAAGTCGTAGTCATGCACATCGAAAAAGACAGGAACCATTTGGTGAAAAGTATGTACGGAGCTCATGCCACACTAAGCAGTGGACTTCATCTGCATCCGGGTGACGTAGTATTCATCAGCGGGTGTCCTGTTATTCACCAGCATGCCGATGTTCTTCCGTTCTTTTAGCAGCATAGGTACGGTGGGACCTCTAATAGAGGCGATTCAGTCACAAATCAAACTTCCGCAGTTCAGCTCTGTAGCACTCGGGCCGCTGCCGCAGACTTGACAACAAAAACCGTCGGTCAAAATGCCCGGAATTTCCGCTGTATAATTTTTAATTTCCCTTCAAGGCGGCCCATCAGCGGCCCAGAGAAATTGTCGATGCCGGAAAGCTAAGCCGACAGTGGGATTTGAACCCACGACCTGCGGTTTACGAAACCGTAGATTTTAGTAAAATTGGCGTTTTTTGAAAGTCGCGCGAGCACGGCAAAATCATGCTAAAATGCTGATGTAGAGCGGCTTTAGACATTTTTCTCTAGTTTCACCAAAATGTCAAAAATTGCTAGAATTTTTTTTCAAAGGCGTCCCAAAGGCGTCCCAGGAAAATTCAAAGCACCGCGTTCTGAAAACGGTGATCTTGGCGGCTGAAAAACCCCAACGATACGTGTCCTAAGCACGCGTTCTAAAAAAACGGCGTCCAGGGTGTCCCAGTTAAAAGTCCAAGCACGTGCTCTCAAAACGGCAGTCCTGACGGCTAAAACCAAGGAGTCATGATCTAGTAAGCGTCTTCAAAAAGGCGTCCCAGAGGCGTCCCAGTCTGTGAGGTGTACATGGCCAACAAAATCAATTTCAAAAAGAAAACACTCGACGAGCTACCGCTGTCACCGCACGGGCAGCGGATAGAGTTTTTTGATGAGCAGCAGCAAAACCTGATCATCAGAGTTTCGCACCTGAACAAAGTCTTTTATGTGCGGCGCAAGGTCGCGACACAGGATCAAAAAATACGCCTTGGTCCATACCCTGAGATAAGCATCGAGCAGGCTCGAAAAAAAGCTCTTGCGGTACTGACCGAATTTGCCGAAGGACGTCATCCTAAACAGGTGGCAAAAACAATCAAGGGCGAACCGACAGTAGGAGAGCTTTTTGCAAATTACGTAGATGGGCACGCACGTCATCATTGTGTGCGACTAAAAGACATGCAGAGGGATTTCGATCGGTATCTGAGTGACTGGAAGGATAGAAGACACATTGAGATCAAACGAAGCGATGTGCAGTTAAGGGTAACTAAAGTACTGAAAGAGCATGGACCAGGCGCAGCGAATCACATGATCATATTGATGCGAGCAGCGATGAACTGGAACCTGAGAAATGAAACCATCAGTGGTGACAATCCATGGGGCACTGTTAAGCAAATGCGGATTCATCCCCGAGAGCGTTTTCTTCAACCGGATGAGATGGGTAGATTCTTCAAGGCTCTCGAACACATTAAGGACCGCACGATACGCGACTATGTATTGATCAGTCTATACACTGGTGCGAGGAAAGCGAACGTGCTGGCGATGAGATGGGATCAGATCGATTTCAATCTGCAGCTCTGGCGAATCCCTGGCACGTCATCTAAAAACAAAGAATCTTTAGTCGTTCCACTAACGAGCAGCGCCATAGCTTTACTGAAGACGCGGAAAGATGAGGTTGATGGCGCATGGGTCTTTCCGGGCAAGAAAGAGGGGTGTCACCTTGTAGAGCCTAAAAAGGCCTGGTACAAGCTGCTTGAGAGTGCAAAGATATCCGATCTTCGGTTACATGACCTGCGCCGGACGCTGGCCAGTTATATGGCGATGGGCAACCAAAGCTTGCAGATGATCGCAAAGGCTCTGGGACATAAAACCATTGCTGCTACGCAGATCTATTCGAGATTGATGGCTGATCCGGTTCGTGATGCTATGGAAAAAGCGCAAACAGATATGCACAACGTGGTCGCCAGCGCCGGAGGCCACTCTAACCAGTGATTGTTCAGCCAAAATGCATTGCGCGAGTGAGATGCGATTATTTAGCCTGTGATCTGTGTTATAGCATGTGTCCATCTTATGCCCTCGCGAGGTCTACGCTATGCGCTGGGGAAGTCGCCAAAAACCGTTTTGCTTACGACAGAAATTTCTTAAAGTCATCGTCATTAGTCTTATGTCGACAATGCCGGGGTTCGGCGCGCAAGAGAGCGACAAAGCAGTGCGGTGCCAAGACAATGTCGATCAGATCAAGCCTTACGATCCTCATAAATGACTTACTGTGCTGTTTTGGAGGGGGACTCGCACTTCGGTCCCAACAAGCGTGCCTGTTTGTACGTTGATGCCAACGGCAGACCGGCGATCTATCCTTCACCTAGGATCGATCGGCAAACACGACGTAGGAACGATCTGAAAGACATGTCGTTGCCAGAGATCCAGGCGCTTTGGGGCGCAGGATCATCAAAGACTAACGATTGCCACTCGTTTGAGTTGACGGAATACTACGCTGGCGGCTGGCAACAGGTGCACATCGACCTCGCGTTTGAAAACGGTAAGTGCCGAGACTTCAGGGTTGTCGGCCCTCACATCGCTGTTTCTGGGTGGATGCCGACGGCCAATATCCCAGAGTTTTGTCCTCTGCAGACATCTCTCAAGATTTTCTGTGTTTGACAGTACATAGGGCTTTTATGTCTGCGACGAATTCGTCGCTTTGATCAAATCTGTAGTAGCGTCCGCCACTGGCTTTTGCGAATTCAAACAGGGCATTGACACGTTTGTCCGGATGATTGTTCAGGTCCAGAGCGTAGATTCTGATCGGCGCTCCTTGCAGTACCAGGGGGATGTTTTTCGCCAGCATTGAAATGTCAGCGACGCAAGTGTCCCCCTTTCCTGTGATCAAGATCAACAAACTGGGATCTGAGAACGTTTTGAAATCGCTCTCTAACGAAGCAGTTACGGCGTATCCGAGCGGGCTCATCCCAGCTGGTTGCAGTTCTTGGATGTCTTCGAGAATCTTCTTTTTGTTCTTTGGTCCGATCGGCTCGATCAATTGAGTATCGCGGCAATCGGCCTCCATGTAACCTCCCTGACCCTGCCCATAGGTGCGCAGGCCAATATTGAGATCGTTCGGTAAGACCTGCAAAAGTTGCTCGACAACCTGTTTCTCTTGTGTCATGCGCGTCAGTCGGTTGGTGGATGGGTTGCGCATCGCATAAGAACAACTGAGCAGAAACAAGATATTGCGAACTCGCTGCTCACGTGCACCAGCAGATTGATGCGCAGCAGGGTTTTCTGGATCGTTAAGGTCTTGTGCACCACAATTTAATTGACTTGAGATAGACAAAAGCAATGCGAAGGAAAGCCAGCGCAGAAACATTTCATTCATGTAAATTCTTGAGAGAATAGTTCTGCCGCCCTCTTTGTATGCACGAATATTCGTCCAGTCAGATCATACCTCCAAGATCATGACTGAGTCATTTGGGTGTACCGCGAAATAAACCTGTTCAAAGCGACGCCGGCCAAAAGTCGAAGACTTGCTAATGCGGATACTTCGATTAGTCGGCCCCGGTGGCAGGCAGTGATAGTTGAGCATGTCTTGCGACTTATGTGTCTCGACGCAACTCGAATTTATCGACACGTCCGTTGTTGAAGTGAATGCCGAAGCGTGTCTCGCTGTCCTTGCCCACCGCCCCTAGGTCATAGCTTATCCAGTTATAGTCGCTCATTGCCCAATCAGGTTTTCCTAAGAGCCTGTACAGCTCTTGCTCTGACATGCCGATGAGCTTATATCTGTGTTCGAGATCGCCCAGCATCGCGAATCTTTGATCCTCATTGCTCTGCCAGGCTTGGGCAACAAACGGCCGTGGTGCAGGATCATGTGGCTGCAGCAATTGTCCTGCCACAAAGAAAAGGAGTGAAACGAAAGCTATCACTACAACCGCGAGGACTGCAATTGCAACGGCAGGGTGTAGAGGTTTTTGTTGATTGATCATTGCCACCAATCCTTGACGGCCGGCGGCGAGGCAGCCTGCTCGATTTTAGCGTTCTCGGCCTATTTTCCGATGTTATTAGACGGTTGCGCAGGATATGTGCTTAACCCTTGACTGGGGACATAGTAAAGCTTGCTCGATCCGAAATCACCTCCACCAAAACCGTCTCCGTGTCCATCACCATAACGACCGGGATAGGTTTTGACTGGTGTAGACCTGGTGTCGATCCCGCCGGCGGAGCAACCTGATCGGTGGTTATCATTTGCCTTCGGCGGCGGCGGTGGTGGATTTGCTGCCGTCGAGCCTATTTTTCTGAGAACATCGGCTGCTTGTTCGTCGGTCATTGTCACGTCAGAGAGCGGCGCAGTAAGAACGGTCCGTATTTCGGTATCGTCGCCAGCGATGTCGCCGGGTCGATCCATTACCAGGCATTCGATTTTCTTTTCTCGCCGAATCGACATCCCACGAATAGCCTTAAATATCAATTCAGCCCGCTCACCTGGCAAGAATGGTTTAAGTCGTTGCGAGTCTTCTGAGTCACTCGCTTTCACACCGCCGATCGCAAATGCCAGCATCAACTTGGACAGCTTCCATAGCATCGATGTGTGAAAGAGAACACCGGACAACCAATTGAGCCATAATGGGAAAAGCATGTTCATACTCAGTATTGTGACATAAGGAACCAATTCGACCAACTTGGGAGGATTGTTATGTTCGTCCGGTAGTGAGCCTCGCCGCTTGCTCAACCCGCGCGAACCACTCATGTAGTAACCTGTTAGAAAAGCTCTAGGCTTGCAGCAACTGCCACCAGGCTATGCGAAATGCAACATTGCGTAACTACAGGACGCTCGGCTTCCTTTCGCTGCTGCCGAATAGTTCAGCACGTTTGAAAGAGAAAAGCTCAGTCACGGAAAGAACAAAGCGAGCGGCACTCTTACTGGAACTTCAAAGCCGCGCTGGCGATAGCATTCTGTCATAGACCCATATTTTGCCTTCAGAACCAACGTTTCATCCCGCACACTAAAATGGCTAGCAAGGTCTCTGATCTCATAGAGTTGCGCCTGGACAACAAGCCGACAGCTCTTTCGACCTGTTGAAAGGTCCGTTATCTGCACGTATAGCAACGCGGAATACGAACCCATTCCCTTTAGCTTTAAGAAAGGTTCGATCAGGTATTTGCCTGAGGTCACGGTTTTGGTATGCAGGTGGATTGCCGTGTCAGATCCTTGGACAAGCAAGATCTTTCGCGCCTGCTCGATCGGTTCTAATTCGCTGCCTTCTTGCACGGCAATAGCAGTAAGGATTTCTGCTATCAAGTTGGTGACATAGCCGTTGTGATCAGCATTGAGACGGGCGACGTCAACACCGACTCTGACGTGATACATGATAGTCGAAACGACAGGGAGTATGCCGCGCAGCTGAAACTGTCCAGGCGGTAAATCCGGATCATGCAGCAGTAAAATATGGTCGCATGGCGATAGCCTGTAGTTGTGGTGCTCAGCCAGAAGTGTCGCGTACCTTAATCCGATCTGTTCAAGATCCGGAACATCGTCAGCAGCATCTTGTCCGTACAGTCGAACGCGAACCTCTTTGATTAGCTTTTTCTTGCGCTTTTGTAAATCGGTCTGCTTCATGCTTATGGCACCGACGACCAAATGTCGCCCTTAATCTCATCAACATCCTGCGGAAGAGCGATCCTGTACAACAGGCACAAAATGCGTTCTTGGCGAGGAGACGATCGCCTATACAACAGCTCGGGTAGGTCCGCCACAGCGACTTCGACAATCTCGTCTTGGGCCAGCCGGCGCGGAAATCCCGGCACGGGCTCGAGGTCATCGAATGGAGTGTTCGCGTCGGACAGCCTGGCGTCAATCCAGACGGCGCCCCGATGGTCGCGGTTTCTTAGCAGTAACTTGCGCATAAGCAAATACTATCAGTGCCACGTGGGGTGGTCCATACGCCTCACTGTGTGGACCAGGAAATTGTAATTTCAGTTTTGGCGGTTCGTGAAAGACGAACCATAATGGCGATGATATTCACAATGACTGCGCGCGCAATGCGGCTTTCGCAGGGTGAACCAAGCCAAAGCACCTTGAGTTCACGCCACGATTAGGCTGCCACAAGCAACATGCTGCAATTCTGGTAATGCCTGTGGTTTGATAGTCGTATAGCGCCGTCGAGCAGAGAAATGTTTGAAAGATTTACGCAAGAGGCTATAAAAGTGATCATGCTTGCTCAAGAAGAAGCACGCAGGCTCGGTCACAACTTTGTCGGCACCGAGCAGATGTTGTTGGGATTGATTGGAGAAGGAGATGGAGCAGCGGCTCTCACATTGAAAGCTCAGGGTGTGACTTTGAGCAAGGCGCGTGAAGAGGTGGAGAAGATTATTGGACGAGGCCAGGGCAAGGTCGGTGTAGAAATCCCGTTCACACCGGAGGCCAAACGAGCACTTGAGGAGTGTTGGGATCAAGCGAGGCAGCTTGGTGATAGTTGCATCGGCACTGAACACCTGCTGATGGCATTGATTGCAGACGTTGATGAGCCTAGCCTCTCTGGTGTGGCCGTCAGGGTGCTGGAAAATCTCGGAGCCCAATTAGATCAAGCGCGCACGCAGATTATGTATCTTAGAAAAGAAACGGCGCCGCCCGTGTATGAGCCCTTCATATCATGGGTGCTCAGGCGACTGTTTGGCAACCAACCACCAGCGCAGATCCTGTCCAAATCGGGCAAGCAAGCACTTCAAGTTGCCCAGGATGAAGCGCGCGCAACCGGACAGCGCATCGTCGGATCAGAACACCTATTGTTGGCGATCCTAAAGGACCAGAATAGCCTGTCGGCGCAGATTTTGACCGCCGCAGGATATACACTAGACACTGTAAACAGCAAGGTGAAGGAGCTGGTTCAACAAGGACCGGGCGATCTCGGACAGCCATTAAACAACACTCCGCGCACAGAAAGAATCATTGCACTAGCGCACAGAGAGGCGCGTCTTTCAAGAGCGACAGAAACCAGTGTGGATCATCTTTTGCAAGGGATTCTCAGAGACAATCGAGGAATAGCGCGTGAAGTATTGAACGAGTTAGGAGCCGATTGTGACAATCTGAGAATTAGTTTGTTGGAAAAAATGCACGAATACACTTAGAACATCAACGATAACCTATGGACAATATCGAGACTTGCAGAAGACTGGCTAATTTGGCTACGGAAGGCTTGCGTCTTAAGAACGAGGGAAAAACCGTGGAGGCAATTGACTGTTTCGAGCGGGTCCTGCGCGAAGATCCAATTTGGGATCACGGCACTGCGGCACAAGAATTAGCTCAGTGCTATCAGAGCTTGGGCGATCTGGTAACTGCAAGAAAATACTACGAGAACGCCCTTACTCAGTGGCCTGACTATGACATTTTCGTTCACAATTACGCAATATTTTTAGCTAAGAATGGCTCGCCAAGCGAGGCCCTGCCCTACTTGCGCCGGGCTCTGGCAAACGAGCGAAGCTCTGCCAAGCCAAGCTGCATAGAGTGGTTTGAAACATTGATAAAAAATGCCGGCTGCGAAGCTGGGTTATCGCCAAGAGAGATCGAAGATCTTCTGCAAGTTTCAACCTGAGCTTAGTTGAGGATGATTAACCGATGAAGGTGAAGCGGTATTTTAAATAAACAGAGTCACTTAATTGCCGCGCTCGTCATCCACTTCAATGGGGTGTTCTCGTAGCCATTGTAAGTCTTGCTCAAATAAATCGCTCTGCCCGAGCTTGTCGTAAGCCTTCGCTCGCAAGCGATAATACGGTGCTTTATCTGGTCCTTGCGCCAGCTCGATGCTGCTGCTGAAGTGAGCGACAGCGTCGTCATACATCTCAAGCTCAAAACAGGCTTTAGCCAGCCAGCAATGCCCATCGGCACTGGCATTACACAGCTTGACTGCTTCGGTGGCGGCATCAAATGCATCTTGGTATTTTCTGCTTTCAAAAAAGGCTTGGCTAAGCTTCACATAACGAACGGATTGTTTCGGTTGGTCAAGCTCAATGGCTCGCTGGAGATCTTTGATCGCCGCATCCCAATCGAAAAGTCCGAGGTAGACCATGCCTCGTACATAATAACCTTCAGCATCGTTCGGATTGAGCTCTATGCTTCGGTCGATATCAGGCAAGGCCTTTTGGTCGTCCCCCAGCTTATGCAACGCCCTGGCTCTGCCGTACCATGCATACGCGTTGCTTGCTTGGCCATCGATAGCTTTACTGAAATCATCAACAGCTTCGAGGTACTTGTGCAAGCGGCTGTGCATATGTCCACGCCACAAGTAACCCCGTACATCCTTGCGCTCTTGCCAGTAAGACTGACTTACCCGGCAGAGGCTAGCGTTTGCTTGCTCGTCCAAATCGATCACACGGCTGAAGTCAGCAACAGCCTTTTCAAATTCTTGCAATTGGGCACAGCTTTTGCCGCGCCAGAAATATGCCGTTGTCGTCCACCAATCGGCGCCAAGCAACAGGGCCCGAGTTAGATCGCCGACGGCATCTTTGTACTGTTTGCGCTTGAACTGGAGAATGCCGCGAGTGATGTGGAATTTACTGCCGTGAGTCAGCCTCGCAAGTACCCACAGTGCCCGCCGGCGTACAGCAGCATCTTGTGATGACACTCTTTTTTCGATCTCTTGCTTTAGTTGTGGCGACTGCACTTTCTTGGCTAACCGGCAATAGTAACGGAACTCACGGCGATCGCGATAGTCGATGGCGTTCAATACAACTTTGGCCAGCCGCGCCTGATACAGCTCATTGAGTTGATAGCGCAATATATGCCTGATCAAGTCTTGCTTGATATAGCCCGAGCGAAAGCACCAGGGATCGATCTCGAGAAATCTTACAGCCGGCTCTAGAGCTTTAGGATCGCGGCGCTGCAAGTTGCGGAAATTTTCTTCGAATTCATCAGTATAGAAATCATCCTGTGCCTGATGCCATAGCGCCGCAGTCAGACGCCAGAGATGCTCTTCTGCACGCCTGTCTGGCTGACGACGGTAAAGATCGAATGCTTCATGACACAAAAGACGTGCCTGCTCTAGCCGCTGCGCTCGCTGCAGCAGATCGAACGGCTCAGGTGTCGGCAACAAGTCCTCTAGTCGCCGCCGCAACTCGTCCATCTTTTGTCTGCGGGTTTCTTGCATGATTGTTAAGCACCCTAAAAGGATCCACTGTGCTAATTCTAGCGGGCAGTCAATACTCTAAGTTGAGATGGTTGCTCTCTATCCCGTTGCTTCGCTATTTTGTGAGAAGCAATTGCAAGACCTTCTCAAGCTGGATGCCCTCAAATGGTTGTAGGGCGGGGTAACGTTCTCGAGAACAAGAGTGATAGATACTTGATGGCGAACTAGCGTGCCGCGATAAGATTGCAGGGTATGGTTTCAAACTGCGCAATTCAGCCGAGTTTTGAGAGAGCATGAAGAGACGACCCAGTTGGATAAGAAAACCAAGGAGTCAGCCAAACGGAACTAGGTCAGACCATGCTTTTGTAAGCTATGGCCGCTATCTTACCTCAAGACAAGCTTTGCGCCTGGAGACATTAATAGCAAAGGATCCGACTGACGTTGGGTCTCGCCTGCAGCTGATTGGCTATTATGGCGAGCACCCGGATCTGCATTGGAGAACTCGATCGCTTGTGTGGGCGCACAAGTTTTGGATGATAGAAAACAGACCAGCCGATTATGCATGCTATTACTTCGGCAGGCCACAATCCCAACAACGAGCCGATGAATATAAGCGAACCTGGCTGCGTCAAGTTCGCAAGCATGCAAGCAATTGGAATGTGCTGTGCAACGCCGCGAATTGTTTGCTATACGTCGATGAGGCGCTGGGCTACAGACTCTTTCATCGAGCACTCAAACTGAAACCAAAATGGGGGCTGCCAGCAAGACGTATTGCCCAGTCATATCGCGCGAAAGCCATTAAGGGACCAAGAGATCAGCGCGCAAATAGTGCAAAAAATGCATTTAAGTACGCCCAGTTAGCACTGAAACTACAAGACTCGCCTGGTGAAAAGAAGGGAATTCTGACCGAATTCACACATGTCGCGATCAAGTACCATCAATTTGACCTGGCTCGTCGATGGGCGAACAGATTGGTCCGCCTCGAATTTGAAGATTTTACTATGTGGCAACAGTATGGATATGTCTACCTTACAGCGCTTGAGTACGCACAGGGAAATCTTCATCGCACTAAGATTTATCTAGCGAAGCTAACTGAATCTTTCAAGAAAGCACCGTGCCACGTCATGAGCCACCCGATGCTGCTCGCGTTGCTGCAAGATTTGGTGGCGCAAGGCGAGACGGAAACCGTATTGTTCTATGCTGACGCAGCCTGCGAAGCGAGTGAGAGCAATGCAGCTAAAAAGCAATGGAGAGCGTGGGCAACAATATTGCGGAGAGGAAAAACACCGGCCTTCGAGTGGACAAAAGTGCCGCCATGGAAACGGAGTTAAGTAAACTCAAATTGAATGAAACCGTTTGGCCACGAATTGTCATAACATCGAATTTGCATCAATCTGACGTAGTAAATGGAAGTGCAGCAATTGCAAGTGTGAGAGTTGTGAAAAGCAAAATAATCCAGGGCGGCATTCTCGCTTGTGCTGCGATGTTGGCAACAGCAATTCTTTTGCCTCAATGTCTATGTGATGCTTCTGCCAAGACTAACAAATCAAAGAGTTGCATTGTTATAGGTCCAGCTGTATTTCTCTCTTGCAAACGTTTTCAATTTGTTCCGGCAGATCCTTTTGACGATTTGAAGGAGTGCGGACTCAATGATAACGAGAAGAATTTTGAAGACGTGCGCACCTGGTTCATTCACAATGTTTATGCCAAGATAAATGACTCCACCCCTATCTATAAAGAAAAGCCTGGTTATTACCTGCTGCTGTTCTCGCAGCCGTTTCCGCTGCCTTTACCAGAGGGAGATCATGGCCGCTTCATGCTTTTGCATGTTGCCTTAACACCTGAAACTCTCGGACCCAATTATTTGAAAAAGATACGAGAACTGCATCAGTTAATAAGCAGCCATGATCAATCCGCAAGTCCGCAGTTCTGACGGTAGCGCCTGCGATCATCCGGTTAAGGACTGGAGCCTTGAATCTCTATCCGACTCGATTTGCGCGTGATTCTGATTAGCTGATAGTGTGTCTTCGTTAGATGTTCGCCTGGCAGCGGTATGATGACTCTAGATAGGTAACTGGAGAGACGTCCATGCGAGACGGCCACGACGCATCAGGGAACAGACTTTGGCTATGCAAGACGCAAAGCAAAGAAGAAGCGCTGAAGATACTAGCTAAGGCTGCGGCGTTGGCTCAACTCTCGCCGCGAGAACGTGATGTGATCAACCTGCGTTTTGGTCTCTACGATGATCCGAAAAGCCTGGAGGAAGTAGGCAAGCTCTACAGTATAACAGCCGCAAGAATCGAAGCAATCGAGAAGAGCGCCTTAGAAAAGCTAGGTCGTGTGTTACCGCCTACTTCTGGTCCGAACGCTCCCGGACCGCCCTATAAACCGGCTAGAGCAGCTGGGAAGCCGCGTGACGCATTCTTTGCCGACTACCGAAAACAAAAATCAAACTCTGAATAGTTTTCATCCTGGGCAGCGTTCAGCAGGCCACTGAGTGATAATTGGAGTCAGGTCTACGGAGAAACAAGCTCTGAAAGTCAGGCCGGTATTACTAAAAACGCTATGGATTTTCTTCGGGGTGGCAATCTGCGCAGGCTGCCTTTGTTTTTTGTTCCAAACAGTATTTGTTGACGGAGTTGTGATCAGCGCGGAGAATTTGAGCGCCAAGCCGCTTGCTGATGTGAGCGTGAATCTGCACAGCGGTACTTGCACGTTTGATTCGATTCAACCGCGCACAACGAAGACTGCGGTGTTACATGTGAAAGGTGAAGGTGGTCCTGTTGATTTAATTTTTAGAGACAGCTCGGGTACAGAACACCAGAAAGGCTGGGACACATATCTTGAGAATAACTATAGGGTGCACATAACAATAGACAACGAAAATTCAGCTACTCTGCAGTGTCTGCATGGTATGCGCGGCTTGCCTAGTCCTTAAGCCCAGTCTCGTGACCACGTTACGAATAGGAGTGCTGAGTAACTTTTCTACAGCGTCTCTAAATTGATTGCCGGTACCAAAGCAGCCGTGGTCGCCGCCGGGAACGATCATGATTGTCTTGGGCTCGATCGCACGTCGAAACAGCTCTTGGGCGTTGTGGAATTGCACAATCCTGTCGCTGGTACCGTGGATTATCATCAGCGGCGGGTGCGGTTTGCTGAAGACGGCGATGTTGTCCATGGTCTGATCGGGGAAGAATGAATCGGGATAGAGCCACAGCCAAGGCAGCGTGTCGCGGCCAGCACGCAAGAGCGTGGAAAAACCCGATTGCAAGATCACAGCGCTGACTTGGCGTCTTTGAACGAGCTGTCCGGTGACGCCGCAGCCAAAAGAATCGCCGAATGCAATTATGTCTTTGCTTGTTTTGTGTTCGTGTTGAATCAGATAATCATAGGCGGCCGTGGCGTCGTCGCAGACGGCGTCAAGACTGGGTGTGCCCTGGCTTTGCCCGTAGCCCTCGTAATCGTATTGAAAAACGGAACCACCGCACTTAAGTAACGTTCGTGCCTGGTTGAGTCGGTGATAGATATTGCCACCCTTGCCCTCGCTGACCAGGAAAACCCTCTTGGTGTTGGGCAGCTCGAACAGCCAACCGTGCAGCCACTTGCCGTTTCGAGAAGGAAACACGATGTCGTGTTGAGTCGCCGTGCTGCTCTGCTCGATCTGCTGCACCTGCTGGGAAACGTCGAGAATACGGTGGTCAGGGCGAAAAAGCACCCAACTATACAGAGGCCAAGCCACTGGCGGCGACAGGACCATATACAGCAAGGTGAGCAACAGCACAGATGTGTATTTCGGGATGATGTGACTTAAGCCTTTGCCATGAAAATGCACAGCCGCTCACTTTACTATGCGTCGAGAAAACATCAAAGCTCTGAAAATCACTTCATTAAGTGTTGGTTTACGAGCCGAGCTTAGCTGTAGTGGCTATTGGCATCTAAACTGAGCCAAATGTTGGCTAAGGATGCAGAAAAAGGTATGCGTCCGTGAATGAGAGCGACAACATGCTTTGCTTACGACAAAAATTTTTTGCAGTGATCGTGATTAGTCTTATGCCGCCAATGCCAGTTCGGCGCGCAAGAGATCGAGAGTGTAGTGCAGTCACCATAAATATCAGCAGCAGTTGCTCGAATTGTGGGCGTATACAATGAATGATATGTCCTGAATTGCGGGTGCGGATTTAATGCTCAGGCGCTATGTTGCAAGTTTTTTGTTATGCGGTCTCTTCGGTTTTGTCGGGCAGTTTCTTGATGACACAGCGAATCCGGCGACTCATGATGTCTGGATTCGAAGCGATCTGCAATCAGGGTTTGCCGACGATCCGCATCCATTCTGGCTTGTGTTTTCGGCACGTGGTCTAAGTCTAGGCACGCCATACGCGACCAAAGACGGTGCACTGGCTTATCCTGGGTTAAGACATGTACCTTCCTATCATCCTGCAGCCGCTCAGAAAACAAGGTGGCAAGAACTAGTCAGGCTGTTAGTCGTTCTGGACTGGTTGAGGAATAGAGGGGCCCTTGGTTGCAGAACTGCAGCGATCTCGGCCTTTTTAGGTTTGGGTTTGGCGCTTGTGCCGTACAAGAAGCGCCGAGCCAGTGTTTTCAGTTGGCCTTACCTACCACGACAGGGTCAGGTCCCTTGATCATTTTTCAGGGCTGCGCGCCGACAGCCTTGGCTCGTGCTTCTATTTTTTGGGCTTCAGCGATTCGATTTGTCTTGCGCGTCTCAGAGGGATTTGCGCGAGTTGGAGACAACCTCTACATGGATCCAAAATAGAGAATCATAGTTTTGTGCGCGTTCAAAAAAGTAGTGACAATTCGGCTAAGCACAGGTTGGCAAAGTGAAAAACAAACAGATGAACCTGGCCACCAGCTAGCAGCTCCTTGGCTGATTGCTTACTTCGCGTTACAACATTGACTTGACTAAAACGCTGATCCTCTTCTAGCTATTATGAGGTTTTCTCATTTCTAGAGATAATGCCGGCGCGGCGCAACGCTTCCATTTTCCGCTCAAAGCTACCTTCGTTGCGGTCTTTTGACATGGACATGGAAACAAGCTCGCCATCTGAAATACGGAAAGCAAAATGGAGGCTGTATGGTGGCAAATAATACGTGTCATGGTCAGTAACCATCGGCAATTTAGCCTGATTTGCGCTCCAAGTCTTCAGCTCATCAGTGCTCAAGTCGGGCACTTTAACCGGCCGCCGTTCTTGATGACTAGAAACGGGCGGACAACCTAATTTCTTACAAACTGAATCTCTTCTGTCATCTCTTTTGATCGCTGATGGCAGCTCTCCGACGAAGGGTTGGTAGTCTTGGAAGAACACCTCCCAGCCACTGGCATGTTCGAAGTACAGGCAGATCCACCAGATGTATCCAAAGCTCACATCAGAATCGAGGCGAAAACCATGATCAGGAAAGTGATATGAGTGGATGCTACCAAACTTTTCAATAGTTAGCGGGGGGATTTCTCGCAAGAAATTGCGAACCATAGGGGATTCGGGTGATTGATGTAAAAGCTCAAGAAGACAATCGTACAGTTTGTCCATATTAACTCGGCGTTCTTGTAGTCCCAAAAGTTGATTATGTCCCGTTTTAAGATACGCGTCCATGGCGTATGAGGCTGGTAGTGGCTCAGGTTTGGGATTTAACACGCCAGTATCTCACGTCCTTGAGCAAAATCTGTTGAATTCAACAGTGACCCGGCTTAACCCGGTGCGTATGCTACCTGTGCAAAGCAACAAAGGAAGTCTAACGAAAAGCAATGGATCGAAACCTAATAATCTGCTGTGTCGCGCTTGGAATAGCTGCCTCGATTCAGTTTTATCTGATCGTCTTTGTGCTCGGCGGCGCAGTTGAAAGAGACATTGCGGATGAATCAAGTTGTTGTTCATCCCATTGTCACTGCCGGTCACACAGCTGCTTAAAGGTATGATCGAGTCATGTGCGATCACAAAGTCAGAGGCAACTTCCTATACACATGCAAGCGCTACAAGCTTGCTGAAACCGAGTTTCGCCTGGCATTGGCTGAAGACCCATTCGACGGCCGGGCCCATGCAAGCCTGGCGGCTGTTTTCAACGCGCAAGGACGCTTCAAAGAAGCGCTCGCCGAGGCAAAGCTGGCAGTCGGGGCTAACCTCGAAGATCCCTATAGCCGTTATATTGCGGCTTTCGCAGCACTGAATTTGGGCGACCGAAAGCAAGCGGCAAATTGGATGAAGGAAGCCGTGGCGCTATCGCCTGAACCGCGATATTTTGCTTATGCCGCTGAGGTCGCGAACGAGAGTAAGTTGTGGCAAGAAGCACTTAATCTGGCCGAAAACGGACTGGCGCTAGACCCGTTAGACGAGGACTGCATCAAAATGAGCGCAGCGGCATTGATGCGTCTGGACAATCTGAATGAGGCGAAACTCCGAGTAAATTTAGGTCTGGAATTGAATCCAATGGATGCGGAATTTCACGAACAGAAAGCATTCATCTGCCTGGCGGAATTGCAGTTCAATGCAATGCGAGAGCATCTAAAAGAGATGATCCACACCGATCCTGCAAGCAACTACGCCTTGAGCTATCTTGTCCATGCGATGGACGGACGGGACGCGCTGTTTCGCCTTTTGTGTGCATTGGCCAAATTGCCGGCTGAGACAAGACGGTGCCTGTCATGGCTGCCACAGGTTGGTCTGATCGAAGAGTCGGTAAGACAGGTTTGCTACGTCTTCTTTGCCGTAGTGGTGGTGATGAAAATACTTTCGTCGAAATCGGGAAGAAAAATGTTGATGGACAGGCTTGTCTCATCTCGACTGCGTGCTGGACAGCACTACTCGGGTAGAACCTTCATCTCTGTCCAACCCGGAGGCGCTCCCCATCCTGAGGGAATCGCATCGAGCGTTGGCGCCGGCAGAAAGGCTGCGCGTGTTGGAGGTACTCAACTCTGACAGATTTGGTGACAAAGCTAGAATTTGAACCTACCTTCGTTGAGTTTAGCAAGTCTTGTCTGTGCGGATTTGGAAAGCGCTACGATAGATGGCGGGTTGTCTCGAATGTCCTTTGTTTTGGTATCTAACCACTGACGAAACTGAGCCGCACTGAACTCAGCGTGCCGATGGACTAACTTGTCGCTCATAATTAAGAGACATGGTTTGCATTCTTCCAGAAAGCGCTCGATTATCTCGCAATCGCTCTCGCATGCTGTCCCTCGAGATGTACGATTGACCTCTTCAGCACTTAACAGCTTGCTTTCGAATTGGATCGTGTAACGCCTTTTCCTTGTTGAATATCTAAACTTTGGCAGCGTTTCAAAATGTTTGTCATTGGCCGCTTTAATCACCGCGTTTTGATCTGCACTATTAGAGGCTTGTTCGGACATACGGAACCAGGCGAATAAATCCACCGACTCTAATGCCTGCCCAAAGGACGGGCAGTTGGTATTAAGGAATTCAGCCACTAGAGACAGCGTTCGATGATGTCCCATGCTGAAAAAGGCAACGTAATAGACAAAAAACTGCATTGTGCTTTGCGTGTCGATGTCGATTCCAACAATGGAATATGCTCGCTATCTCTCACGGTCCCAGGCAACGGGCAACCGCATCCTGAATAGTGTAACTTGCGTTTTTTCTACGGCTCTACAGGTAACTACCCACCAGCCCGTGTATATAATCGTGGCCGAGCTGCATTCGGGTCGTTTTCTGACTTGCCGTTACGCTATTCTGCCGAGTCAATTCTCTCAGACTCAATCAAAGCCAAAACACTTCGGCGCAAAACTTGTGTGTCGACATTGAGATTCTTGAACACCGTATCGACAACACCACCGCCTTCTTCAATCAACCCCAGCAAGATGTGCTCGCCCCGCACGCGATTATCTCCCAGCGCTCTTGCCTGTTCGAGGCCAAGCGCTATTGCTCTTTTGGCCCTGGGAGTATAGGGAAGTTCTACTGCGACAAACCCGCGACCACGTCCAATGATGCGTTCGATGTGGATGCGAGCCGCTTTAAGGGTCACACCATTCTGACGGAGGGCTTTGGCGGCAAGTC
>Ga0206819_10009_pt2 | contig 64823 bp, 52 predicted proteins | sample Alteio_BWOrgCont_87_FD_152855 | JGI IMG/M metagenome (GOLD analysis project Ga0206819, IMG submission 152855) | Enriched cells from forest soil in Barre Woods Harvard Forest LTER site, Petersham, Massachusetts, United States -... | ecosystem: Environmental > Terrestrial > Soil > Temperate forest >... | reverse complement strand
GCGCGTGATCGATGGCGTGCCGGGAACCAGCTTCGCAGTTTGGGCGCCAAATGCCCAACGCATCAGCGTTGTGGGCGACTTTAACAACTGGGATGGGCGCTTTCATTCCATGCGCCTCCTCGGCGCATCAGGAGTGTGGGAAATTTTTATCCCCGGTGTCGGGGAGGGCGCACACTACAAATTCGAGATCCGCGATGCGCACGGAAAGACAACCCTTAAGACCGACCCGTTTGGCTTCTTTTTTGAAGTGCCCCCTAAAAACGCTGCCATCGTCTGGAACACAAATAAGTTCAAATGGACTGACGCCGCCTGGATAAAAGCGCGGAGCGAACGCGATGTCTTGCGCTCACCCATCAGCATTTATGAGGTGCATATCGGTTCGTGGCGAAAAAAGACAGCCACTGAGTCCTGGAGTTACCGCGAGCTGGCTGAACCGTTGATTCTTTACCTGAAACGGATGGGCTTTAATCATGTCGAATTCCTTCCCGTTGCCGAACACGCCTATTTCCCCTCCTGGGGTTATCAGGTTACGGGATTCTTTGCCCCCACTAGCAGATATGGCACGCCGGATGATTTCCAATTTCTTGTCAATGCCCTGCATGAGGCGGGAATTGGCATTATCATCGACTGGGTTCCCGCGCATTTCCCACGCGACGAGTGGGCGCTGGCAAAATTTGATGGCACCGCGCTCTTTGAGCATGAAGATCCCCGCCGCGGCGCGCACCAGGATTGGGGCACGCTGATTTTTAACTATGGCCGCCATGAAGTTTCCAATTTCCTCGTCGCCAACGCTTTATTCTGGTGCGAGCGTTTTCATGTGGACGGCCTGCGCGTGGACGCCGTTGCTTCCATGCTTTACCTGGACTATTCCCGCAAAGAAGGCGAATGGCTGCCCAACCAGCATGGTGGCCGCGAAAATCTCGAAGCGATCGAGTTTTTGCGCAAATTTAACCATATTTGTCACATGGAATTCCCCGGTATCCTCACCATCGCCGAAGAATCCACCGCCTGGCCACAAGTCACACGTCCACCATACATTGGCGGTTTGGGATTTTCATTCAAATGGAACATGGGCTGGATGCACGATACGTTGAATTATTTCAGTCAGGATCCGGTTTATCGCAAATACCACCAGAATGATCTGACTTTTGCGATGCTATACCATTTCCATGAAAATTTTATATTGCCGCTATCACATGATGAAGTCGTTCATGGGAAAGGATCCCTCCATCGTCGGATGCCCGGGGATGACTGGCAAAAGTTCGCAAACTTGCGCACACTGCTGGGATATCAATGGCTGTTTCCGGGAAAAAAGTTGTTATTTATGGGGGGTGAAATCGGACAAAGCAATGAATGGAATGAAAACGGGCAGATCGACTGGTGGTTGCTGGACGCCGGGCCGTTCCATCGGGGATTACAGAAATTTGTGGAGGACTTGAACCATCTTTACAGGAAGACGCCTTCGCTCTGGCAGGCTGATTATGACCATAGCGGATTCTACTGGATTGATTGTATGGACAACGAAAACAGTGTTTTGTCATTTGTGCGCCAAAAAAATGACGGGTCGAATCCGGTTGCAGTGATATTGAACCTGACGCCGGTGGAGCGGCCGAGCTACCGGCTGGGTTTGCCGCGCGCCGGGAAATGGAAGGAAATCCTGAACAGTGACGCGGGGATATACGGGGGCAGCAATAAGGGAAATTTTGGCGAAATCCACGCGCACGAGCACAAGTGGCATAACCAAAAACATTCGGCTGAAATTAATCTGCCACCGATGAGCGTGGTGGCCTTTACGCCGGAGGCATGACAGCAGGTCAGCGGAGGGGGAAATAATCCAGTTTAGGCGCGGATCCTTCGCGAACGTCGGGCACAAAATCCGCCGTCAACCAGTTGACGGTAAATGTCGTTTTCCCGGCCAGAGCGAGCGCTTCGAGCATCTCCCAGTCGGTTAAATTGCCGGCGGCAAAACTGTGCCGGTAAAAATGCCACGCATCCGGCGAGCCCGGCCGCGGGCGCAATCCGATGTCCATATGTTTTCCGATGGCCCCGAGGATGCCATCCCAATCAGCATCATTGAAAACGATCCGGCCGGGCAGGATTTTCTGATGCAACTTCGCGGCGGTCGATTGGTTCTTGATATTGCCGATGACATCCAGCGAATCTTCGGTGGTATGAAGGATGAGGAAGGGCGGGCGGAAATCGGCCTCGATGTAGGTTTGATTGGTCAACGCCACCACGGCTTCAAGCAGGGTAGGATTAGGGAAATTGAGGGCGACGTGGACGCGGTGGAAGAAATAGACTTCGTCCGTGGCGCCGGGCATGAAAATGAGGGCCTTGACCGTATCATTCGGCTGGAACGAATTGAGCAGTAGTGCCACGCAATTTGTGCGGTCCAGCTCAGTTGCCGGGGTGATGAGCGGCATGCGGCTCAGGGCGGTTTCCCAATCATCGGCGAGGGCGCGGACGTTGGCGCCGAGAACACAAACCAGTAACACGAGGCGAAAAAATTTCATAAAACGAGCTGCACGATCCGTTCCTGGACCTGGTTGTTCCAGCGGTTAAAATAGCTTAATAACCGGTAAAGTCTTTCAATTTCCGGCAGAAATTGTTGCCGGGCGGTGGCGTCTGAATTCATCCAGGCCGTGTCCAACGATTTCAATTCATCATCGAGTCGTTTTCGCAAGACGCCAAGTTTATTTTTCAGGGGGTCCAGACGCGCGATCCATTCCTGGGCGCGTTCAAAGAATTGGACGGCGAGCAGGGGTGAGGGGTTTTGCTTTTTTTCGGCCAAAAAGGCATCGGCTTTTTTGCACAAGACCGCAACTTCGGCAAACAAATCCGCGAGGCCATCGGGAATTTGCTGGATGTCCGGGGGTTTGGCGCCGGTTTCAAGCTCGAGGAGGTTCAATAAGCGTAATTTTGGTTCAAAAAGGTTCCGATAAGCGGTGTTGAGGTCGGAAAAGTGTTTGGCGGCGGCGGATGTTTCGGCTTCGGGCGCGGAGTGGAGTTTGTCGGGGTGGACGGGAGTGGAGAGGGCGAGGAATCTCTGTTTGAGGGCTGAGGGGTCCAGCCAGGGGCGGCGCAGTTGATCGAGCAGGGCGAAATAGTCGGTCACGCAGTGAATTTTATAGGAGGATACATACAACATTCAACTTCCAAGGAGTGGAAATAAACCGTGAAAAATCTGCCGAATGGCCGCACCTGGAGGCTATCGTTTAAACCAAAAGCGCGTTGCATCATTAAACGGCAAAATCCGGCCATCATCTGAGAATTTCAGCGGAGCCCAGTACTGGAAATCATGACCTTTAAATCCATCGGTACAGGATTGCCACCGGTCGCCCATCCATAAGTACATTGTTCCGTTTGCCGTTGGAATTTTTGCCACCCAGGTCTGCTGTGCCGAGACAATTGGATAATTGCCGGCGAGCTTAATTGGTCCATTATTGGTGGGCTGCGCGGTACTTTGGTTTCGGGAATTGATATTTGCCTGTTGTTCGGTTGTAAAATGACCCAGCGGGGAGGTGGCCGTAAAAACCTGCACTTCGCTGCCTTCCGGGCAAAAGGCGCAACGCGGGCCACAAAGCCCATAATAAAGATTTCCTCGCCGAAAGAGCACCGGGGCCTCAACACCGTCGGTCAACGGCTGGCTTGTCTGGCCGGTCGCATGGAGAAAATCCTCCGTCAGTTTTTCGACGTGAACGGTGTAATTTTCGCCGATACAGGTGTAAATGAAGTAACCGGTTCCGTCGTCATCCACAAAGAGACTGCCATCACCATTATTTGGGTAAGCGAGATGGACATCGGAATTGGTGATGGTGAAAGGACCAACCGGTGTATCCCCAATCGCCACTCCTTCGTGCCCGACCCAGTTGTATCGGTCCGGATACCAATTATACCACAGCACATATTTATGCGTGTTGGGATTAAAGACCACATAGGGACGATAATAAATGGCATTGGGCCGGTCTTTAGGGAGCAATTCACCCTCTAAAGTCCACGTTTGCAAATCTCGTGAACTATAGACGTGAAAGCTGTTATTGGTAAACCCATCGGTCTCTCCATAAACGGTCCCATAGAGATAATAACGGCCATTAAAAAATTGGAGACAGCCATCGTGCGCATCAATGATTTGATCGTTGATGTCACGACGCGGTTCCATGTCATCGATGACTATAATAGGATGCAAAGATGACCACGCCATCAAAACAAAAGGAGCGATACCGACTGCAAAACAAATCCAGCCCCAAATACGATTGTAGCGAAAAAGATAAAACACCCATGCGATACAGACTAATGATGACAAAATCCAAAGGTTAAAAACTTCAGATTGAATCGCTTCGTCGGCACTGACATGCAAAAAGACCAAGCCGCAAAACATCACCGGCAAAGCCAAAATAAATACAGTAAGTTTCACCAATTTTGGTGACATAATGTTAGAACTGGCATTTCGGGCATTTCGCGTTAATTTCATGCCGATGAGCAGATTGGCCTTTTCACTGATTTTCTTTTTGCCCGGCATGTTTACAAGTCTTTTTTCAATATAACGGCTCTCGCTTTGCTTCGGTGGAGGAGGCGCTCAAGATTCAATAGTCAGTAGCCGATAGCCATCGGGAATGACTAATTCCTAAACCATAATGACTAATTGATTCAGCGGCTCGCGGGTACGCTCGCCCCACCGGCAATATAATCGGTCACGCGCTGAAGCTTTCGCCGCAGGAGCAGGTGGTGGCGGCGTTGGGGTTTTTGACTTTGAAGCCGCCGTCGAGGGCATCGAGATAGTCCAGTTCGCTGCCGGTGACATAGAGGGCGCTTTTGGGGTCCACGACGACGCGCACGCCGGCGCTCTCGACGAGGATATCGCGATTGGCGGGGGCATCCTGGAGGTCCATTTTGTATTGGAGGCCGCTACAGCCGCCGCCGAGGACGGCGACGCGCAGGACGCCGTTGGGGCGGCCTTGTTTCGTCAGGAGGGACGAGACTTTTTGGGCGGCGCTGGAGGTCAATTTGACGAGGCGTTCGTCACCGACACGAACGTTCGGCTGGGCGGAGTTTGATTTGGCGATGTTCGCAATCATTTCGATTGATACAAGTTAACCGGGGACGGCAGCGGCGTCAACGCGGAGGGGAGAAAAGAATGGAGGAATTAACCACGAAACACACGAAATGACACGAAAAGTGAAGGAAAAACGATTCTGGAAGATTGAAGATGAAGTGGAAACATTCAACGCCGAAGAAAAGCGGAAGACGGAAAGCTGAAATCAGAAACAGATTTGCCGCAAAAGAGCAAAAGAATGAAATCAAAGCCTCGTTACCCTGGCTCCCACGAAGATCAACTCAGACGTATTTGTAACGTTTGAGGAATTGTGTGGTATCGGCTTCGGAGGCGATGAGAATACGCAATTTGCGGACATTGGCCTCGACTTTTTCCATGTAGAGATTCGGCCCGTTGGGAAAGGGATTGCTGAGGTAACGATGTTGTCCGCCAAAATCGCGGTCGAGTTTGGGTTTGACATAATTTTCCCAGAAATTCGGGGTTTTGTTGAGGAGATCCCGGGCGCTGGAGAACAGGCTGATGACGTTATTTTTCTGGTTGGTGCTGCGGGCGGCTTCGGCGAATTCGGTGTAAAGGACGGGAAGCTTTTCGATGTAATCATCCGCAGCCATCTGGCCGAGGAGATCGGCAGCGCCCAGGCAGAGGCCGGTGATCCGTTCGGCATCGCTTTGGAAGGGGATCATTTTCAGCAGGGCATCCACACCGGTGCAGCAAATCATGTTTTGGACGGTGACGATTTCCCGGGCATCGAACCGGTTTTCGGCGAGAAGTTCGGCGGCGAAGTCCGCACTGCGTCCGACGTGGACGGCGGTGTATTTGGCTCCGGAGCCTTCGTTATCGCCGGTTTTTTTCAAGTAGCCGGTGTCGTGCAAAAGGATGGCAAGGAAGCCGAGTTCAGTGATGCGTTGGGGCAGGGGCAGGGAGGGTTTGGCGAGGAACCGCCCGCGCAAAATCCGGGCCATGCACAGTGTGCCCTGCAGGGTATGTTCGAGGTCGTGATAGTGAGCGTCAACGGCCTGGTAGCCCGGGTTGCGGCCAGTGAAGGCATCGATGGTCCATTGAAAGGCCTTGGGGATGAAGTTTTTATCCCCATCAGGGAACATGAGCAGATATGCCGCCTGTACTTCTTCAGCAACAGCGGCGGGATCATTTGTTGGGAGATTCAGACTCATGGGCTAAAACCTGTTTGCCAAACTGCCTGCCAACAGGCAGAGGCTAAGGCATCCGGGATGGTTAAGCAAGGGAGATGTGGCGAAATGACCAGGTTCTAAACCTAATGACTAATAATCAGCGGTTTGTATATATACCGGTTGGGCTTGATTATGGGCTGGCGTGATTTTAAATGAAGATATGTCTGATTTTGGAAAGATGCTGGTGATAACCGGTTTGGTCATCGCGGGGATTGGCGCCCTGCTGTGGTCGGGTTTTGGCCGGGGTTGGCTGGGTCGTTTGCCGGGTGATATCAATTATTCGAAGGACAATGTGAGTTTTCATTTCCCGCTCGTGACGTGCATTTTGATCAGCGTGATTTTGAGTTTGCTGATGTGGCTGTTCAGGAAGTAAGGGAGGAATGACTAAGTCCTAAACCATAAGGACTAATGAATTCAGGGCTCGACGGAGTCTCGCCCCACCGAATGAGCGTACGCGGGAGCCTGTTTTATGTTACAAAAGAGTGAACCATCGTTTTGAAATTGACCGATTGATTGGATAAGGCGTAGTGTTAATGTCACTCAAGCAAGTCATATGAAAACCACCACAATACCGCTGGCGTTTTCACTTTTTATGACGTGTCTTGCTGTCTTTCACCTTCGAGCGGCGACGTATTATGTGACTGCCAACGGCACGAACCCCATTTCGCCCTATGCCGATTGGAGCACGGCGGCGACGAACATCCAGGATGCGGCGAATTTGGCCGTGAGTAACGATATCATCCTGGTTACGAATGGGGTCTATGATTACGGCGGGGCGTCTATCAATGGTTCAAACCGCGTTTATGTGGCCAGAGGCGTATTGCTGCAAAGCATCAATGGGCCGGCATACACAACCATCCAGGGATATTGGGTTCCGGGAACAACGAATGGGAATAATGCCCTGCGCTGTGTGTATGTGTCTCCTTACGCCACGATATCGGGTTTTACCCTGACGAACGGAGCGACGCAATCGCTTGAAGGCAATGGCGGCGGAGTATTTCTGCAAGCCAATGGAATGGTCACGAATTGTGTGATCGTGGGCAACGCCGCTGAGAATGAAGGAGGGGGATGTTGGTCAGACCAAAATGCAATAATGACCAGTTGCATTATTAGCAATAATATTGCGCCTAACAGCAGTGGAATATACGGCTGTAGCGTGTACAACAGCCTGATTGTTGGAAACGGCAACACGAACTCCGGCAGCGCGGCTGTTTTCGGCACATATTACAATTGCACGATCTCAGGAAATGCTTCAAGCGGGCTGGGCGCGGCGCAAGGATGCAAATTGATAAACAGCATCATTTGTTTCAATACCAACGGACTTTCTTCCGATTGTTACCAGTGTCAATTGACGAATTGCTGCACGCCGATCGGGAACGGCAATGGCACTGAGCCTAATAACAGCTTCAGCAATGCACCGGTCTTTGTGGACGCGGCTCATGGTAATTATCATCTGCAGGTCGGTTCGCTGGGAATCGATGGTGGAAACAACTTGTACGTTACCAACAGCATGGATCTGGACGGCAATCCGCGCATAGTCAATGGCACGGTGGACATGGGATGTTACGAGAACCAGAACACGAATGCTGTGCTCTTTGTGAGTGTGAGCAGCACGAATGCAGTGGCGCCGTACACGAATTGGCTGACGGCGGCGACGAACATCCAGGATGCGGTGGGGGCGGCGCAGGCGGGTAACATCGTGGTGGTGGGTGCAGGCATTTATAGCAACGGCTGGACGGTGATTTCCGGAACGGAAACGAATGTGGTGGCGCTGACGAATGGCATCACGTTGCTGGGGTTGTATGGCTGGCAATCGACGGTCATTAAGGGCGGAACGCAGATGCGTTGCGCCTACGTAGGCAGCAATTCTGTGTTGAGCGGCTTTACCATCACAAATGGACATGCCCAGGGTTTGACTGGTGGAGGAGTTTTGTGCCAACCGGGCGGTATGGTGGCCAACTGTTTGGTGATCAGCAATTCTGTCAACTCCCCCGGCACGTACATCGGAGGTTTCGGTGGCGGCATCTATGGCGGCATGATTTCGAATTGTACGCTGGCGTTCAATACGGCGGGGTCGGGCGGTGGTGTTGGAGGCGGAGCATCGGTCTGGAATTGTACTTTTACCAATAATGCCGCGAATGGCGGCGGCGGGGCCAGCGGCTCGGTCCTAAATGATTGTCTGCTGAGCAATAATGTGGCGGCATATAATGGCAATTATGGTGTGGGTGGCGCGTTAAGCAACTGCGTGGCATATAACTGTACGATTATAAGAAACTCCATCTCGACTGGCGAAGGAGGGGGGAGTTTTTTGGGGACCAACTTCAACTGTTTTATTGTCGGAAACTTCGCCAACTTCTACGGTGGCGGCACGTATCAAAGCACCAACTATGATTGCGTCATTTCGAATAATTCAGTTTTCGATTACGGCGGGGGAGCGGATGGGGGAGTTCTGTACAACTGCCTCCTGGCATTCAATACCGCCTCAAATTCGATTTCACTTTATGGCCTTGGCGGCGGAGCCTATTCAGCAGCAATTTACAACTGCACGGTGGTGAGCAATTCGGCCACCGGCGGAGGGGGCGGTCTCTATGACGGTTCGGCGTACAACAGCATCCTCATGTTCAACACCGTGACGGGGGTGGTCCAGAATACAAGCGGCAGTGTATTTCCGGTTTATTACTGTTGCGTGGCGCCAACGCCGATCGCCTATGGTGCGGGGGATTTCACGAATGATCCGATGTTTGTGAATCAGTCCGCAGGAGATTTTCATCTGCAATCGGATTCGCCGTGCATCAATACTGGCGGCAATGTCTGGGTCACCACGACCAATGACCTGGATGGCAACCCTCGCATCGTGGGAAATGCGGTGGATGTGGGGGCATATGAGAAATCGCCGGCGTCCCTCATTCCCAATTCGTGGCTTTTTAAATATGGGCTTTCGAATGATGGCTCGGACGATAACGCCGATTTGGACGGCACAGGATTTACGGTATATCAGGATTGGGTGGCGGGATTAAATCCAACCAATGCGACATCGGTGTTGGCGATGTCTGCGCCGACACCAACGAATAACGCATCGGGTGTCACAGTGACATGGCAGAGTGTGTTAGACATTGTTTATTACGTGGAACAAAGCACGAACCTCAGCGCGCAGCCCGCGTTTTATCCGATCCAGAGCAATATCATAGGACAGGCGGGGACGACGAGTTATACGGACACGACGGCGACAAATGCGGGGCCGTATTTTTATCGGGTGGGAGTGCAGTAAGGTTTGAAGAGGGAAACATTCAACATCGAACGTCCACATTGGGAATACCAAAAGCACAGAGGGCAGCCGCAGTCTAAGATGGCAAGTGTTTGCGATGGCCGAACCGAGTTTTGCGCCAGCTTTTGGAGTGCGCCAGTCCTCTGGCGCTTTTGATTCATCTCTAAAACAGTAAACGATGAAATTCAGAGTCCCGATAAATCGGGACTGCTACGTTAAAAAAGGCGTTCGGCAAGTTGCCGATCGCAACGGGCTGGTAGCCCGTTCCCCCCAGAACAGGAACGGCCAATTTCATGATTGATTTTTTGGGGAGCGGGTCTAAAGTTTGCACATGGAAAATTTGCAAGATTCGCAAATCGCGCAGTATATCCCGGTTTTAATGATCCTGGTGGCGGCCATCGGGTTTGCCGTGGGGGTTTTGTGCCTGTCCGTGCTGATCGGGCACAAGGGCCGGCATAATCGGGCCAAGGACACCGCTTATGAATGCGGGAAGGATCCCATCGGGGAGGGCGGGGCGCGTTTTTCCGTGAAATTTTACCTGGTGGCGATGTTGTTCATCCTGTTCGATATCGAAGTGGTGTTCCTGTATCCGTGGGCGGTGGTATATCGCCAGATGCTGGCGGACCATGCCACACGGAACCTGGTTTTTGGTTCCATGATTTCCTTCGTTGCCGTTCTGTTCGCGGGATACATTTACGCGTTGCAGAAGAAGGCGTTTGACTGGAAATCGTAACAGCGCACGGGGCCGGCAGATGGACGGCGCCAGGCGCTTAACTTTCATCTCCTGATTATGGCCAAAATCAAGTTCGGCACTTCCGGGTGGCGCGAAATCATTGCGCGCGACTTTACCTTCGACAACGTGCGCCTGGCGACGCAGGCGATCGCGCATTACCTGAACACGGAGATGCGGAACGAGCAATCCCCGCTCCATTTTCGCGATGCGGTGGTCATTCTGGGGTATGACACGCGGTTCTTGGGGCGCGAATTTGCGCTGGCGGCAGCCGAGGTGCTGGAAGCCAGCGACATCACGCCGCTGATGTGCGACCGGGACACGCCCACGCCGGTGATCGCGCACACGATCCGGGTGCGCAAGGCGATCGGGGGAATTAATTTCACGGCCAGCCATAATCCGCCGGAATACCAGGGTCTGAAATTTTCGACCTGGAACGGGGCGCCGGCGACGCCGGAGGTGACGAACCAGATCGAGGCGAACATCGTCAAGCTGCAATCGGAAAATTTTTCGTTCAACGGCGCGGTGATCGGCACTTACGAATGCGAGACCATCAATCCGCAGCCGGATTATTTCAAACAGTTGCGCAAGCTGATCGAGTTTTCTGTTCTTAAGAAAGCGAAGCTGAAGGTGGCGGTGGATATTTCGTATGGCACAGGCCACGGATACCTGGACAAGCTGCTGGAAGGCGTGGGCGCGAAGGTGACGATGTTCCATAACGAGTTAAATCCGCTGTTTGGCGGGCATCATCCGGAGCCGAACGCGGAAAATATGCGCCCGGTGAGCCAGTTTGTGCGCAGCGGCAAGGCGCAGATGGGGCTGGGCCTGGATGGGGACGCGGACCGCTTCGGAATAGTGGACAAAGACGGCACGTGGTTGACGCCGAACCAGGTGCTGGCGCTGGCGTTGTATCATCTGAAGAAGAACCGCGGCTGCACGGGCGCGGTGGTGCGCACGGTGCCGACGAGCCATCAGGTGGATGCGGTGGCGGAGATGCTGGGCGTGAAGGTGTATGAGACACCCGTGGGGTTCAAATACATCGGGGCGCTGATGGAGAGCGAGCCGATCATCGTGGGCGGCGAAGAATCCGGCGGGTTGAGCGTGAAAGGTCATGTGCCGGAGAAGGATGGTATCCTGGCGTGCCTGTTGATGGCGGAGTTGGTGGCGACGGAAAAGAAATCGCTGGGCCAGATCCTCAAAGAACTTTCAAAAACCATCGGCGAATTTTACACGGACCGCATCAATGTCTCATTTGCGCCGGAAAAGAAAGATGAGCTGCTGGCGAAATTGGGATCGGGGTTGCAGAAAATAGGTTCGTTCCCGGTGGAGAAGTTCATCACGACGGACGGGTATAAATTTTTGTTGCCGGGCAAGGAATGGGTGGCGTTCCGGGCAAGCGGCACGGAGCCGTTGATCCGGTGTTACATCGAAGCGAAGACGAAGGGGAACTTGAAGAAATTGCAGGCGGCGTGTAGGCAAGTGCTGGCGGTGTAAAACCGCAGAGACGTAGAGAGTATTTGTGAGGAGCGCGACCGCCTCGGTCGCCGTTTGACGCGCCTCGCGCCAAATCAACCGGTTCCTGGCGGTTTTTGTCACCCGGATGGCGTCCTGTCATAGCGCCGTAGGCGCGGCATATTTGTAATAAGCAAACCAGTACAAATTCATAGCTCCGTCAGGAGCAACATATTCTGATGATGCCGCCACAATACCCAGCATCTCCTAAAGGCATCACGGGGGCCGTTGCTATCCGGCTATGTCATGAGTCGATTCTATTACCGTACCAGAAGTAAAGCTTGTCATTGGGTAAATAATCCATCCAATGTGGTAAGGAGGCAATAAGAAAGACAATAGGGTGGTTTTAGGTTGGATTGAGAGATAATACTACCTAAAATTTGATTTAACCTATTGAAATGTAGTCAGATACTTCAATGATATTGGCAGTTAATAACTTTTAACCGTGTTGATTGAAATCCGTTGACAGTTAGGATTTCTTAAAACTACTATCAGGCGTCTTTTACTTAATGAGTTTCAGAATGTAAGAGGGCAAGGATGATAGTATCGGTTTCATTACGGAAAGTAAGAGTCGTTTGTTTTTTGCCCATGCCAGACAACGTTATTTAACAATCTTAACTTATGTGTTACAAAAAATATTTAATTCCTGTTGTGTTGATCGGGATTGCAGTGGTATTCACCGGATGTAAGACCGCCCTCCCGTCTGCTCAATCCAATGGGGAGCAGGAGTCGGGATTCACTTATGTTCCATTGGATCCGTTTGCTGTTGAAATCATACCCCCAACCCAGGCATCCGGCCAAACTGCCCAGGATTCAGTGACTAATGGTATGACATCGTCTTTTGCATCGGTTTCGAACACCAACATTTTGCAATCGCTTCCTGATAATGCGGTAAGAATTGCGACGGAACAATTCGATGCTAATGGTAACGTGAGTTATGGGCCTGCGAGCGCTTCTGTTGGCGGCAGCTCTTATAAGATAACGGTTGATTTTATCAGCTCGGATACTGTGAATTTGAAGGTCTATGTCGAAGCGATAGCTCATTATACAACAAACGGGGTTGATAGTTATACACAATGGACGGATCCAAGCACAACTCCACCTAAACTGAATCCACCTATGGGATATTATGTTACTTATAACGTTGTCCGGATTCCAGACAAACTTGCCTCATCAGATGATTTAGTTTTAAAACAATATATTGACCCTGTAAACTATACTAATCTTAATGGGAGCTTTTACAATATTCCAATTTACATTGGAATTGGGCTTCGGGTTACAGCTGATATTACTACATTTCAAAGTGGCCTCAATATATCCGGATTGGGAGCCATTGGGTCTTCGGCTGGAGTTACAAATTTGACTGGAACTTTGGTTGTTCAAACATTGGGAGTAAATGGAAAATCCATATCGGCCGCATTGCCGATTCAGAGCGAGTTGAATCAAAGTACCGCACAGAATGCCATAGTTGCAGTGGGCGCCATCAAGGCTCTCTTGTATGAACCTGATACAGTGATCACGCCTCGTGTTGTCGGGATGTATTTCCCGTTTTCAGGGAGCAAATCATTGGTTAATGCTATCATCACCCAAATATCCCAAGGAGGAGTGGAATGGTCTATGAAATCTTCAAAATAAATTATCTACAGGCTTTAAATGTGTAGTGTGACGGATTTTGTTTCTGGGCAACAACGCTCGTGGAATTGTGTGGTTGAATCGCGAAGATTTTCACACCACTTCCCCAACTGCTCTAATCCGAATATTTGGCGATAATGTCGGAGATGACTTTGTCGGTGAGTTCGTACCCTTTCAAGAGAGGAAATCCTTCCCATCGGACGATGCCCTGGGGATCGATGAGCAAGCAATGCGGGATACCAGTAACACTGATGGCGCTTTTCATGCGCGCCTGTGGGTCAATGGCGATAGAATATTCGATGTGGGGATCGGTCATGGCGCGGACGGCTGTTTCCGTTTCGTCGGAAATGCCAATGACCGCGAGTTTGTCGCCAAATTCTTCATGATATCGGTTCAGGTCAGGGATTGCGCGGCGACAAGGACCACACCATGTGGCCCAAAAATCAACCAGAATGAATTTGCCCCGGGTATCCGGTTCGGGCGTCAGCCATTTCCCGACCACCAAATCCGGCGCCTTTTGGTCCAGGATCGGGTTTGCCCAAATCTGTTTACCGGTCTGCGGTTCAATGCTCGCACCTGACGACTGGGAACTGCTGGCGGCGGGAGGAGTGGAAGTGGTGCTGGCGGCGGCAGCAGCGGCAGCTTTGACCCTGGCCGTATTTTGCCCGGTGACTTGCAAATAATATTGGTGGTTTGCCTCGGCCTGCTGCTGTTCCACCGTGCCGGCGGCTTTCGCGTTATAGTTAAAATGTTTCTGCAGGGCCGGGTCGAGGTCCTTCAATTTGATGTTTACCAGGCCTTGATCGCTGGTGAAATAAATGTCGGTGGCCGAGACGTTAAAGACGGTGACATGAGAATAGACAGCGCCTTTGGCCTTGAGCGTGGGGAAAGTTTCGTCAGCGCGGACCATGAACGTCACCAAAACCAAAACAATGGCGATAGTCCTCAAGGGCATGAGGTTGGATATGGGGCCAACCGGCAGATTTGTCAAGTGCTACGACTGGCGGGTAGTCACCTAATTTGGATTTCCGGCCTCAAATCGCTTGCAGGAGGTATCGTTTGGCATGAAATTTGGCCATGCAGGTATATAAAATTAATTAGCCAGAACACCCGGATATTTCCAAGATGGATATTTGAAAATCGGTTTGCGGTCGGGCAAATTTGGAAGCACCTCATTAGTGAATCCAACCACGCAATCATTGCCAAATGCGCCAATGATTATGCCGGGTTTTTTTGGGAAAAGTCCGTTCACAATAATATGTTCCGGGAGGGCATAAATTTCTTGAAAAACGGGCAGTCCATCTGGGCCTATTATTTCAAAAGCATTTGTATCGGAATTTCTGTCCCAATCTGGCGGCATTGTTCCAATAAATGTCATATTGGAAACAGTATAATTCTCGATTGCATCCCATGTTATATTGGCATCCACAAAGAACCTATTATTCACAACACGGGCTCGCATATGAATTGGAGCACCAGGAATAATCAAGGCTCCCCCTTCGCTCCGATCCGCTCCTATAACACTCCATTCAGGCAGGCTTGCGGAGTTGAGGAATGCTCCTCCAATAGTATTAACAGTTACAAACTTACATCCAACCGGATGCCACTCTTATCGCCTAGCATTAGGCATATGTCAAAATAATTTTCGATGGCAGACTGTGCTTGACGGACACAGTTTTGAGGCGTGTAATTCCCATCGTAACAATTTAGCGGAGCGGTAGAGGCGAACAGAAACTACGACATTTCTCACGAAGCCCTTTACCAATGCTCACGCCCCGCCGGGCGTGTGGCTTGGTGCATTCTTCGTGGGCGTCGTAGCCCTCTGTTCGGGTGTGCTGGCTGCACGCCTTTTCCTTTCCCGTTGTGCTAACAAAAACAATGAAATAAGACATTATGGATATTCAAACACTGTTGATTTATTTGTTCTTTGCCGCGCTTCTTGGAGTTATTACCGGTGCGGTCGCCCAACACAAAGGGGAAAGCTTTTTTGGTTGGTGGTTGTTTGGGACACTCCTATTTATCATCGCGCTACCAATGGTATTGATTATGCCGCGCAACGAACGTGAACTGGCCAAGCGCAAGAATTGTCCCTATTGCGGTAAGGTGGTAAAATTGTCTGACGTAAGCTGCCCTGGTTGTCGTAGGACATTACCGCGTATTGATTCACAGTCATGGGAAAGAACGGTTGCCGGTGGTGATGAAGTATCAAAATGGGCAAGTAAAAATGACTCGGAAGCGTCTTGATTGGCATATTGTTCGCTGTTAAGGTAACCACAATGAAAGGAAAGCAGCAAAAAACGGCTGGTGGTTTGAAGGTTGAAATGGACTTCGACGAAGCGATGCGTCGCGTGTCGAAGATTCAGCCAAAGAAAACCAAGAAGCGACGCAAATAAATTTGAGGTGTGGTTGTCTTTGCACGAATGAGTGCAATTACTGTTTTTATCGGCTCTTGTATCTGGTGCCGCAGACGCTTGTTATCCGCATGTCCGATTCCATCCATGAGGTCCTCAAGCGATTAGCCGCGCGACCGGATGAATTGTTCTATACCGATGTGCTGCTGGAGGACAACGGGGGTAAATTCCTCGGATCCATTTTTGTGCGGAACCTGGTGCGGCTGCAGCATGGACTGCTGCTTGATAATATCCACCAACTGGAGCGCAAGCGCATCGAGATCGAGCGCAAAAACCAGCAGATGGAGCAGGAGTTGATCATGGCGGGCAAAGTGCAGCACGCGATGTTGCCGCAATCGTACCCGGCATTCGCGGCGCCCTCGCGCGATCTGCGCTTTCACCATCGTTACGTGCCGGCAGGTCGCGTCTCGGGCGATTTTTTTCATGTGCGGCGGATCAACGACCAGACGGCAGGAGTGTTCATCTGCGACGTGATGGGGCACGGCGTGCGTTCGGCGATGATCACGGCGATGTTGCGCGCGCTGGTGGAGGAATTGCAATCGCAGGCCAGCCATCCCGGCGAATTGCTCGAACGGTTGAATCATAATCTTTACGCCACTCTGCGCCAGAACGACGAGACGATGTATGCCACGGCGATCTACATGGTGGTGGATACGGCGACTCTCCAAATCTGTTGGGCCACGGCGGGACATCCGACGCCGTTATGCCTGCGGCGCAGCAACAGTTCGGTGGAAATGTTGCCACAGGGCAAGCGGGGCAAGGTGCTGGGGTTGGTTGAGCAATCCGCCTATCCCACAAGCGAGTACACGCTGCATTCCGGTGACCGCCTGCTGCTCTATACCGACGGGATCTTTGAGGTCTTCAACGGTGACAGGGAGTTTGGCATGGAAGGCCTGACCAGCACGCTACGGCGGCATCTGGCGTTGGAGACTCCGGAGCTGATGGACAAACTTTTAGAGACCGCGCTTTCGTTCGGGGTGATGCCGGAGTTTGATGATGATGTGTGCCTTCTGGCGGTGGAGGCGGGGAGTTAAAGTATCCGCAGATTACGCAGAAAAACGCAGATTCTTGAACAGGAGAAAACAGAGGAAAAGGGACCTTGGCAGAATATGAGTTTGTTGGCTTGATTTTCTGGTGACCGTGGGTCGGTTTGAGATCAGTCTGGCTCCGATGATGATGGCTTCTCATCCAAATTTTCTCCTTCTGGCGGCCACCGGTGAAAAACCAGACAATGACCGACAACGACTGCCTGCTCAAAACGCTCAAGCGACTCTGGTAAGTCTTTGTAGGTCTGTCGAGAAACAAAAGACCACTTGTCCAAACGCTCAATTCGCCACTGCTCGTCTGCAATGGCGTCACGCGCAATCTGCTCTGCAATCGCCGCGTCAGAATGAGCAACCCAAGCATTGATGAATGCACCGCCAACGCTGGGATAATCTGGGCTGCCCGGCTCCGGTCTCGCAAGAAACATAAACCAACAAATTGTATTCATAACGCAAAACGGCCTGATACTCCCAACTCTGTGCCCGCCCCGCCGGAAAATCAAGGCAACTGTCAGTGAAAGTATAGGCTAGTAGTGAACGAGTAGTGGCGAGTTAAAACAAATTGTGCTTGAAAGCCCAATGAAACCCACTATTTTATTGGCAATGAATCGGTAAGCTTTGTCTAATTCCGACTCTCGCCTCCAGACTTATCACGGATCGCGGTGAAGATTGACGGCGCGGTTCTATTTCGGGATTCTAAGGGCAATCACTCATGGAAAACCCTTTGATCCAAATACAGGGACTGAGCCGGCGCTATAGCGTGGGCAAGACGGCAGTTGCCGCGCTTGCGGGAGTTGACCTTGCGATTCCGCGCGGTGAATTCACGGCGTTGGCGGGGCCATCGGGCTCGGGCAAATCCACATTGTTAAACCTCGTCGGCGGACTGGATCGGCCAAGCGGAGGCGAGATACTGGTGGACGGCTTGTCGCTCGGCAAAGCTTCCGAAAAAGAACTGGTGCAGTATCGGCGCTCGCGTGTTGGTTTTATTTTTCAAAGTTTCAACCTGATGCCCACGTTGACTGCGCTGGAGAATGTGGAGTCGCCCATGGTGCTGGCCGAAGTGCCCCGCGCAGAGCGACGCGCCCGCGCCAATGCCCTCCTTGAAAGCGTCGGGTTGGCGCAGCGGGCAGCGCACAAGCCCAACGAATTGTCCGGGGGCGAAAAACAGCGCGTGGCCATCGCTCGCTCGCTCGCCAACCGCCCGGCCCTGTTGTTGGCGGATGAACCGACCGGGAATCTCGACTCAAAGACCGGCGCCATTGTCCTGGACCTGCTCTGCTCTCTGCTCAAGACGAATGGACTGACTTTGATCATGGTGACGCACGACCCGGAAGTGGCTGCGCGCGCTGACCGCGTCATTCACCTGCGTGATGGTAGCATTCAGCGCATTGAAACCCTGCGCAAGACGGAGGTGCCGTCATGACATTCCACGATCAGGCCCGGACGGCTTTTTCCAACGTCGGCCGCCGCAAATTGCGCTCCACGCTTTCCACGCTCGGGGTTGTGGTCGGCACGGTGACCATCGTGGTGATGGTGTCGCTGGCGTCCGGCGTGAAGGAACAGATCAATCACCAGTTCGCCACCTACGGTTTGGACCGTCTGACGGTGAACTCGCCCGGTTTCCGGCGCGGCGGTCTCAACGGATTCGCCGCCACGAATCGCAGAAAATTGATCACTGCAGAAGATGTCCAAACCTGGGCGGCGATGCCGGGTGTCGTCAAAGTCATGCCTGAAGTCAATCTACCCGACTCGGTGGACGTGGAACTAAAATGGAACGGAACGAATCTACCCGTTCGCATGGGCGGGGGTTTCAGGCCGGGAGAGTTTTTCGAGGAAGTGCCGGAGCCTCTCGCCGGCACGTTGGAGCTTTCCGACGCGGGCGGCATGGTGATCAGCCAGGGGGCCGCGCTGGCTGCCGGAATCTCCAGCAATGACTTTGCGCGTGTGGTCGGGCAGACGCTGGACGCCGTTTTGCATGCGCCGCGCGGCGAGACGCAGGATTTCAACCTGCGCGTGCAGGGAATTTCCGGGGAACATTACCCCGTCATCCAGGTATCGGCGGCTGACCGCGTGGCCATGAAAAACTGGTGGTTCAATTCCACAAACATGCTGGAGCAGCAGGGCTATGACTCGGTGTCGATCCGCGCCGCGGATGCGAGTCGCGCCAACGAATTGTCCACGCAATTGCAACACGAGGGTTTTCGGGTGCAGTCGCTGCAAATTCTCATGACCGTGGCCGACCGTGTGGTGACGGTCATCACGATGATGTTCACACTTATCGGCAGCATTGCATTGTTGGTGGCGGCTATCGGCATCGCCAACACGATGGTCATGGCCATTTACGAACGCACGCGCGAGATCGGCATTCTTAAGGCGATGGGCGCGTCCAGCGGCGAAATCCGGCGGATGTTCATGATGGAGGCGGGCCTCATCGGTTTCATCGGAGGCGTGATCGGATTGCTGGCGGGCTGGTTGCTGGGGCTGGGGCTTAACCAGATCATCTTGATCTATTTGCGATACCGGGACCTGCCGTCGCACGGCCAATTCTTCCTCGTGACATTGCCGCTGGCGATCTGTGCGGTTTTGTTTGCGACGCTCATCGGGTTGGCGGCCGGATTGCTGCCCGCGCAACGCGCCGCGAGGCTCGACCCGCTGGAAGCCTTGCGGCATGAATGATGATCGGGACGGCGAAGGAACTGGTTTTTTAGTTTTGCGTCGGGAACATTTTTTTTCTAGTCTGATTGACTCATGAAAATTTTCATTGATGGCAAGTTTTACAGCGAGCGCGACGCGAAGATTTCGGTGTTCGACCACGGTTTGCTTTATGGCGACGGTGTGTTTGAAGGAATCCGGGCTTACAACGGCCGGGTGTTCAAATTGAAAGAACACGTCGAGCGGTTGTTCTATTCGGCCAAGGCAATCCTATTGCAAATCCCTTTGTCACCGGAGCAAATGGCCAAAGCCGTTTTGGATTCGTGCCGGGCGAACAAGATCCGGGACGGGTACATCCGCCTGGTGGTGACGCGCGGCGTGGGCAATCTGGGTTTGAATCCGCGCAACTGCAAAAAGCCGTCGGTGATCGTCATCGCGGACAAGATCCAGGTGTACCCGGCGGAACTGTATGCGCGGGGGATGGAGATCGTCACGGTGCCGACGGTGCGGAACCTGCATAGCGCGGTGAATCCGGCGATCAAATCATTGAATTACTTGAACAACATCCTGGCAAAAATCGAAGCAAACAATGCCGGGGTGGAAGAAGCGGTGATGTTAAACGCGGAGGGGTTCGTGTCCGAAGGCACCGCGGACAACCTGTTCATCGTGAAGCGCGGCGAATTGTTCACGCCGCCGCTTTCGGCCGGGGCGCTGTATGGGATCACGCGGCAGACGGTGATCGAGCTGGCGCAGGAAGCCGGAATCAAGGTGTTGGAGCCGAACCTGACGCGTTACGATCTGTTCAACGCGGATGAATGCTTTCTGACGGGCACCGGGGCGGAAATCATGCCGGTGATCAAGATTGACGGGCGTGTCATCGGCACGGGCAGGCCCGGCAAAACCACACAAAAGCTGGTGGACGATTATCATTCCTTGACGAAAACATCGGGGGAGCCGATATAGATATATATGAGCGCTGCGAAATTGTGTTCCATTTGCAAAGAGAAACCGGCGACGATTTTTCTTTCCAACATCTCCACGGACAACAAGAAAGTGGACCTGGACCTGTGTGATGCCTGCGCCAAGGCCAAGGGGATCGATGATCCGTCGGCCTTGTTGGTCGCCAGCGCGGATCTGATGCTGGGTTTGGGGGCGTCCCAGGAGATCGAACAGTCGGCGGGTGGGATGGAATTGAAATGTCCGCGATGCGGGTTCACGCAGGCGGATTTCAAGAAGTCGGGCCGGTTGGGATGCCCGGATTGTTACAAGACATTTTCCGAAGGATTGGCGGGGCTGCTCAAGACGATGCACAAGGGCACGCGGCACGTGGGCAAGGCGCCGGAGGCGCTGCGGGCCTCGCGCGACAACGCCGACAAATTGAAGACCTTGCAGAAGAAATTAATGCGGGCGATCGAATCGGAAAATTTTGAGGAAGCCGCGCAATTGCGCGACGAGATCAAGCAGATCGGCGAACGGATATCGGCGCCGAAGAATTTGACGCGATGAAAGACCTGCACGCATTTTTATCGCCACCGGCGGAGACGGCCCGGCGTCATGGTCCGAATGACAACATCGTGATGTCGAGCCGGGTCAGGCTGGCGCGCAACCTGAAGGACGCGGCGTTTCCCGGTTGGGCAAAAAAACCGGAGCGGGTGAAGATTTTGGAGACGATCCGCCCGGCGGTGGAGAGCCTGCCGGAGATGAAAGATTCATTTTCCGAGGCGATGGACAATCTCGGGGCGCTGGACAAACAAGTGCTGGTGGAGCGGCATCTGATCAGCCGCGAGCACGCCGCCAAAAACGCGGGCAGCGGACTGGTCTTGAACCGGGAGGAAACTTTTTCCGTGATGATCAACGAAGAAGATCATCTGCGGATGCAGGCATTGCGACCGGGACTGCAATTGAAGCAGGCGTACGCCGCGATCGACGGTTTGGATTCGGCATTGGAGAAAAAGCTGGATTTTGCTTTTGACGGTGATTTGGGATACCTGACAGCGTGCCCGACCAACCTGGGCACGGGCATCCGGGTGAGTGCGATGCTGCATCTGCCGGGCCTGGTGCTGGCGGAGCAAATCAACCCGATCATCCAGTCGGTCAACCGGCTGGGGTTGGCGGTGCGCGGGCTTTATGGCGAGGGCACCGAGGCGCTCGGCAATGTTTTCCAGGTTTCCAACCAGATGACCCTGGGTGAGAACGAGCCGATGATCGTGGAGCGGCTGGAGAAGGTGTTGTTGCAAATCATCGAACACGAGGAAAACGCCCGCCAGGCGCTTTTGGAAAAGAAACCGAAGACGGTTTATAACCACATCGGGCGCGCTTACGGCATCCTGGCGAACGCGCACAGCATCTCGTCGAAAGAAGCGATGAACCTGCTGTCGCTGTTTCGGCTGGGACTGGACCTGGGATTGTTCCCGGCGGTGGACCGGGCCCTGGTGGAGGAACTGTTTTTGACGACGCAGCGGGCGCATTTGCAGAAACAATATTCCGATAAATTGACGGCGGAAGAGCGCGACTTGATCCGCGCGGACATGGTGCGCGAGCGGTTGAAGAACGTGAACCGTCCGATTGTCAAAGTGCCGCCGCCGGCGGCTGCGAATTGAGGCGTTAGGCAAAAGACATAAGCCGCCGGAGGCGGGAGGATTAGCACGCCCTCATCCTGACTTTCTTCCCTGGCATCTTCTCCAATACGGCGGCTCGCAGGGTGCCAGCGCTGCCAGACGGATTATTTTGCTTTGAATAATTTTCGGAAACAATTCAAACTTCGTTGGACAAAATCGGAAAGTCGTTGCATTATATTTCACAGGTATGAGTGAAGAGTCCATGAGTAATTTTACTCCGCGCGCCCAGCAGGTGCTGGCGCTGGCGCGGAAGGAAGCAGACCGTTTCAACCACAATTATCTCGGCACCGAGCATTTGCTGCTGGGGCTGATCAAATTGGGGCAGGGAGTGGCTGTCAATGTGCTGCAAAAGATGGGGCTGGACCTGGAGACCGTGCGCATGGCGGTCGAGAAAAAGACCGGCAGCGGCCCCGACCAAAAGATGATGGGGAACATCCCCTACACGCCGCGCGTGAAGAAGGTGCTCGCGCTGGCAGCCAAAGAGGCCAAGGCGCTCAATCATACCTACGTGGGCACGGAACATATTTTACTCGGCCTGTTGCGCGAGGGCGACGGCATCGCGGCCCAGGTGTTGCGCGATCTGGACGTGGATATCGAACAGACCCGTCAGGAGATTTTGAAGGAGTTGGACCCGAATTTTGCCGGGGAAGAGGCCGCCGCGACGGCTGAACCGGGCCCGGGCGAAAAAGCGCCGGCCGGCGGCGCGGAAAAGAAAGGCGAGGTCAAAACTCCTGCGTTAAAAGCGTTTGGACGTGACCTTACGGAAATCGCCCGCAAGAGCGAGATGGATCCCGTCATTGGACGCAAGAGCGAGATCGAACGCGTCATTCAAATCCTTTGCCGCCGCACGAAGAACAACCCGGTCCTGCTGGGCGAAGCCGGTGTGGGCAAGACGGCCATTGTGGAGGGGTTGGCGCAGGAAATCGCCAAAGGCAACGTTCCCGAGATCCTTTTGACGAAACGGGTGATCACCCTGGACCTGGCGTTGATGGTCGCAGGTACGAAATATCGCGGCCAGTTCGAGGAACGCATCAAAGCGGTGATGGACGAAATCCGCCGCGCAAAAAACGTTATCCTGTTCATCGACGAGTTGCACACCATCGTGGGCGCGGGCAGCGCTGAAGGGACGATGGACGCCAGCAATATCATCAAACCCGCGCTTTCCCGCGGCGAGATGCAATGCATTGGAGCGACCACGCTGAACGAATATCGCAAGTACATCGAAAAGGATGCCGCGCTCGAACGCCGTTTCCAGGCGGTGAAGGTGGAAGCGCCATCCATTGATGACGCGATCGAGATTTTGAAGGGGCTGCGCCACAAGTACGAACAGCATCACAAGGCTGAGTTCACCGAGGACGCCGTGATCGCGGCGGTGAAATATTCCGACCGGTATATCACCGACCGGTTTTTGCCGGACAAGGCGATCGACGTTTTGGACGAAGCCGGCTCGCGGGCGCGCATCGGCACGATGACCCGTCCGCCGGAATCCAAGACGATGGAAGCGGAGATCGAAGAGATCAAAACTCAAAAAGAGCGCGCGATCAAGAACCAGGACTTTGAAGGCGCCGCCGCGATGCGCGACAAGGAAAAGCAGGCGAAGGAAAAGCTGGAAAATCTTTTGAAAGAATGGCGCACGCACCGCGAGGAAAAACGCGTGGTGGTGGGCGAGGAAGACATTTTACACGTGGTCTCCAAATGGACCGGTGTCCCGCTCAAACGCATGGGGCAGGACGAGATGGCGCGGTTGATGAATGTTGAAAATGAAATGGAAAAGGTGGTCGTGGGCCAGCGCGAAGCGGTCTCGGCTATCTGCAAGGCCCTGCGCCGTTCGCGCGCGGACCTGAAAGACCCGCGCCGCCCGATCGGGACATTTCTTTTGCTTGGGCCGACGGGTGTCGGAAAAACATTGCTCGCCAAGACGCTTGCCGAACAGATGTTCGGGGACAGCAAATCGTTAATCCATTTGGACATGAGCGAGTACATGGAGAAGTTCAACGTCTCGCGCCTGGTCGGTTCGCCGCCCGGCTATGTCGGTTACGAAGAAGGCGGGCAGCTTACGGAAAAAGTCCGGCGCAATCCGTATTCCGTCGTATTGTTCGACGAAATCGAGAAGGCTCATCCGGATGTCTGGAACATTTTATTGCAGATCCTGGAGGACGGAAAGCTGACGGACAACGTCGGGCGCGTGGTGAATTTCCGCAACACGATCATTTTGATGACGTCAAACGTTGGCTCCGACACCATCAAACGCCAGAGCACGCTCGGGTTTTCGCCGATCTCGGATGAAGCGACTTATGAAAAGATGCGCGAACGGATATTGGAAGAATCCAAACGCACGTTCCGTCCCGAGTTTTTGAACCGGATGGACGACGTGATCGTTTTCCGGTCGTTCACCAAGCCCGACCTCATCCATATCCTGGACCTGGAAGTCAAAAAAGTTTTGGACCGCCTGCGGAACAAGCACATCCAGATGGCTTTGGACGAAAAGGCGAGCGAGTTTCTTGTGGAAAAGGGCTATAATCCCGACTTCGGCGCCCGCCCAATGCGTCGCGCAGTGGAGCGTTTCCTGGAAGACCCACTGGCCGAGGAAATCCTCAAAGGCAACATCCACGAAGGCGATCCGGTGCAGGTGACTTGCGAGGGCGACAAGTTGATTTTCAAGCAGACCGCGGCGGCGACTGGGGCGACGGCGGCGAGTTGAGCGGGCTGCCGGAAGAAAGCTAAAGGGTTCGAGCCATTTTTTGCTGTTCACTTAACCCGTACTTCTTGTTTGCTTAGTGTAGTTTGGAAAGAATTCACAAAATGGAGTTTAGTTCTTGCCACGCGATGGACAGCTTCTAATCATTTCCTAATTTGAAAATCTCTGATGTGCTCGATGAAAACCTACCGTCTTGCATTCATTCTAATGGCGAGCTACGTGTCGCTCGCCAGCTCAGTTGCCGAGCAGATCACACCTGCGGGTGGCGCGCCAGTTGACTCCGTGCCCCCGCAATCGTTTGCGCAGGTGGTCAATCAGTATTTCAGTCAGTGGGACACTAATGGCGACGGCACGCTTACACCGGAGAAGATTGACGCCGCAGTGGCTAATCCAAATTTCCACGACGCAGCCGCAGCCGCCTTAGCAGCGATCAAAGTTGTCGTACGCGGCGGCAAATACACCCTCCCACCCATATCACAGGCCTATCTCGTCTCCAGCCCCGTGCGCGAGCAGTCAACATCTGATGAGCAAATTGATTTGCAGGATAACCCGGACCAGCCGGGAAAATTCAATCACCCGCCTGCGTTTCAACTGCGCTACCTCTTAGCCCTGCGGCGGCTGCACAATGTTTCGCGCGATCTCTTTCCTCAATCGCTGCCTTCGCTCGACGCTTGTCATCAAGGCCCGCTGGCCGACTGTTATTTTGTGTCGGTTGTTGGCGCGATGGTTTACCGCAACCCTTCCATCGTGAAGGGGATGTTTACTCAAAACAATGACGGCTCAACCACCCTCGCCTTTGGCAACGGGCGCAGAGTCAAAGTCGCTCCCTTGACCGACGCGGAAATTGCCATTTCCTCGACTGCCGGCGCCAACGGCCTCTGGCTGACGGTCTTGGAGAACGCCTACGGAAAAATTCGTATGGAAGCGCAAAATGCCGGTCAGCAAGATAAGCCGGACACCGACTCCATCGCAAACGGCGGTCGTCCCGGGCCGGTCATTAATGCACTCGATGGGTATCAAGCCAAATACTTCGACTTCGTACTCCGAGGCGGCCAGCGCCGCAGGCCCCAATTTGCTATGATCATGCGACAGGATTTGAGCACCGCCCTACAAGAGTACCGGCTGATTGAAACTGTAACACCCTCGAATCACTTGCCTCCAGGCATAACCCCCAGCCACGCCTATGCTGTGCTCGGCTACAATAGCGACACCGACCTGCTCCATATGTGGAACCCTCACGGCAACAACTTTACCCCCAAAGGTCCCGACGGCCTGCAATACGGCTATACCACCAAAGCCGGTCAGTTCGACATCCCTCTGAGCGACTGGCTCAAAATTTACAAACGTGTGACCTTTGAAAATCAAATTCCTGTTCGTCATTTCATTTTTTCGGAAGAGCTTTCAAATGCGAATTAATCGAACTTCGCCTTTCCATTTTGAAGAAAAATTTCTAGGCTGTCAGAAATGAAAGGCATCATCCTCGCCGGCGGCGCCGGTTCGCGGTTGTATCCGCTGACACTGGTCGCCAGCAAGCAACTCCAGCCGGTTTATGACAAGCCGATGGTGTATTATCCGCTCACGACGCTGATCGAGGGTGGCATCCGCGAGCTTTGCCTGATCTCCACACCGCAGGACCTGCCGCGGTTCCGGCAATTATTGGGGGACGGCTCACGGTTCGGGGTGAGCATCGAATACCTGGAGCAGGCCAAACCGGCCGGTATCGCGCAGGCATTCATCATCGCCGAGAGCTTTGTAGGCAAGGACAAGGTGACACTGATTTTGGGCGACAATATTTTTTACGGAGGCGAGAGTTTTCTGCGCGCGTTCAAGGAGTTCAAGTCCGGCGCGACCATTTTTGGATACCACGTGCACGATCCGGAACGTTACGGCGTGGTGGCATTTGACGCGGACGGACAGGCGATCTCCATCGAGGAAAAGCCGAAAGCGCCCAAGAGCAATTACGCGATTCCGGGGCTTTATATCTACGACAATCAGGTGGTGGAGATCGCGAAAAATTTAAAACCCTCGGCGCGCGGCGAACTGGAAATCACGGACGTGAACGTGGCATTCCTGCGGCTCAAGCAGTTGCATGTGCAACGCCTGGCGCGGGGATTCGCGTGGCTGGATGCCGGCACGAGCAGCAGCCTGAACAACGCGAGCGCGTACGTGCAAACGATCGAGACGCGGCAGGGCATCAAGATCGGGTGTCCGGAAGAGGCGGCGTTCCGCAGCGGGTTTTTGACTTTGGAACAATTGGAGGAGCAGGTCGCCAGGATGCCGAATTGCGAATACCGCGCGTACCTGACGGATGAAGTGGTGGCGGAGGCGAAAAGGCTGAAGAAATTGATATGATTGTTTTACTTGGCGGATCGGGATACATCGGCGAAGCATTCACGCGTGAATTACAGCGGAGGAAAAAAGAATTCGTTTCGCTATCGCGAAAGCAGGTGGACTACACCAGGTTCAACGCATTGTTCGAATTTTTGAAGGCGAAGAAGCCGGAGTTCGTCATCAATTCCGCCGGGTACACGGGCAAGCCGAACGTGGATGCGTGCGAACTGGCCAAGGCGGACACGCTGGCAGGCAATTCATTGCTGCCGCAAACGATTGCGCACGCCTGCGCGGCGCTGAATATCCCGTGGGGGCATGTGTCGAGCGGCTGCATTTTCAGCGGGGCGAAGATTGTTGAGGGCGGCGGAGAGCGCGTGGAAAAGGACATGACGAGGCCCGAACTACGCGCTCTGGTTGAGAAATCACCAGAGAAAATCCACGGGTTCACGGAGACGGACACGCCGAATTTCTCGTTCCGTGACCTTCCCTGCAGTTTCTACAGTGGCAGCAAGGCGCTGGGGGAGGAGGCGATCGCCGGCGTCGGGCAGAGTTACGTCTGGCGATTGCGGATCCCGTTCGATGAATTCGACAACGCGCGAAATTACCTGAGCAAAGTGCAACGCTACGCGAAGGTGTATGACAATGTGAACTCAATCTCGCATCGCGCGGATTTTGCGCGTGCGTGCCTGGACCTGTTGGAAAAGCGCGCGCCGTTCGGCATCTATAATATGACGAACCAGGGGTTCATCACGACGCGGCAGGTGATAGCATTGGTCGAGAAATATTTGAAGCCGGCAAAGAAATTTGAATTTTGGGCGAACGACGAGGAATTTTACAAGATGGCAGCCAAGACGCCGCGCTCGAACTGTGTGATGGATGTGTCGAAACTGCTCGCAGCGGGCGTGAAGATACGGACAGTGGCAGAAGCGTTGGAGGATTCGCTGAAGAACTGGCGGCCGGAAAAGAAATGATATGAATCTATTGATCACAGGCGGCGCGGGATTCATCGGCTCGAACGTGATCCATCACGTGATTGAGCGGGGGGAGATATCGCGGCTCGTCAACCTGGATTGCCTGACGTATGCGGGGCATCTGGCAAATCTGGAAAAGATCTCGAGTCACAAGAAATACGCCTTTGAGAAAGTGGATTTGCGCGACAAGGCCGAGGCGTTACGCGTGATCAAGCAGCATAAAATCACCCATGTCATGCACCTGGCGGCGGAGTCGCACGTGGACCGTTCCATCACCGGGCCGGGCGATTTCATCCATACAAACGTCGTGGGCACTTTCAACCTGCTGGAAGCGTGCCGTTCCTGCTGGGCGGAATCAAAGGGAGAACACCGGTTCCATCATGTTTCGACAGACGAAGTATATGGGTCGCTGGGGGCAACTGGGCTATTCACGGAGACGACGCCGTACGCGCCTAATTCACCCTATTCGGCGAGCAAGGCATCGTCCGACATGCTGGTGCGGGCGTATCACCACACGTACGGGCTGCCGACGGTGATCACGAATTGCTCGAACAACTACGGGCCGTACCAATTTCCCGAGAAATTGATCCCGGTGGTCATCCAAAGCGTGTTGGCGCGCAAGTCGATACCGGTGTATGGCGATGGCAAAAACGTACGCGACTGGCTTTATGTGCGTGACCATGCGGAGGCACTGTGGACGGTATTGATGCGCGGAAAGATCGGCGAGACGTACAACATCGGCGGCCACAATGAATGGGGGAACATCGACATTGTGAAACTGATCTGCGACACGATCGATGAGTTTGCGCCGCAATTGGGCGGTGGTTCACGGAAGCTGATCACGTTCGTAAAAGACCGGCTGGGGCATGACCGTCGATATGCGATTGACGCGGGCAGGATTCAGCGCGAACTTGGCTGGATGCCGGCGCACAAGTTCGAGGACGGCATTCGCGAGACGATCCGCTGGTACCTCGACAACCAGGCGTGGGTGAAAACAGTCAGTGGAAAATGAACGTTTAGTCCGCAGAATCTTCAAATAAATATGGCGCGCATCCGACAAATGATTTTTTGCCTTGCGCTATTGTGCGGTTTGAGCGCGCAAGCGGCGGGCACTAATTCGATTGTCTGGCACCGGGCGGCGGGCACGGTGGATGCCGACGTGAAGGGCGAAGCGTTGCTGCCGTTGCTGGGGCAGATAGCCGCGGACACAGGATGGCAGGTTTACATGGAGCCGGGCACTGCGAAGACCGTGTCAGCCAGGTTTAAGGGCCTTTCTTCGAGCGATGCGTTGCGGATGTTGCTGGGCAATCTCAACTTCATGCTTTCGCCACAGACGAACGGCCTGGCGCAGCTTTATGTTTTCAGCACGGTCATCCAGAACGCCACGCAATTGGTCAAGGCCGCGAAGCCGGTGCCGCGCCATGTTGCGAACGAACTGATGGTGAAACTCAAGCCGGGCGCGAATATCGATGCCATCGCGAAGTTGGTGGGGGCGAAGGTCATCGGGCGCAATGACAAGATGGGCATTTACCGGCTGCAATTCGCGGATGCGGCGGCCACGGACGCGGCACTGGCACAGTTGCAGAACAACAGTGACGTGCAGGCGGTGGATTACAATTATGTGTATGACCCGCCGCCGGAGGTGCAGCCGCTGAGCGGTTCGTCGCTGCCGCCGGTATTGTTGCAACTCAGACCGCCGGGCGCATCCGGAAAAGTAGTTGTGGGGTTGGTGGACACGGCAGTGCAGCCGCTGGACGGTTCGTTGAATGATTTTTTGCTGAAGCAACTGTCCGTGGCGGACGGGACGCAGGCGGATGGCAATACCATGACGCATGGTACGGCGATGGCAGAGACGATTTTGCGGAGCCTGGAGACGGCAGAGCAGGGGAGTTCCTCGGTGCAAATCCTGCCGGTTGACGTTTATGGTTCGAGCGCTTCGACAACGAGCTGGGATGTGGCGAACGGATTGGCGACAGCTGTGAACAATGGGGCGACGGTCATCAACATGAGTTTGGGGGGCAACGGGAACAGCACTTTTTTGTCATCCTTGATCCAAACCGTTGTCGCGCAGGACGGCATTCCCGTTTTTGCGGCGGCGGGCAACAATGCGGATGCCACGCCGGAATACCCCGCGGCGGATCCATATGCGATTTCAGTGACAGCGAAGCAAAAGGGGCAACTCGCGCCCTATGCAGATTATTGGCCCGGGATTGACCTGGCTGCGCCGGGCAATACAGTGGCTTACTTCGGCGGCCAGCCCTGGCTTGTCGAGGGCACGTCGGTCTCGACGGCTTACATGACAGGTCTGGCCGCAGGCACGGCTGACACCACGCACCAAACCTGGACGGCGATCCAGACGGCGCTGGCGAAGGCGTATCCGGTACCGGCGAAATGATGCGAATGCACTGTGACTGGGTCAGTACGGGCGGGAAGCCGGAACGGTCCACTGGGAGGACCAGTCATAGGCCCAAAGATTTTCCAGCGACGTTTTTTCAACATGGCCGTCATAGAGCACCAGGTTGATCCCGTTGGGCAGCCGCTGACTGATATCAATGCTTCTGGGCGCGGCCGAGGCGGGCTTGCCACTGTGGCGGGCGATAGTTAAACGCATCATCATGAGGTTTAGCACATCGCCGGGAGCGGTTTGGCCAAGATATAGATTGCTCGACGGAAGATTATTGGTCAGGGGAAAAGTTTCCGGCCACATGCCATCGGCAAAGACCGGCGTCTGCGAAGTGTTTCGGACGGCATTTTCGCTGTTATAAAACCCAAGGGTGTCTGTAGGGATGGGACTAACTACAACAGGGATAGCAGACGGTGGAGGTGCGCCGGTGTACAACCAGCCATTGAAGGCATAGCTGCATTGAAAATTAAAAGGTCGGCCCAGTGTGGTTGGACCCTCTTGAATTCGAACGGAGACTGTAGATGCTTGATCGGCGGCGCCGGGCGTATTCGTATTCATTCCCGTGGAGAGATTTCGCGGTGCAGAAGGGCAGAATTGGATGCCCGCCGTGCCGTTAGTCGCATCCGGATTGAGATACGGAATGATGCGCTCGGCCCAACCGGAGTAGTACTCGGCATAGAACTGAAACGAAACGTCCTTGCCGAAATCGGTCGCATAAACGGCATTGGCCAGCCCCAACTGCTTGAGGTTGTTCATACAATCTGTGCGTTGGGCTTGCAATTTGGAGGCGGCGAGCGAAGGCAAGAGGATTGCGGCCAGGATGGCGATCACTGCCAGAACGACCAATAATTCGACCAGGGTGAATGCCTGGCAGATCAAGATAACTGATTGCGGTCGTGTAACTTTTGCTTTCACAACTCCAGTAGCTTCCCTACTTTACAAAATTAGAGACCTGGGTCAAGACTTTTGACGCAAGGGTGCAAGACAACCAGTAGTCGGCAAAATAATTTTCATAATTAGGCGGGTTGGGGTATAATATGCTTTCGATGAAGGTGTTCAGAATGTGGCCCGGATGCGTTGGGTTGTGCATGGCATTGCTAGCAGGGACGCCGGCGAAGGCTTCTTCGCTCAGCGCTGCCGGTCCTGATTGTTTCTTCACCACGGTTGCCTCCCGGCTGTTGTTTTCAGAGATGGGATTGAGTTTCGGCCAGATCCAGATTTATCCCACGAACCAATATACGCCGGCGGTGCATCGCCTTTTGCAGATCACGGCGAATATTTACGACGCGACTTCAACGAATTATTACCCGACCGTGTACCGTCCTGTTTTTAGCATGGATGCTTCCAGCAACGTTTGGCTGGTGGGATACACGAATGTGCCGTGCATCTCTGACCCTTCACAACTTGCGCCGCCCATTGACACGGCAGCGCTGGCGGTCACGCCGAACCTTCCGGCCATCGTGGTCACGAACATTTATAACGTTCCGTGGATCATCGCGACCAGGAAGGGGTTCCCGAGCTTCAACGAATACGTGGAGGAAAACATTGTCGGGATGACCCGACGATTGCAGTTCACGCGGAATACCACCGGTGCCAGTATGGGAGCTATTTTACCGATCACAGGAACGAACCAGATGTATATGATGAGTATGAATACGTCTGGTGGATTGGATTTTTGGAATCCCTATACAAACGATTTCCTGGACAATGTGACGGTGGATTGGCGCGTACTCTCATTGAATTATCTCACCAACAGTGATGCCAACGGTGTGGTGTTCAGCTTACCTCCGTCGCCACTGGGATTTTTTGCTTCCAATTCGATTCCATTCGTTGGATGGTCTGGTACTTCGCCATGGAATGATGGTCAACCGAACGCCAATTCATTCTATGTGCCGTTGAATTTTGTGGGTTTGAATTCTTTATCGAACTCGGTTTATCGCACGCCGTATGCGACGAATACGCCAGGTGCGCTTCCATTTGGGTTTACGCCGCCATGCCTTGTTTGGACAAATTATTTTTCAAATTTGGGTCAACCTATAATCGCAGTTTTTGAAACCAATCTCCCCGCCGGTCAACAATTTTATGTGCCTCAATGGGACTTGGTGACTACGAACCAGTTGCAGGTTTACATTTTGGATAAGGACGCCGATGGATACAACCATGTGATTGATTATGTGAACATCGAGATACCCGGGAGCCAGAATTTAAATAATGAGATATTTAACGATGATACGAATGGCATGGGCACTTCTCCGCCCTCTGGTATATGGAATACGAATATAAATACACGCTTTCACATGCCTTGGGGAATTTACAATCAGATTCAAATTTCCCGAGGACTTGAGAACGTTCCGGCAGAAGATGGGATATGGCAAGATGAACCGGAAGGCGCGCAATACGGTAGTTCCATACCAGTACAGCAGGCTGATTTTGCAGCATTTTTTTATCCTTGGGGAGAAATTGCATATGTCAGTGACAGTTATGGCTCGGCCTACGGATCCAATACAGATGCGAGCATTCAAGCTCCTTATGCACCGACGCGGTATGCGGTTGGATACACCTTTTTAGAGGCCAACGATCCGCTGGTTCATCATATGGTCAGTGATCTGACTCCGTCTTTCCCTGTAAATATGCAAACTGAATATAATAATTTATTGACCAATATTCCGGAGCCAACCTCCCAGCCGTTTACGTTGGGCAGATTGAATTATAATTTCCAACCATGGGGCGGAAATCCTTACCTGGTCGCAAATTCTGGAAGTGGAATTGCCGAAGAATCAGACCCGGAAATGTATAATTTGGCAGAACGGGATTCGGGGGTTTATGGGCCAGATGATTGGGATTTCCCTACGAACCAAGCGCTTAGTGTTGAATGGCTTGGGCAGGTTCATCGCGGTACCCCGTGGCAAACGATTTATCTTAAGTCCACGGATATTTTGCAGGAAGTTGATGTAAATAGTGGAGTAACGAACTTTGGCACCAATTATTGGCAGCAGTGGACTGAAGATCCAGATGTGAATGATGCCTTCAGCATGGCTCCAGTGCAGGATTGGAAAACCGCGGGCATTCTGGCGGCCATGTTTAATACGAATAGCCTTTCATCGCTGATTTCTGTGAATGATCCCAATACGAACGATTGGTTGGATGCTCTGAATGGTTTGGTTGCAGTGACGAACAGCACGCCCGCCGAGTTTTTGGACATCTCTTCGGATTCACCACAGGCATCGGCCATCACCAGCGCGATACAGGCGAAGCGAATGAGCGAGCCGACAGGTTATTTTGTGAATTTGGGCAATATTTTGGCGACGCCGCAATTGTCGGTACAATCGCCGTACTTGAACTTGAGCAATTCCAACAATATCACTGATGAGGAATATGAGGCCATTCCGAGCCAATTGCTCTCGTTGTTGCGGGTAGATTCCATCGGTTCGGCGGCAGCGACGTCCAATGGGCAGGTAATTTTTCAATTTACTGGGTATGACAATGAATCTTACTTCATTGAGTCTTCGCCGGACATGGTGAACTGGACCATCGTTGGAACGAACAGCCCGGTGAACGGAATCATTACCGTCACCAACACCCCGTCAGCCAACGCCGGAGCGTTGTTTTATCGGACGGTTTCGGCAAATTAACCAACGGATGTCGGCAGCAGCTTGCCACGATGTCAAAAAACGGCAGAGGATCCGCCGACGCCCAGGCTTTGGCGAGACAGGCTGCCGCAGTCTAAGACGCAAGCGTTTGCGACGGTCAGAGCGAATTTTGCGCCAGCTTTTGGAGTGCGGCGGCAAGCCCAGTGTGACGCCGCTTTGAAAATGGTGTAATGCCCATAGTGGCATTCGTATTTAAGAATTACTCTCAATCCAAAAGCGGTGTCACAGCCACCGCACTCCAAGACGACAAGCGATTGCGGATAGGAACCTGGACATGCTTTGACCCTTTACTAAACGAACATTCGACTTCCAACATCCAAGATTTAAATGGTCAGGATTTGCCGATGAGGATACCGGCGAGGAAGACGAGGGCGCCGCCGAGGAGGACCTGGAGCAGGGCGGAGACGAGCGGGGTGTCCATGAATTTGTGGCGGATCCAGGAGATGATGCTCAGTTCCACTAGGACGACACCCACCGCGATGGAAGTGGCCGTCTTCACGTTTGGAATGAGGTAGGGCAGGGTGTGGCCGAGGCCGCCAAGAGCGGTCATGCCGCCGCAAACAAATCCGCGCGCCCAGGGATGGCCGCGGCCGGTAAGGCTGCCATCGTCGGAAAGCGCTTCGGCAAAACCCATGCTGATGCCCGCGCCGACACTGGCGGCGATGCCTACCAGAAAAGTTTCCTTGCTGTTGTGCGTGGCAAAGGCGGCGGCAAAGAGCGGGGCCAGGGTGGAAACAGAGCCGTCCATGAGTCCGGCGAGGCCGGGCTGGATGACCTGGAGGAGGAAGAGGCGCTGGGCGCGGGATTTTTCGTCCTCGCTCAGTTTGGTTTTGGCGATGACTTCGGCGGTATGGGCGTGGCCGCGTTCTTCTTCGGCCAGGTCGCCGAGCAATTGGCGGATGCCGGTGTCACTGGTGCGGCGCAGGGCGGCTTCGTAAAAACGGCAGGTTTCGACCTCCATGCTTTCGGCGGTTTTCTGCACGGTCTTGAGGCCGAGCGGCCGGACAAGCCAAACGGGACGGCGATCCACAAAACCACGAACGTCCTGGCGGCGAATGTGCGGGACGTGTTCACCGAATCGCATTCTATAGAGTTCAAGCAGGCGATGGCGATGACGGTCTTCGTCGTGGCGCATCTTGCGGAATTTTTCGGCCTGATCCGGGTACCTGTCTTCGAGGCCGGCGGCGAAGTCATCGTAGATGCGGGCGTCCTCTTCTTCGAGGGAAATGGCGAGGGCGAGGACTTCCCGTTCGGTCAGGCTGTCGAACGTTTTCATAAATAGGGGGAGAACAACCGGGCGATGGCGTCGCGCAATTTGCAGGGCAATGAACGCTTATCAACTTGGGCGAGGGTGACTTCATGGGCGGAGCTGATCTTTGCACGGATGACTTTCTTCATTTCATCGGCGAATTCGTGCCCGTAACACTCGACGTTCAATTCGAAGTTGAGACGCAAACTGCGCGGATCCCAATTGGCTGAGCCGAGGAAGACCCAATGGCCATCCACGATCATCAGTTTGGAATGGTCGAAGGGCGGCGGAGCCAGCCAGATGTGGCAGCCGTGTTCGAGGACCTGCCACCACATGGCGCGCGAGGCCCAGCGGACGAAGGCCAGGTTGCTTTTCTGCGGAAGGATAATGTCCACGTTCACGCCGCGGAGCGCGGCAAGATTGAGCGCGGTGATGAGCGCGATATCCGGCAAAAAATACGGAGTGATGATTTGGACGGACGATTGCGTGTCGGCAAGCGCAGCGAGGAGGGTGAGGCGAAGCTTCTCAAAATCGGCATCGGGACCGTCGGTGATTACGCGAGCGATAACATCGCCGGTGGAGTCCAATGAGGGGAACCATTTTTTGCCTTTGAGGATCTCATTGGTGCAGAAATACCAGTCACTGGCGAAGGCTTCCTGCAATTGAGCGACGACAGGACCGGTGACGGAGAAATGGAGGTCCTGGACGGGACTTTTTGGCTTTTCGGACAGGAGATTTCCCTGGCGGATGTTCATGCCGCCGGTTAAAGCGGCGCTGCCATCGACGACGAGGAGCTTGCGGTGGTTGCGTAGATTAATGGTCGCGACGCGCCAGGGGGTGAAGATGGAAGCGGGAAGGAATTTGGCGTAGGGAATTCCGGCGTGGCGGAGTTTCCACGTGATGGGTGGCCAGGAATAGCGCGAGCCGGCGGCATCCACGAGCACACGCACTTCGACGCCGCGCTGGACGGCGCGGGCGAAGGCGGCGATGAATTTTTGGCCAGCCTCGTCATTATCGAAGATGTAGGTGCAAAATGAGATGGAAGTTTCCGCGGTATCGATGGCCTTAAGCATAGCGGGGAAGGCCTGGTCGCCATTGACCAGGGGTTTGATCTCATTGCTGACGGTAAGGGGACGTTTGGCGATGCGCTGCACGACGGTGGCGAGCGTTTTGAGGTGTTCGGCTTTGAGCTGGGGAAGGTCAGGGACTTTACCGATGGCTTTCAAACGGGTCATCACGCCGAGCGTAACGGCGCGGCGGCGGATACGGTTGAAGCCAAAGGTCAGGTACAAGAGCGGGCCGAATAACGGCAGGAACCAGATGATGCCAATCCAAAGGGTGGCGGCGCGGGAATCACGTTTGTGGAGCAAAACATGAGCTGAGGCGATGAGGACGGCGAATAAATCGAATCCGGCGGCGATATGGGGCCAAAAATGTGAAATTATGTTGAGCCAATCCATGCCGGAGAAGTTTCATCGGAAAGGGCGGCAGGCGCAAGAGCGGGGAAAGAGGATTTGACCCCGAAAGACACGAAATACACAAAACATTCAACTCCCCAACAAAGTATCAGGCATCAATTGATACGGGTGATGGAGATGGAATAAACCGTTGCTCCACCAGACAAGCTCACCGGTCCGAATTCGATCGTCGAGGCCCCTACATTGGCGAAGTAAATAATATTACCGGCGGTGAGCAGCGCAATAAATGAATGAGAAAATACCGAACCCGAGGGGTAAAAATTGCTACCTGTGATGAGTACGCTAGTATTGACGGTTGGGCCGTACTCTGCGCCAACTACAGGGTTGGCAGTCGAAGCCGAACCATCGATATGGATCAGATAATAGCCGGTGGCCGGTACGACAAAGACAGGTACAGAAGCGTTGTAGCTGCTGGCGTATTGCCAGCCGTTGAAAAAGCCGGTAGTGATTGGAACGGGATCAGTCTGAGGAACGGATGTACCCGTACCGCCAACATTAAGGTAAAGATACATGAAATCACCGCCGCCACCGATGGTCAGAGTATTCCCGTTTGTGGTCAAAAAGAGGTTATTGGAAACTGCCAGAGTAATGCCACCAGATAATCCATTGACGTTTGTGACGAGCTCGCCGGAGGCGAAGTCTGCGGCGGTGAGGGAGCCGGCGGCGATGGATGAGCCGTTGATGGCGCCGGGGGCGACGCTTTCGGCAACGGCGGCGGTGCCGGCGCTGCCCGCGGTAATGGCGCTGGTGGCGCTGCCCGCGGTAATGGCGCTGTTGGCATTGATCGCATTGCTGGCGCCGGCCGCGAATATGGCATAGGGCACAGGCAGGATTTGCTGGCGAGGCGTCAGTTCGGTAAAGGAGGCGGGGAGATTGGTGCGGACGGCGATGTCGAGCCAACTGGCGTTGCCGGTGAAGGCGCCGAGGCCAAAATCAATGGTGGTGGTGAAGAAGCCGTTGGTGACGGCGACAGCGGTGTTGGTGACCGGGCCGAAGGTTGAGGTGCCGCCCGTGCTGCCGGGGAAAAGGGTAAATTTCATTTGATAACTGCCGTTGGCGGGACTGTTGCTCACGTCGAGTTGGCCCTGGTAATTGAACGCTGTGCCCTGGCTGATGGCGGACAAAGGGGACATGACGGCAAGGAGCAGAAGGGTTAATGCGAGGGGAAATGTTTTCATAGCATCCCGGATTTGTCTGGCATTGATATCACATTACATCGGATCGCTTCGTGATTTGAAGCCTGCGGTGGCACATAGTTGTTCCGCAGGGACAATTTAAACTTTTGCGGTGATAACTCAACTGAAAAGCGCGGCGCATATGACGTTGGAAATAAACCTGGTTTGGCGAAGTGGCGAAAGATAAGCGGATTCAAGTATGGGTAAAACACCGTATTTGCTGAATTGCCTGGATTAAACATTATGGGTCTTTACGTCCAATGGAGGTGGGCTGGATGACACTGTAAAGTCGCTATTAAAGTCGCAATCGCTTTGTGCGTCGGATGATGAATCGTTTAATGTATAAAACACTATGATAAAAATTCTAGTTCAAGAACCATCCAATGGGGGAATTGATTCAACTCCATTTGATATTTTGGTACCGGCCATTCCTCGCCGTGGAGACAGTTTTAATACTGCTTCCGGCGGATCATATTCCGTCGCTAACGTCTCGTTCAGGGAAGAGAAAAACAGGACTTGCTCCGTCTTGATCTTGCTGACTGAAAACGACGCGGTAAGGGTAAGAGAATGACTTTTCCGTCATCAACAATTTGCCATGCGCTCTGCATCCGCTCAAATAATGCTTTGATTTTTTTAGCTCAATATAATTTCAAGAGAATCAACGCGCCTACAAGTTAATGCGTCGGATAATGAGACCCGCCCGGCTCACGTGAGATTGGAAACAAAGCTGGTTCGGCAAAGTGGCGACCCTATCGGGAATCGAACCCGAGCTCCCACCGTGAAAGGGTGGTGTCCTAACCGCTAGACCATAGGGTCGTCGAGAGCCAGCGAATATATTCATAAAAACGCGGCTGTCACGAAAATTATGGGTTGCGCTGGAAAAAATGTTACAGCAATGTTACTGGATAATATCTGAAAATAAGCGATGTTTAGGCACGCAGCCGATGACGGCAAAACCGGAACAAACGGAAATATAATGATGACCGACTTGCGCATAGGAGATCTGGTAGAAGGAGTAAAGGGTAAAGCCTCCAAAAATCACGTAAATGGAAATGGCCATGCAAATGGTCACGTGAACGGTCATGCCAATGGCCATAACGGCCACTGCAATGGCGATAGCAACGGAGTTCACAGCCAGCTTGCGGACACTATCATCATCCGGCCTTACGCGCCGGCGGACCGGACGGCGATCCGGCAGATCTGCTGCGACACGGGGTTTCTGGGAGATCCGATCGAAACGATTTTCACCGACCGTGAGATTTTTGCCGACCTGTTCACCAGTCCGTACCTGAATTACGAACCGAATTGCGCCTGGGTGGCGGAAACCGACGGGCGGGTGGTGGGTTATCTGCTGGGGTCGGTTTCGCCGGCGTTCGATTACACGCTGTTGTACTCGGGGTTCCAGACGACGATGAAGATGATCGCGCGCGCGGCGACGGGACGGTACGCGCGTCACCCTCGCACGAAGCATTTCATCCGGTGGCTGCTGACGAGCGGTTTACGGGAGCAGCCGAAGCATCCGGACCGCGCGGCGCACCTGCACCTCGACATCGAGAAGAATTATCGCGGTCACGGGCTGGCATGCCGGTTGTGGCGCGCGTTTGAGAAGCAACTGGAGCATTCCAATGTGGAGCATTGCTATGGAGCGTTCTTTTCCTGGGGGACGAGGCGCCCGGAAAACGGGTACTCGCGTTTTGGATTTTCGGTATTCGACCGCCGGTTGACCACGATTTTTCATCCGGAAATCTCCGAACCGGTGGAAGTGGTCTGTGTCCAGAAAAAGTTGCGTGAATGAAAAGGGCCATCTTTACGCTGACGGAGGCGCGGTCGGGAACACTTTATCTGCGTAATCTTTTCCGCCTGAATGCCCGCGATTGCATCTGCCGGCATGAAACCTTTTTTGATTTCGGGAACCCGACGATGTTCGGCCGGACCATCTACGACGCCCACGCGGGCCGCGTTGACGCGGTCCGGGCACTGTTGGAAAAAAAGCGTGGTTATATCGAGCGGCGGCCCGGCAGGGCTTACCTGGAATCGAGCCATGCATTTCTGAAGTCGGCGTACGTGGCGGCGCTGGATGTTTTTCCCGATCTGTGGCTGGCGCATCTGCTCCGTGACCCGGTCAAGGTGGCGGCGAGCGAGGCGTATCGCGAGATGTGGCGGCGGCGGGTCCATGTGCCGTTCCATTTTTACCGGGGCGATGATGGAAAGCGGCATTTCGCCTGGGCATTGACGGGCAACGAGGAAATTTTCCGGAATTACGAAGCGGAGAGATTATCGCTGTTTCAATGGTATCTGGTGCAGTGGATCGAGATTGAGAACCGGGCCATGAGTTTTCTCGATGATAATAATTTGCATGAGCGGTGTTTCACGCTGCATTGCCCGCGGGATTTGAATGACGCCGGGAAAGTGCGCGAAATGTTTAATTTTTTTGGCATCGGCTTAAAGCAGCTGGAGATCCAGTTCGGAGGGCGGAAGAACAAAAGCATCGGTTATTCGTCGGCGATGGCGGAGCAATACGAGAAAGAATTTGAGCAAGTGCTGCAGATAATGCCCGAGCGGTACCTTCAGATTTTCCGGCGCGAACCGTATGCAGGTTGCGAATGGAGCAGGCGATTTTTGAGGCCGGCGGAGGTGAAGGTTGCGGCATTATCGGGTTAGCCCTGGATGGTTTTCATCCATGCGGCTCTTCGTCCATTTTCCACTGGCCGTTGATTTTTTTCATGGTCACCTGCCCATTGCCGAGCCGGGTGGAACGGATATACACGACTGTTTCATCATTTGACACGAGTTCCTCACTGATTATTTGATAGGCTGCTATCTCCGCCGCTTTGTGCCTGTTTTCTGCTGCCGTAGCATAACTGACCTTGAAATGCTGTCGAAAGTCTGGTGTCAGGCAGTCCAGAAAATTCGTCACATTACCTCTGTTCATCGCCGCCAAAGCTGATTGCAAGGCCGCTTGCGGCGTGTCAAATCCGGCGAACTTCCATGCCGCCAGCGGCAATAGAGGCCCGGCTTCGCGTCCATCCACATATTCCACGATCAACATCTCGACCGGCATATTGGTCGCATCCAATTCCAATCCCAGTTGTTCGGTCAAAGCATTGCGGATTGCCTTCCGCTCGTCTTCGCCCTTGAGACTCCCATCCCAATGAAGATCAATGTCATAGGATTCTTTTAGGCTGGTTTCGTCAATGACCGGCATGTTGAAATAATAACCACCCAACGCATTGACAATGGAATCGTCGATGTTTGTCCGCGTCCCTGTGAGTCCTGGAATTTTCCCCGGCACAGCGCCAACGATGCCGGACATCGCAAAATTTTCGAGCCGTATTTCGCCTTTGCCGATCGAGATGCCGGCATCGTCGCTATGGGAATGGTTGATTTTCAAGCTTCCCACAGACGGATCGGACACCCTCAAAACCATTACATTCGTCGTGATGATCTCAGTATGCGCGACCAGGCCGAATTGCCGTTGGATTTCCTTCTGCAATGCCTCCCTCGCGTTATCGGGGACCGTGCTGAGATAATCAAACTGTCCGGCGGGCCAATTGGGCGGCAGAATCATTCGTTCCGGTCCAATCCCATAAGCGACCGAAACCACCCATTTCAAAGGAAAGCCGACGCCCGCGAACCGCGCCGAAACCTGGCTAAAAGGAGGGCCATGCATGCCATTCATCTGCATTGCCAGTTTTGGATAGCGCCCTGGCCGCAGCACCACAACCGGCGGGGCTTTTTCCAGATATTTGTTTTCATTGATGTGTTTGAGGATCTGTTCAACCGACGGCGCGCTGAATTCGTTGACCGTCACCGCTGCGGTGCCGAGGGTCAGGATCGCCACCGCGCCAACCGCCAGGGCGATATTTATTTTGGTCCAGGCCATGGTTTTCATTGTTGCTTTGAGAAGTGCAAGTGTTGAACCGCCAGCGGCGGTTCCTTTAGTTGAAGCCGCGGTTTGTACTATCGAAATCAATCCGGCCGGGGCGATTTGCAGCGCATGGGTCCCGATGGAACTGAGCAAACCATGAGGCGACACCTGCACGCCCCGCCGGCTGAAAAAAAGCCGAAGCTTGTCCGTGGCCCGGTTCACCCGTTTTTGCGCGGCGGCTTCACTCAAGCCAAGCGCCGCAGCCACTTCGGAAATGGTGCGATCTTCAAAAAAGCGGAGCAATATGGCGTCGCGTTCCTTTGACCCCAGCCTGGCCATGGCGTCCTCCAGCAGGGGGCTGAGTTGCTGCCATGAAGGCTCGGATTTGGATTCTTCGGAATAGTTCATGTATGCCTCCTGGTCACGGCGCTGGCGCCGCATTTTGGACCGCTGAAAATTGGCCGAGGCCAGCATCGCAGTTTGATAAAGCCAGCCCGAAACCACGACTCCTTGCCGCAGGCTCCCGGCTTTTTGGGCCAGAATGATAAATACCACCTGTGTGACCTCTTCTGCCTCATGCGGATTACCCAGTCGTCGCAGGGCCGCCGAGTAAACCAGATTGATATGCTGCCGGACTACGGTGGAAAATGCCTCCTCTGAGCCTGTGGCCGCAAATTCCTGTATCAAATGGATGTCATCGGTCTGCATTTGTTTGATTATGTCCGCCTCTCCCGCAAAGGCGGACATTTTTATGGTTAAAATTTTGGCAAACCTGATTCAGCCAATTTAACCACAAGTACACACGGATTTTAGATAAAAGGTTTTTAAACATGAGAAAATGAAGGAAACGAGAGCGCCTCAAGCTTGCCAGACTCTCACCCCGCCAGGAGAAATAAGATTCTGCCGGATTGGGATTACCAGCGGCCGGGTTTGGGGAGAAGAGGCTCGATGAGCGCCCAAATATTTCCGGCTACTTTTTCCATGGATTCCGCGCCGTCCAGGACGCGAACGCGTTTGGGATCGGCAGCGGCGATGGCTTCGTAGCCTTTGGCCACGCGCGCAAAAAATTGTTTATCGGCTTCCTCCATGCGGTCGCGGATAAAGGGCATGGTGGATTGGCGGAAGAGTCGGCGCAGTTCGCTGACTTCGGGCGAGACGGTGAGGAGCAAGGTGACGTCTGGGCGCGTTTCGCCGACGGCGACGTCAATGATGGCCTGGACCATATTCAGATCCAACTGGCGGCCGTAGCTCTGGTAGGCGGTGGTGGAATCGTAAAAGCGGTCGGACAAGACGATTTCGCCGGCGGCAAGGGCGGGGCGGATGATTTCGCGGACGAGTTGGGCGCGGCTGGCGTTCATCAACAGCAATTCGGCCTCGGAAGTCATGGCGTCGTTGGCCTTGCTGTGCTTGAGAGTGTGGCGGATCTCCTCGCCAATGGGGGTGCCGCCGGGTTCGCGGAGGGTGCGGACGCGATGGCCGGCGGCGCGCAGGCGGCGCGTGAGCAGTTCGATCTGCGTGGATTTGCCACAGCCTTCCGTGCCTTCAAATGTGATAAATATACCCCTGGGCATCTCAATTTTGGATTTCGGATTTCAAATTTCGGATTATTGACATCGGCGTTTAAATTTTTTTCAACTTTGGGCCTTTGGACGTGTCTTTAATCGTCCAGCCCCTGGCTTTCAATTCGTCCCGAATGGAATCAGATTTTTTAAAGTCTTTTGCTTTGCGCGCTGCCTGCCGGGCTTCGAGCAAAGAACTGATTTCCGGCGGAATCTCCGCGTCCGGTCTTGTTCCGATTCCAAGAACTGAATCAATTTTATCCCAGGCCGTCAATGCCATAGCGGCGTCGCCCGGAGTCAGGAAATTTTCGGCGATGCGTTTGTTGATGCCGGTGATCCATGTGAAGATGGCTCCCCAGGCGGCGGAAATATTAAGGTCGTCGTCGAGCGCCTCTATGAATGCTTGAAGAGCAGGGGGTTCGGTTGATAAGGGCGCAGGAGTGTTGCCGATCTCCCGCAATTTGCTAACGCATTCATCAATGCGGGCGAGGGCAGTGCGCGCGCCTTGCAAGCCGTCGAGGGTGAAATTAAAAGTCTCGCGGTAGTGCGCGGTGAGGAGCAAATAACGGATCTCGCGTCCGGTAAAGCCTTTGGCGAGGAGATCGCGCAGGGTGAAATAATTGCCGAGACTTTTGCTCATCTTCTTCCCTTCCACGAGCAAGTGCGCGCCGTGCAGCCAGTATTTGACAAAGGGTTTGCCGGTGGCGCCTTCGCTTTGGGCGATCTCATCTTCGTGATGGGGAAAAACTAGGTCTTCGCCGCCGAGATGGAGATCGAAGCTATCGCCGAGGATTTGCATGCTCATGGCGGAACATTCGATATGCCAGCCCGGACGACCTTCGCCGAAGGGGCTGGGCCAGAAGACGTCGCCGTCTTCGGGAACGCGCGCTTTCCAGAGGGAGAAGTCAGCGATGGATTCCTTGGCATATTCGTCGCTCTTGACGCGTTCACCGGCGCGCATCTCGTCGAAATTCAGCTTCAAGAGTTGCCCGTAACGGCAGCCGCAGCCGCGATATTTCTCGATGGAAAAATAAACGGAGCCGTCGGCGGCTTTGTAAGCGATGCCGCGGGCGAGGAGTTTTTCGATGAGAGAGATGATTTGCGGGATATGTTCGGTGGCGCGCGGTTTAAAGTGCGGTTCGCGGCAGTTGAGGGCTTTCATGTCCTCCAGAAAGGCGGCCTCGTATTGGCCGGTGAACTCACGGAGGGAGGTTTTTTTCTCGCGCACGTTTTTGATGATCTTGTCCTCCACGTCGGTGATGTTCATGACGTGGGTGACCTGGAAGTTTTTGAATTCGAGCCAGCGGCGGACGAGGTCGGCAAAGACAAAAGTGCGCCAATTGCCGATATGGGCGAAATCGTACACGGTGGGGCCGCAGCAATACATTCCGGCTTTGGGCGGGGCGAGCGGCAAAAAATCCTGGACCGAGCGCGAGAGCGTGTTGAACAATTTAAATCCCATCGGGCGGAAAGGTTAGGGATTTTTGGGGCAAAGCAAAAGCCGAAACGTAACACGAAAGTTGTGGACAGGATTTATGCCGGTCTTAAAATAAAAACCACAACCGTCCGTGCCCTAAATCCAAACCCGAAGATTTTATGGAGCTTAAAGTCGCTTGTGATTGCGGCCAGAAGTACGCGTTCGATGTCGAGCCTGTTGACGGGCGAATGCCCACGCGTGTGAATTGCCCTGCTTGTGGCACGGATGGCACGGAGACGGCCAACGATCTCTTGGTGCAACAATTCCCGAACCAACAGCCGTCGCTCCCGGTGGCGGCTTTGGCAAGACCACCCGCGGCTGGGGGAGGGTTACGCATCAATATGCCACCACCGGCTTCCGCGCCCGCAACACCGTCGCCGTTGAATGCGCCCCGGCCGATCGCACCGATAGCGCCGCTGGTGAAAGCAAAGGCGCCATCCAAAGATTTCAGCATGGGCTTGGGTATTCTTGGCGCGTTTCTCGGCGCGATTGTTGGCGGCGCATTGGTTTATGGTTTCTATATAATGGTTGGCTTCCGGTTCCCGTGGTCGGGGGTGGGCATCGGCGCATTGACCGGCTACGGCGCGCGATTGCTCGGGCGGGGCACACATACCACCCTGGGATACATCGCCGGCGCACTGGCGTTGGCAGTGATTCTTGCCGATTTTTTTCTAATGTACGGCGGCATTCCGGGGCTGAGCTTCATTTCAATAATTATTTGCGTGGGCCTGGCTTACCGGTTTGCTTCCGAGTAACGTTTCTGGAAAGCGGTTTATATTACAATCTGAACAGGTATTATTTGGGGTGGGATTGTAAGTTTGAACTTATAGCGTTCGGATGGCCATTATGACCGCGACCTCTCAAAAAATGCGCGCATATATACTATCGTCCCGAACGAGCACTGGCGGCTTGTTGGTGGTATCTGTCGTGGCTGGCGAATAGACCCAAAACTCGCAGGTGCCGTCAGTGTGAGAGATAAGAATCGGGCCTGAGACAAAATTAGTGAAACCGCCCGCAGCGCGAATGGCATCAAGCACTGTCATTCCCTGAACCCAATGATAACAACCGGTTTTAACTACTCCTCCGCTGACATAAACGTATGGTTTGACAGCTTTTCTCGTCGCAATGCTTTTTTCGGCCAAATCTATAGATGTCTGTCCCCACGAGTTTTTGAGGCGCGGATCAGCTCCGGACTTGATCAGCATATCCTCGATATCCAGGGATCCGCCGTCAGCCGCACACATCAGGGCAGTCCAGCCACCCCCGTCCGCCACATCGACTTTGATATGGGGCTGGGCAAGCAACAGGACCACCAAATCGCGATTTCCCCAAAAAGCCGCATTTGATATTGCTGTGGAACCATTATTGTCGGTTGCGTTCGGATTGGCACCCGCTGATAACAGTACTTTGACGAAGCTCAAGGCGGTCTTCGGGTTTTTGATAAAAGCGGCTTCGACAATTTCGCGCCCTTGAGGCTTGGCCCCGTGCGCCAGGAGAAACTTGAGCATTTTTAAATTCACTCTATTTACTGCCCCATCCAGCGGACTGTATGTTCCGCAACCGATGGGGGCATCAATATCTACACCCTGCTTGAGCAGTTTCTGAACCTCTTGAATGTCCTGATCTTTAAGGATGGCCATTTGCATCTGCATGGCAAGCGGGTCAATCCGTCGTAGTGTTACGGGCTTGGCAACTGCCTGTGCAGGCTGGCCTAGGCAGTTGTGGGCCATGATAGCCAGCGCGAGAGCGATGATTTTAGTTGTCATATCTTTCATTTGACGGGTTTCGTCGGATTTTACTCCACGATACCAAAAGGTATATCATTATTAGCGTGGGCGTGCCTTCCGGGCAGAATTCGAAGGGATGGGTTTCCGGGAAAGTTCCCCCCAGGTGTAGGCCTTCAAATAGGCCTGATATTGGGCTTCTGCGGCAGGGGTCAGCGCATCAAAAAAAGTTCTCTCGTCAATGCCGTCGCGTGCGCTAAAACGGGCTAAAACGAATCTGGCATTTTGGGCGACGGCTACAATTTCAACATTCGGGGCGGCGTTTTTCTTGTCCGAATCGACGGGAACCCATTCCAATTCTGCCCAGGGACCGAATTGATGGATGATTTGCGGCGGCCAGAGCTTGACAATTTTTCGGGCGTCGTCGCCAGCCTTGATTTTTCCATGCCAGAACTCAGGCGCGATTTTTACCCGGGAACAGAGCCAATGGTAGCGGACGTAACCCGCGGGCGTCCAAAGGTCGAAGCGAAGGCCGAAGAAAACCCACAGGCAGGACAGGGTGAGGGCGGCACATAACATTGCCAGAACAAGTTTCTCCAAACCAAAGCGCATCAATTTGGATCCGGTTTATTTAATTCGGCGTGTTTGGGCTGCAACCGCCGCATCCGTTCCACGAACAAAAAATAAACGCCGGGACCAAAGCAGAGGAGCATCACCGAAATGCCGGTGGCGATGCCCCAAAACGTACCGGCGGGGGCGCAGCAGTCGTCGCGGCGGCGCACGATGACATGGCTGGGGACGGCGACGATGAGTTCGAGGATGCTGCCGCGCAAGAGCCAGCGGGTGGCGCGGTGGAGGAGGGCGTCGGGGGAATCGCACCGGGCAAAATTGCGGAAAATGATTCCCCAAATGATCCAGAATGAGAGGGGAAATAAAATAATAGCAATGATTCCTCCAGTATTGGAACCGTCCGGAAGACCTAAAACGGCTGAAGCATCGCAATAATTCAACAAGTTGAAGGCGCCATCTTTAAAAATCCCAAATAAGATCGAAACGATTCCCGCTACAAACAGGTTTGCCAGGAAGAACGCGCTCACGATGACCGGCACTTTGAGTTTGCGACGTGAAGGGAGGCGTTTTTCAGAGATGTCAATGGGTACGAGCAGGAGCAGGAACTGTCCCGCGAGAAGCACTGCGAGCCAAATCCAATAACCGAGGGAGGTGTAAACCCCCATAATATCTTTCACGGATTCGTTATTGGGCTTAATTCCCCAATCAGCGAAAGCGATGAAGATGGCGGGCGCTGTGAGAAACAAAAGCGCGAGGGCATAAATCAAAACCGTATATACCGCCCAGCGTTTCATGGGTCTGGGAATTCAGCCAGAAGGGGGGTGTTGTTGCCAGAAAAATCGCAGGACAGAAGTGCCGGGGAATTTCATTGTTTTTAAACGAATCCCGCTTGCCATTTATTCTTTTCATCGGCAAAGTTTAAAAAACGATAATCAAGACCGACATGAGCAAAGAGGCAAAACTAGAATTGGATGGAAAGAGCTACGTGTTTCCGACGGTGGAGGGCACCGAAGGCGAGAAGGCGGTGGATATTTCGGCCCTGCGCGCCAACACCGGCTACATCACCCTGGACGAGAGTTACGGCAACACGGGGTCGTGCCGCAGCAACATCACTTTCATTGACGGGGAGAAGGGGATCCTCCGGTATCGCGGCATTCCCATCGAGGAGCTGGCGGAGAAGTCTTCGTTTGTGGAGGCGGCGTATCTGGTCATTTACGGCAAACTGCCCAACCACGCGGACCTCAAGAAATTTTCCGACCTGTTCACGGAATACCAGTTTCTCCATGAGGACATGAAGTATCACTTCGAGAGTTTCCCCACGAGCGCGCATCCGATGGCGATCCTCTCGGCGATGATCAACGCCGCCAGTTGTTTCGACGAGGGACTGATGCACTGGAAATGGGGAAAGGTGAACGGCGCGTTTGAAAATTACGCGGCGAAATTGATGGCGCAAGTGCGGACGATTGCGGCCTATTCTTATCGCAAATCCTGCGGACTGCCGCTGATCTACCCAAAGACGGCTTACAAATACACGGCAAACTTTTTGCACATGATGTTTTCCACGCCGTATGAGGACTACGAGATCAAATCAGAAGTGGCCCGGGCGCTGGACCTGATTTTTCTGCTGCACGCGGACCATGAGCAGAATTGCTCGACCTCGACGGTTCGGATGGTGGCGTCGAGCCAGGCAAACCTGTTTGCGAGCTGTTCGGCGGGGGTGTGCGCGTTGTGGGGGCCGTTGCATGGCGGCGCGAACCAGGCGGTTCTGGAAATGCTCGACGAGATCCACCGCACCGGCGACGACGGCTCGAAATTCATCGCCGCCGCCAAGGACAAGAACAGCGGCAAGAAACTGATGGGCTTCGGCCATCGCGTCTATAAGAATTACGATCCGCGCGCGAAAATCATCAAGAAGTCCTGCGACGAAGTTTTGACAAAGCTGCACATCAATGACCCATTATTGGACATTGCGAAGCACCTGGAGGAAGCGGCGCTCAAAGATCCGTATTTTGTGGAACGGAAATTATATCCGAACGTGGATTTTTACAGCGGCATCATCATGCGGGCGATTGGGATACCCGTGGAAATGTTCCCGGTGATTTTCGCCATCGGGCGGATGCCGGGCTGGATTGCGAATTACAAGGAGATCATGGATGATCCCAAGAGCCGCATTAGCCGGCCGCGACAGGTTTATACCGGGGCGAAGCTCAATCATTATATTCCGCTGAATGACAGGAAGTAATTCCGACGGCGCGAGCGATTGTCTTTGTGGCGAGGCACAATTTGTGCTTAATATATAAAAGATTTTCCAAATGAAAAAAATTCTCGTCATCGACGATGAAGAGTGGTTGCGTGAAATGATCCAACTGGCTCTCCGTCAAAAGGGCTTTGAAGTGATTGAAGCCTCGAACGGTTCCGACGGGATTGAAACCGCCAGGAAAGAACTGCCGGACTTGATCCTTTGCGACATTAACATGGGCAAAGTGGACGGGTACCTCACGTTGTCCGCCTTGCGCAATGAAGCGCCCACAGCCGCCATCCCGTTCATCTTGATGACGGGTTTGGCCGACAGCGCCAGCATGAGGCACGGCATGGAGTTGGGCGCGGACGATTATTTGCCGAAGCCCTTCACCACCGACGCGTTATATGCCGCCGTGGATGCGCGCCTGAAAAAGGCGCAAACCATCCGGGACGAAGCCGAACGCAAACTGGCGCATTTGCGCGACAACATCAGCCTGATGATGCCGCACGAGATGCGCACGCCGCTCAACGGCATCCTGTCGAACGCCGAACTGCTGGCGCATTCGGCGGCGACGCTGAAACCGGCGGAGATCGCCGAGATGGGACAGGAAATCCATAAATCAAGCCAGCGGCTGGAACGTCTCATCGAAAATTTTCTGATCTACGCGCAGTTGGAATTGGTGGCGGCGGACCCCAAGAATGTGAACGCGTTGCGGATCGGGAGCACGCCGCATCCGGTGGACTTGATCAAGAAGCACGCCACGGCCCAGTCGGTCCATGCCGAGCGGCCGCGCGATCTGTCATTTGAACTGGCGGACGCGCCGGTCCCGATCGCCGAGGAATATTTGCGCAAGATCGTGGATGAGTTGACGCATAACGCATTCAAATTTTCCGGGACCGGCACACCGGTCCGCGTGACGCTGTCGGAGAGCTTCAATGTCATCACACTGTCGATCAGCGACCAGGGCCGGGGATTTTCGCCCGAGCAAACCACGCGCATCGGCGCGTACATGCAGTTTGACCGCAAGATGCAGGAGCAACAGGGGCTTGGATTGGGGTTGACGATTGCCAAACGGTTGGTGGAACTGCACGGGGGAACTTTTTCCGTCACCAGCGAGAGAGAGGTCGGCTCGGTCATTTCGGCGAAGTTTCCGAAGAACAAGCCCAGTTGATCACATCGCCGCGTGGCTGTAGAGGATGATCAACAGGCGTTGGGCCAGACCCACCACGAGGAACACCAGTACGATACCCACCACCGGCGCAAAGTCCGCTTTGCCGGCGCGCAACGGAATGCGTTTGAGCGGAGAGAGCAGGGTCTGCGCCTCCGCGTTGACGTAGTTCCAGAAAGGTTGTTTGCCGAAATAAATGTAGCTGTTGAGGAGATGCAGGACGAGCAGGGCGACGGCGATGAATTCCCAGGCGAGATAACTTGCCAACCCCATCACCAGCGATTGTCCAATGCGATGCGCGGCGGAAAGGGGTTGCGGGATGATTTTCAGCCCGCCCAGGAGCCAGGTAGCCGACCACCACAGAATGCTCGTGGCGATGAACGGCAGGAGCAATTTCGCCGCGCGGCCCCGGCGCTCGAGCGCGCCGAGTTGGACGCGGATGAAATCATGGAATGGAAGCGGCCCGTTGAGGACCGAAAGCAGGAGCAGCCAGAGATAAAAAACCCAAAGAGTTTGGATGAAGCTGAAGATGGAGTAGAAAAGCATCTGATAGAAATAGGCGCTGCGAAAGAAGAGTTTAATGATCCCCAGGTCCAGCTCCGCGGACCAATTTGCCGCGCCCCCGATGAGCCAGTATAGAAGCGCGCGCAACACGATCAGCCCGGCGATGATGGCGGGGATCTGCCAGTGACGGGAGCCGCTATCGACGCGGCGCAAGGTGCCGATGAGGGTGGCCGGCCGGCGCTTGCCGACCGGGTCGGCTTTTTCCGCGCGCCAATTCAGCCACAAGAGGAGCGCGGCAAGGTTCAGGATGAAGTCAACGATGCCCATTTGGGATAACGCATCGAGGATGTCGGATCATAAGAAATCCACAATCCGCATTCACATCATTTTCAAGAGGGTGTCGGCCATTTCGCTGGGAGTGACCGCAACGCCGATGCCCGCGTCTTTGAACGCGGCGATCTTGGCGGCGGCGGTCCCTTTGCCGCCGCTGACGATGGCCCCGGCATGGCCCATGCGTCGGCCGGGCGGCGCGGTAGCCCCGGCGATGAAACCGGCGACGGGCTTGCGGCAATTCTTTTTGATCCATCCGGCGGCTTCCTCTTCCGCGCTGCCGCCAATCTCGCCGATCATGATGATGGCGTGAGTGTCCGGATCGTCATTGAAAAGCTTGATGACATCCAGGTGGGACATGCCGGGAACGGGATCGCCGCCGATGCCGACGCAGGTGCTTTGGCCCACGCCGTGCGAGGTGAGTTGCCAGACGGCTTCATAGGTCAAGGTGCCGCTGCGGGAGACGACGCCGATGTGGCCTTTCTTGTGGATATACCCGGGCGCGATGCCGATGCGGCAGCCGCCATGGGAATCTTTGCCATCGCCAGGGGTCACGATACCGGGACAGTTCGGGCCAACGAGTCGCGTGCGCGTATTGCCGGTCATGGCGCGCTTGACCTGGAGCATGTCGCGGATGGGGATGCCTTCGGTGACACAGACGACGACTTCCAGGCCCGCATCCACGCCTTCCAGGACCGCGTCGGCGGCGAAGGGCGCGGGAACAAAAATGGCGCTGGCGGTGGCGCCGGTCTCTTTGACTGCACCGGCGACCGTGTCGAAGACGGGCACTTTTTTCCCGCCGTGCTCAAAGAATTGGCCGCCTTTGCCGGGAGTAACGCCGGCGACGATTTGGGAGCCGTAGTCGAGGGAAAGTTGGGCGTGTTTGGCGCCAAAACTGCCGGTGATGCCCTGGACGAGGACTTTGGTGTTTTGTTTAACGAGGATGGACATATTGTGATTTGATAAAATTATAGCTGCGGCAAAATCTTTCCATGAATGCTTCGAGTGCCAATAGTCGATTCACCATGAGATCATTTTGTTTGATGCGTTCTTCAGGAGTCCATTTAAGAGAATCTTCAAGAGAAGCAAATTGGACGAAAGAAAACTTCAGTCTTTCCTTCATAACTTATTTCGCGTTCCGTTTGTGGATGAGGATCCGGTTTCCATCCGGGTCGCAAATGATGGCAAATTTGCAAACGGGCGTAGGCATGGGTTCCATGGCAAATTTCACGTCCTGGGATTTCAAACGGGCGATCTCGGCGTCGAAATCGTCGGCCTCGAGGGCGACACAGGTACCGTCGGGCGAAGGTTTCCAGACATCACCGTAGCAACCGATGCCAAAAGTGCCGTTGCGGAGATCATATTCCACCCACATGCCGCCGGCGGATTCCATGGTGGGCTTGAATCCGAGCACGCCTTCGTAAAAGGCGCGGGCGCGTTTGATGTCGGTGACCGGAGTTCCGGTGAATGCGATTTCAGAAAGCATGGGAAGTGTTTAAATTTAATCGGGGGAAAACTCAACTCTTTTCGGATTCACCGGGTCGGTGGGCAGTCACGGTGCGCTTGGGCTGCAGTCGCTTCGGCGCCGTTTGAGAGTGGCTTTGATGGAATCAGTTCGGGGAAATGACGTGGAACGAGCCGTCGGAATTTACTTCCACACCCAGGCCGGCGTAAATGCTGTCGGCGGTGATCACCTGAGAGGGATTCCTTTTTAGATTTATGATTTGCTGCTGCAATTCCTGGTAGTCGTTGAATTTCCGATCCACCAACACCCGTTCCGCCACGTCCCGTCGAAAGCGATTTTCCAGGAGAGTATAATTTGTGTTTGCCTGATTGAGACTGGCCTGCGTCGAAGCCAGTTGCGTCGTGAGGCCGGCCACTTGATTGGTCAAACCGGCTATCTGCTGTCCCAGGGTTTGGCTCAAAGTTTCATTATCCACTTTCGCCCCGGCGACCTGCCCGGTCAGGTTGGTTATTTGTTCCGCGTCAAGCGCGAGGGCGGATTGCGCGTCGTCCAATTGATTTGAAAACGTCGCCGCCTCCGATTGGCTTTGGGCAAGATTGTTGGAGAAGACGACAATCGAACCCTGGTCCAGGGCCATTTGCGATTGCGCCGTGGCTAATTGATTGGAAAAATCGGTGATGGCGCCGGCGTCCGTTTGCTGCTGCGCATTGTCCTGCGATTTTATCACGATCAGAGCGATGACCAGCACCACACAGACTAATCCGAGGGCGGTGGATAAAAACTGTTTCATCCAGCTAGAATTTTTCATTATTGCCGATTTATCAAGCTCTTGTCTGTTACAAATCAATGACGGAATGGCAAGCCGCGGGCGGGTTTATGATTACGAAAGCGGGGTGGATGCGGTTTCAGAAAGCACGGGAAGGATTTAGTTTTAGTGGGAAAAGCTCAGCTCTTTTTGCCGGGGCGTAGTCAGCTCTCCTCAGGCCAGCAAGAATACGCAAAACATATTCACATAATTTTTTGAAACATATCCTCGTACCATTGAGTTTCTACGTGCTATTGTGAAGAACTTTGGAACCTGCTCATAAAACAGGTTTGAAGCCGCTCCAAAATTTTCGTTTTATCATTGTATGATTGATTCCGTTTCCGATGTTTCGGGCGCAAGCCCTGATCTAAAAAAGACACGCCGGCAAAAGAGCGCGGCCCAACGCGCCGCAACGATTGACCGTTTGCCGCCACACGCATTGGATATGGAACAAGGTGTGCTTGGATGCCAATTTCTTTCACCTAATGAATGTGTTGCCGAGGTGGTTGAGAAGCTGAGAGGAATCGGGGTTGAAGTTCATTATGATTTGCGACATCAAACAATTCAAGCCGAGTTGATTGAGATGTTCGATTCCAGGATTCCGATTGACCTGATCACATTGCAGCAACGTCTCAAGGACAAGCAACTTTTGGAGCAGGTGGGAGGCATCGCTTACTTGTCGCAATTGCAGGACGCGGTGCCGAGCGCGGCGAACCTTTCGTACTACCTGGAGATTGTCCGTGAAAAATTTTTATTGCGGAAAATGATCCAGACCTGCACGTCGGTGGTGGGTAGGGTTTATGACTTTGAGGGAGAGGTTGACGCATTGTTGGACGAGGTGGAGCGCGACGTGCTGCGGATTTCCGAATCACGCGCGCAGGGCGGCGTGATGACGACGAAGGAGCTGGTCAACAAAGCCATCGGCACGATCGAGAATTTTTTCAGCCGCAAAGGAATGTTGACCGGATTGGCGACGGGGTACACGGACCTGGACCGGATGACGGACGGGTTGCATGGGGGTGAGATGATCGTGATCGCGGCGCGGCCGAGCATGGGCAAGACGTCGCTGGCGATGAACATCGTGGAACACGCGGTGCTGGAGAGCAAGCTGCCGGTGGGGGTGTTCAGCCTGGAAATGTCTTCAGAGGCGCTGATCTTGCGCATGATGTGCTCGATCGCGCGGGTGAATCTGCGTTCCATTCGGGAGGGATTTATGAGCGAATCGGATTTTCCTAAATTGACGAGCGCGGCGGGAAAACTGGCGAACGCCAGGTTATTTATCGATGATACGCCGGCGCTTTCCATCCTCCAGTTGCGGGCGCGGGCGCGCCGGATGGCGCAACAGCATGACATTAAACTTTTTGTGATTGATTATTTGCAGCTTTTGCATTCTACTGCGCGGCGAGCACAGGAAAACCGGCAGCAGGAAATATCGGACATCTCCAGCGGCATCAAGGCGCTGGCCAAAGAATTGAAAGTGCCGGTGCTGGTGCTCTCGCAGTTGAACCGCGAACTGGAGCGGGACAAGAGCCGCAAGCCGCGGTTGAGCGATTTGCGTGAGTCAGGCGCGATTGAACAGGATGCCGACCTCGTGGGTCTGCTGTATAAACCCAGTGCGGGCGATGATGACGACATCAACGCGGAAGAGGCCGACGGCGTGCCGGTGAATCTGTTGATTGCCAAGCAACGCAACGGCCCGACGGGCGATGTGAACCTGACGTTCCTGAAATCTTATACTCGATTTGAAAGCGCAGCCAAAGTCAGTGACGAAGACGTGCCGGAAAGCCGATAGACGATGAAATTGTTCTGTCGTCTTTTCGGTCTTTGGCTGCTGCTTGCCTGCGCGCAAGCGGTTTGGGCGCAGCAATCCGGCCTGAAAATCGACCGCGTGGACATCCAATACGTGGGGCCAAAGTCTGTCAGCGAGCAGTTCATCCGTTCCAACATCCGCGCCAAAGCCGGGGACATCTACGGGCCTACTCTCACCGAAAACGACATCCACTCACTTTATGGCACGGGACAGTTTTACAATATCCGGGCGTCGGTGGAAGGGCAGGACGACGGCGGGGTGATTTTGACCTACATTGTCCAGGCGCGATTGCGGATCACGGACATCAAGATCGCGGGCAATAAAAATTTGAACGCGTCAAAGATCAAAAAGAAGATCACGGTGAAGGCGGGCGAACCGCTGGATGAGGAAAAATTGTTCACCGACACGCAGGAGATCAAAAAGTTGTATGAAAAGTACGGCTACCCCGGCACGACGGTGAAGTATGTTTTTGACTCGATGGATGAGGCGGCGGGCACGGCGTCAGTGACGTTCGAGATTTCCGAGGCGCAAAAGATCCGGATCGTGGAAGTGATGTTCGACAACGCGACGGCTTTTCCGGAGAAGGTGCTACGCAAGCAGGTCAAGACACGCGCGCACTGGATGTTTTCCTGGATCACGGGCAGCGGTGTTTTCAAAGAAGACCAGTTTGAAGACGACAAGGAAGCGCTAATTGATTATTACCACAACCACGGCTACCTGGATTTCCAGATCACCGACGTGAAGTTTGACCGCCCCACGCCCAGGACCATGATCGTCCATTTTATCGTTTACGAGGGCAAACAATACCATGTCGGTTCCATCAAGATCACGGGCAATAAAGTTTTTGACGATGCGGTGATCAAGGCCGGGCTGATCCAGGAGCATGACTACCAGCATCTGAAGGGCAATCTGGGGACGAACGGTTTGCCGATGGACGTCGGCGACGTGTTCACGCCGGACGGCTTGAACAACGACCGGACCGCGATTGAAGATTTTTACGGCAGCAGGGGATATATCGATTACCTGGACGATCAAAAAGATCCGCCAATGATCCTTACCACCCGCATACCTGACGTGGACAAAGGAACTATGGATGTGCAGTTCCAAATGGAAGCCGGCCAGAAAACTTATGTGGAACGCATCGACATCCGCGGCAACGTCAAGACCAAGGACAAAGTCATCCGCCGCGAACTGGATATTTCCCCGGGTGAAGTCTTTGACATGGTGCGGGTGAAGATCAGCCAGCAACGGCTGGAGGGGTTGGAATATTTTGACAAGGTGGACATGGATCCGGAGCCGACCGACCCGCCGATCGCCGGGAGAAAGAACCTGGAAGTGAACGTGGAAGAGCAGGACACAGGCAAGTTCACGTTGGGGGCGGGATTCAGTTCCGTGAATGCACTGGTGGGGTTTGCGGAAATTGACCAGGCGAATTTTGATCTGTTCCATCCGCCCTACTTCACCGGCGCCGGTGAACGGTTCCGTTTGTTTCTCCAATTAGGCACGGAGGAGCAGGACTACGAACTTGAGATTGTGCAACCGTGGTTGTTTAACCGGCGGCTCTCGTTGGATTTCGACCTTTACCGGCATGATTGGAATTTCGAAAGCCCGAACAATATCTACGACGAAACGCGCACCGGCATGAGGCTGGGATTGACACGGGGCCTGCCACGGCCCGTTTGGATGGACAATGTCTTTGGGCCAGGCGATTTGACGGCAGGGGTCGGATACACATTGGAAGATGTCGGCTTATCGCTGAACAGTGGGTGGCATGGACTTGAAAACGAAGAGCAATTTGTGGGCAAGATCCCTGTAGATCAACAAATACAACAAAATGTCCCGCAGGCCATTTTGGATCAGACTGGCTACCACTTGTTTAACCGTCTTGACGCCACGCTGGCTTACGATACGCGCAATAATGTGAAATTGCCGAGCCACGGCCAGCGGACAGAATTGGACCCGCAAATCAGTTTCGGCGGGAATACTACATATTACAAAATCGAAGCCAAGACAGCGTGGTTTTTCCCGGGATTTTTCAAGGGCCATGTCTGGGAGGCGGACGGCCGCATTGGGACGTCTGAAGGACTTACCGGTGGAGATGTTCCGTTTTATGACCGTTATTACCTGGGCGGACTTTATTCATTGCGCGGATTTAAATATCGCAATATTGCCCCTCGCGATCCCACTTATGGTGTAAATCCGTTGATGCCAAACGAGCCTATTGGCGGAGACAGTTATTGGTTTGGTTCGCTGAATTATTATATTCCCATCATTGACCGGGATCCGGGCCCGAGTGTCCGGTTTGAATTGTTTTATGATGTTGGTGATGTCGGCGCAAGTTCGTATTCATTTTCAGGAAATTTCGACGACAACTGGGGAATGGGTATCCTGCTGGATATTCCACACCTCGGGCCGTTGCGTCTTGAATACGGCGTGCCCATCAGCCATGATCAATATAATAGTGCCTCCGGCCAGTTCCAGTTTGGCGTGGGCTACCAACGCGAGTTTTAAGATGATATCCTGCGCAAACAGTTATCGATTTGTTGGATCAGTCCTGGCCTTCGTCGCCTCGGCGATGCTGGGTTCATTTGCCGCCAAAGCAGGTTCGGCATCCATTGCCCCGGGGAATGTGCCGCTTTACTTTGAAGCCAATCATGGACAGATGGATATTCCAGCCCGATTTTTTGCGCGTGGAATGCGGTCAGAACTCTTGGTTTCGCCGGATACTGCCGAACTGCGTCTCTTTGGGCAGGCTTCATCCCATGTCCTGCAAATGCGGTTTGTGAGCGCGGATCCAAATGCGCGGGTTTCCGGCATCAATGAATTGCCGGGAAAAATTAATTATCTTATCGGCAAAGATCCGTCCCGTTGGGAGACCAGTATTCCAACCTTTGCCAGGGTCGGGGTGGCTGGTGTGTATCCGGGAATCGATTTGGCCTATTACGGCAACCAATCCCGTTTGGAATATGATTTAAACGTCGCCCCGCAAGCGGATTTGCGTTCCATTGCGATCCGCTTTAGTGGTGCGGATAAGCTTTCTGTTTCCGCGAGTGGAGATTTGGTTTTGGATCTGGGTGGCGCTGAAATCCGCCAACCCAAGCCGCTGATTTATCAGATTGTCGAGGGCCGTCATGTTAAAGTGAGCGGCGGATATAAATTATTGGATGATCATACTGTAGCCTTTTCTGTGGGTGATTACGACCATTCTTTGCCCCTGGTGATTGATCCCATTTTGAGCTATTCCACCTATTTTGGCGGTAATGGAACTGATGAGGCCTGGACGGTAGCCATGGACACCAACGGGTTTGTGTACATTGCTGGCCAGACCACCTCCACGCAGTTTTCACCCGGCAAACCGTTTTCCACACCGGGGGCCTTTCAAATCAGTTATAAAGGCGGCTCATCCACTGGTGACGGGTTCATTGCTAAATTCGACTTCTCGGGAACAAATTTGATTTATCTAACATACCTGGGGGGAAGCGGTGATGATTTGGTTTCGTCAATTGCTGTAGATCACTCAGGGAATGCCTACGTTACAGGTTGGACGATTTCGTCTGATTTTCCCGTTACAACAAATGCGCTCTATTCGCACATTAGTGGGGAGAGCAGTTCGGCTGGCTATTTTGCTGATGCCTTTGTTAGTGAGCTGAATCCAGGAGGTTCAAATTTGTTATTTTCAACATATTTGGGGGGATCAGCGTTGGATGCCGCCAACAGCATCGCTTTGGATTCTTCAAATAATATTTACGTTATCGGTGAAACGTATTCCACGAATTTCCCGACGACAACAAATGCCTATCAAAAACACTCGGGAGTCAGTAATTGGGTTTACCAGGTTTATTATAATGCCAACGCGTTTGTCACGGAGATTGGCGCGGGCGGCACCAATTTGCTTTATTCTTCTTATTTTGGAGGAAACAATCTTGATTATGGTGAAGCAATCTCAATTGATAATTCAAATAACATCTATATTACAGGATTTACCGCCTCGACGAATTTTCCTGTCAGCCATGCCATCATGCAAACGATTGGTACCAATGTTTACAACGGCACTTTGTTGAACGGCGCCACCAACCAAGTCCTTGGTTTTGGCTTTGATGCGTTTGTGGCCAAATTCACTCCGGGTTTCAATAGCCTGATATATTCGACGTATCTAGGCGGAGTTAATAACGATATGGCCTATGACGTGGCGCCGGACGCTGCCGGCGATGCTTACGTCACCGGTTGGACAGTCTCCACCAATTTCCCCATTACCGTCACCAACCTGCCCGCCGACCAAAACGGCCTCACCAACATTTTGGTTTACGGCGTGGTCATTACCAATGCGTTTGTCAGCCAGGTCACTTGGAACGGCGCAAATGCGGCCATTGGAAGCTCTGTAGCCTTTGGGGGAACGAATGCCTTCAGCATCGACATCGCCAATGGTTTGGCGCTCGATCCTTCGGGCAATGTTTATGTGACCGGTTCGACCACTTCGACAAATTTTCCGGCGGTTAACACCTTCGGCTACTTGGCAGCCACCAACGCCGGGCAAAGCGACGCATTTATCATCGTCTTCAACAGTAATTTGTCCGGAGTGATTTATTCGGCGACGCTGGGTGGCGCGGCAAATGATTCCGCCAATGCCATCGCTGTGGATCCGGAGGGCAACGCCTATATTACCGGCCAGACTTATTCGACGGCCTTTCCGACCAACGATGCCCGCCAGGTGACGTTGAACGGCACAGCCAATGCTTTTCTAACGAAAATCATTTCGAATGTAAATCCGCCCCCAGTCTCGATCTCGGTCCAGAACGACCAGGGTCAGGTCAGTTGGCCTTCGGGCCTGCCGTATGAACCGGAGCTGGCGCATTTGTTTGAGCTGCAATCCAACACGAACCTGCTTTCGACGAATTGGGTGGTGGTTCCCGGCTCGCCAATTTTGAGCAATAACGAGTATTCAGTTGTCTTTGATCCGACGAATGACGCGGGGTTTTTCCGGTTGGAACTGGTCAACCCCTGAAATTTGAATTGTTATTGTCGCCGCGAGGTGGTTTAATCTGGGGCTTCGGGTCGACGGTTAATAGAAACTTTGATTTTTTATCCTGATGAAAATGACATTACGAATAATTTTTCCGGCGATAGTAGCGCTGGTGGTGTTAAGCAATTCCGCGATGGCGCAGACCAGGATTGCGACGGTCGATGTGGCCAAGCTGTTTAACGGTTATTACAAGACCAAGCTGGCGCAGGCGGACATCAACCAACGCCGGCAGCAGATTGAAAAGGACGAAAATGGCATGCTGGACGATTTGAAGACGGCCAACACGGATTACCAGCAGCTTCTCGATGAGTCGGACGACCAGGCGCTTTCCAGCGATGATCGCAACCAGAAGAAGCAGGCCGCCGACGTCAAATACAAGGAGATTCAGGATTCCAAGGCGGCGCTGGACCAGTATGACCGTTCGGCCCGGGCCAATTTGAACGAGCAACTTACACGGATGCATGATAAGATTGTGGCCGCTATCCAGGCCCAGGTAGCCATCACTGCCAAAGCGGGCACTTATACGATGGTTTTGGACGTTTCCGCCCAGAGCGTCGCCAATACACCCACGGTCATTTATAGCAGCAGCGATGTGGACTTGACCGACCAGGTGCTCAAGCAATTGAACGCCGGCGCGCCGATTGATACGACGACTCTTGATTCGTCAGGGTCATCCTCGAGTTCGCCGCCGCTGCTGAACACCAACAGCCCGTAGTCCAGAGCACCGGTTTTTCAGAAAATCGTGCTTGCCTCCTGGCGCCGAACACGATAGATTCCGCGCTCTTTTGCGATTGAATTAAAATTTATGCGACGTCCTAAAGGCATCAAAACCAAGAAATCCGTGGCCAAGCGGTTCAAGATCACCGCTTCGGGCAAAGCTGTGTGCTTTCCCGCCGGCCGCCGCCACCTGGCCCATTCCAAGAACGCCAAACGGCGCCGCCGCCTCGGCAAAGCCAAGGTGGTGGATTCGACCGACACTTATCGTATCACCCAAAGCCTGCCGTTCAGCCACTAATTTTTTATGCGAGTCACCAATTCACCAGCCTCCCGCAAACGCCGCACGCGGATGATCCGCGCGGCCAAAGGATTTCGCCTCAAGCGCGGAAAACTTTACCGCTACGCCTCCGACGCCGTGGACCATGGCCGCCAGTACGCCTACCGCGATCGCCGCACCAAGAAACGCACTTTCCGTTACCTCTGGCAGATCCGCATCAATGCAGCGGTGCGTTCCGCCGGGCTGACCTATAGCCGGTTCATGGAAGGGCTGAAGGCGGCCAAATGCTCGCTGGATCGCAAGGTCCTTGCCGATATCGCGGCCCAGGATGCCGCCGGCTTTGCCGAATTGGTGAATCTGGCCAAAGGGGCGCTGAAAAACAAACCCGGCGCCACGCTGGCCAAGGTTTGATTTAGATTGAGATTCCCCGGCGCAGCCGAACCTCGGCCCGGCGATGTGCAGTGGCAGCGCCACTTGCCATAACGCTCATCCCACTGAGTGCAGGCGGAACGCCTTTTCCACCGAAGGATGAAGGGGAGATCCCCCACCACGAGATCGGATTACGACGGGGGCGACGTTTTGGGGCGTAGCAGCTTGGTGACGTCGGCATGGGCGAAGACGACGTCGGGGTCGCGCTGGAGGGCTTCAAAATAATGGCGCGAAAATTCCTCCCCGGATTCAGAAGACACCAGGAGCTGGCTGCTTTGTTTGACGAGGGCATTGACTTTGACGGCGGTGAGGGGCTCTTTTTCGTCGAGGGCTTCGTCCATGGAGACGATGAGGAGCGAGAGCGGATGCAGCCAGGCAAACCAGGGGTCGCCCGTAAGGAGACGGAGGAATTGGTTGGGCGAAGCGACTTTGCCAAAGGTTTTCTCATAGGTATCGCGATCAGAATCAGCGAGGGCTTTGTGCAATTTGAGCATGGCGTTGCGGATACGCTGGAGGCGTTCGCGGAGTTCTTTGTTTTCCGGTCTCGGATTCGTCGGCATGAGAAAAATGTTAACGTTCGGGAATGAACTTCCAATAAAATTATGTGTGTTGGAACCCTGGATTATGCGGTTATCCGCGCAGACACAATGGCCGGAATCCGGAGTCCTTGTGCAAAAATCGTACTGCCGGCCCGTCCCCGAATTTCATCGCGCTATTGACAATTGAAGATTTCTCCGCAAGGTTTCGGCGCGTCAAATGGGAAAAGCATTAGTCATCGCGGAGAAACCGTCAGTCGCCGGCGACATCGCCAAGGCGCTCGGCGGCTTTGCCAAAGACAAGAGCGGCGAGTTTTTTGAGAGCGACCAATATGTCGTTTCCTCAGCCGTTGGTCATTTGCTCGAATTGGTCCTGCCCGAAGGCGTGGAGGCCAAGCGCGGCAAATGGACGTTCGCGCACCTGCCGGTCATCCCGCCTCATTTTGACCTGAAGCCGATCGAGAAGAGCGAGGCCCGTCTCAAAGTGTTGCTCAGGCTCCTCAAGCGCAAGGACGTGGACCGGCTCATTAATGCCTGCGACGCCGGACGGGAAGGGGAATTGATTTTCCGTTACATCATCCAATACGCCAAGGCGGACAAGCCCATCCAGCGGCTGTGGCTGCAAAGCATGACGGCGGCGTCCATCCGTGAGGGTTTTGAAAAGTTGCGCACGGATGAGCAAATGATTCCGCTGGCCGATGCGGCAGTGTGCCGGAGCGAGAGCGACTGGCTGGTGGGCATCAATGGAACGCGCGCGATGACGGCGTTCAATTCCAAGACAGGCGGTTTTCACCTGACGACCGTCGGGCGCGTGCAGACACCGACGCTGGCGATTTTGGTTGAGCGCGAGGACCGGATCAAAAAATTTGTCTCTCGCGATTATTGGGAAATCCACGGCACGTTTGCGGCGCAAGCGGGCGAATACCCCGGGCGTTGGTTTGATGAAAATTTTGCGAAGAAAGACGGCGACGAACAATTGAGGGCAGAGCGGCTTTGGGACATCGCGCGCGCGGAAGAGATCCGGCAGAAATGCCTGGGCAAGCCGGGCATTGTCACGGAGGAAAGCAAACCGACGACGTCGATGTCGCCGTTGCTTTATGATTTGACGAGTTTGCAGCGCGAGGCGAACGGACGGTTTGGGTTCTCGGCCAAGAACACTTTGGGCCTGGCGCAGGCGCTGTACGAAAAACACAAGGTGCTGACGTATCCCAGGACGGATTCGCGGGCGTTGCCGGAAGACTACCTCGGGACGGTGAAGCAGACGCTGGAAGTTCTGGGCGGAACGAATTACAAGCCGTTTGCGGACACGATTTTGAAAAACGACTGGGTGCACCCAAACAAGCGCATCTTCAATAATGCGAAAATCTCCGACCACTTTGCCATCATTCCCACGCTGGTCACGCCGAAGCAATTGAGCGAGCCGGAGCAAAAGTTGTACGACATGGTGACGAAACGTTTCCTGGCGATCTTTTATCCCGCGGCGGAATTTATGGTGACGACGCGCATCACACGCGTGGAAGGCGAGCCGTTCAAGAGCGAGGGCAAAGTGATGGTCAAGGCGGGCTGGATGGAAGTGTACGGCAAGGAAGCGCAGACGGACGATTCGCCGACGCTCGCGCCGGTGCAGCCGAGCGAGCAGGTGAAGACGACCAACGTGGAAGTGCAGGCGAACGTGACCAAGCCGCCGCCGCGTTATTCGGAGGCGACACTGCTCTCGGCGATGGAAGGCGCGGGCAAACTGGTGGACGACGAGGAATTGCGCGAGGCGATGAGCGAAAAAGGCCTCGGCACGCCGGCCACGCGCGCGCAGATCATCGAAGGATTGATCTGGGAAAAATATGTTTTGCGCAACCAACGCGAGTTGCAGCCGACCGCCAAGGCGTTTTCGTTGATAACACTTTTGAACGGCCTGGGAATCCCGCAACTGACTTCGCCGGAATTGACGGGCGAGTGGGAGTTCAAGCTGAACCAGATGGCGCGCGGCAAGTTGAAGCGCCAGGATTTCATGCACGAGATCGCGGCCGCGACCCGTGATATGGTCAACAAGGCCAAGACCCACGAGAGCGATACGATTCCGGGAGACTTCGGGACCTTGAAGACGCCGTGCCCGAAATGCGGCGGGGAGATCCACGAGAATTACAAGAAGTTCCAGTGCCAGAAATGCGAGTTTGCGCTTTGGAAGATTGTGGCCGGGCGTCAGTTGGAAATCCCCGAGGTGGAGGAATTGCTCACGAAAGGGCAGGTGGGCCCGTTACAGGGG
>Ga0206819_10015_pt2 | contig 64983 bp, 59 predicted proteins | sample Alteio_BWOrgCont_87_FD_152855 | JGI IMG/M metagenome (GOLD analysis project Ga0206819, IMG submission 152855) | Enriched cells from forest soil in Barre Woods Harvard Forest LTER site, Petersham, Massachusetts, United States -... | ecosystem: Environmental > Terrestrial > Soil > Temperate forest >... | reverse complement strand
CTTACCGACTGTTTGACCTGTTCCTTCAGGAGTTTTGGCGATTCGAAATCGTCAAACTCGCGGGACCGCTCCGGTACGGTAATGCTCAAAGTTCTTGTACATAGGGTTCCCCTTTCGCGTTTTTCATCGTTGCTAGCTGACAAACTCAAAAGGCTGATTGCCAGCGCGGTTTTTCCCGCATCTGTGTGGGGTTGTTCGAACTCTGGCGGAAGACTTGCGTCATACAGTCTCCGGCCTGGATCATGGATGTGAGCGCGGTTGAAGTCTTCAAGCGTTTGGCGAGCCGGAGCAAAATATCCCACCAGCTTGTTCGAGTAGTTACTTTGGGTTTGTTCGTCGGACACTGCTGCGATCGTGTCTTGAAAGAATGTACGCATGTTTTGCTGTTCGTTTTTCGGCATCAGCTGTTCATAGCCAGAGAATAGGGAACTCAATGATTTTTGCTGCTTAGCAGCATTACTTCCCACTACCGCAAACGAATGTTGTCTGGTATCGCCGGCGCCATCACTGTAAGCTGATTGGGCAGCGTCAGTGCGTTCTTCGAGCTGCCGGCTCGTGCCGTTTAGTTTTCGCCAAACTGAGGGACCAAGCGTGGACATGAACAAGGGATCAGCAAGTCTTTGCGGATATCCCATCCATTTTTCGAGCGCTGCCGCATTGCTCCAATGGTCTAGCGCCAGTATTTTCCGCAGACTTTCGGTGGCTTGCGACTCTTTCGCTATCAACCCGACTGTGCCTACACTTAGTGCGGGTCTCAGCAAAGCACTCCAGCCGACATCAGTCAATATCGCCAAACCTCGAGCGTGTCTCATGCCATCAGGCATTGCGTGATCGAGAAATCCGCTGGCACCAAGAAGTGACTTAAACCCGCTTTGAGCAAACGCCAATCCCCCTCCGGCCTCGAACGCCGCTGTCAAACCGATGCCACCGGACAGAGCAAGTCCGCCATCGATGACGGCACTTACAGCCTGTCCACCTCGAAATAGCAGACATTGCTCCAACTTGAACCGCTCCAATCGGTCGGCCCTGATTATTTCGGGCTGCAAAGATTGATTGCTGGCTTGAACATAGTCACCGGGATTGTATATGCGAGCATCATTTGTAGTGGCAATCGTAGGTCCGAACCAGTCTTGATAGTTCAGACTGTGACTCTGACGGTAATCGGTATGAGAAGTGATTTTGAATTGCCCACCAGGCAGCTGCTCGACGTCAAAGTTCTTCGAACAATAGTCATAATGCTCTTGTCTCAAACCCGGGTACGTGGCCAACTGAAGCAGTTCGGCTTGTTTGCTTTCGTCGACCATTCGGTTTTCGGAATCACAGAGAACGCCTTGCACGTTGCGGCTGTATAATGTGCCGTCTCTGTCCTGAACGCTGACAATTTGTCCTGCTGAATCTTTTACGGCGATGAGATTATTCTGATCAAAGAGCAACTTTCCGGAAGTGGGGATGTTGCCGATTGCTACTGGCACACCCCGATTGATTTCAGACATACATTGCGCAAGGTTTTTGTCACTCTCCAACAACCAGTTGCGCAGCGGCTGGAAGCTTCTTTCGTTGGCGGCCGAAGCAACGATGCTGTCAGGCAGCCGCTCAGCAAGCGCAGTAATGGACATATGATGGTGGCGATCGAATGGTGCAGCATAGGGAAATTTAGACAGCGCCTGCTGTGCGGGTTCGTTCCCGATTGTAGCGAGTGAATCTGCCGTTTCTGCCACATTGCGAGTGCGAACGAGAAGATCGAGCACCTCAGCCGCTCGCGCATTGTATTGATGATAATCGTCGATGGTTCCCTTCTGTGGCGGCATCCAGCCAGGTTTATTCTGTGGTCCAATTCCCAGCATATGGAACTGCTGCCCGAGCGCAGCAGCAATGCTTTTTTCATCTGCAAGCGTTATCGCCGAGCTGTTGACGTTTAACCAGGTCATGGCATTGACCATTTTTTCAAGGTCTGCCTGATTGCCCAGAGCCTCTGGCCGTAGATTCAAACTTGTCTTCAACGCACCATTATTGACCAGGCGCTCGAGTTGTTTCTCATCGATGGCGCCACCAAATGCTGTCGTCAGAATTTGCCACTGCTGGGCATACGAACGACCTTCGTCCGTTTTGCTTCTTGGCACGTGAATTGGACAATCCGCACCCGGTATCATTCCAGCTCTGCCAAGAATGACTGCCGCGTCGAATACCATTTTGTTGACGTTGGAGTTAGCGGCTTTGAACAGCAAATCAGTCGCCTGAAAGTTAGTCATTTGAGCGATTTTTCCATCTGCAGATGACTCCAGATCCATCACTGCTTTTAGCTCGCCCAGCGAAAGATTATTGAAAAGCCTTGTTACAGCACCGACGCCCTTCGTTTCCTTTTCCTCGAGATATGCACCGGCGATTCTGTTTTGGAGCTCGCCAACATTAACTCGCTGCCCGGGGTTCTCCATCATGGTTGCGCTCAACACTTGGTTTTCAAATTGATTGATCAGAGGCTTGAGGTTTTTGGCCCTTGCCAGAGTTGCCTCAGTCACGTGTAGAGAATCTCCTAGCTGTTCATATGAGTTCTCACGGTGCCTGCCAATTTTTGATGTATGAAGTGCATCTTGCCCAGCAGTTCTCGCACCGGTATCAGCACCACCCGTGATGCATATCGCTGGAATGACTCTCTTATTGATCAGCTCCTGCAGGTCCTTGGCGGCCACTGCTGCAGCTTGACCGGCTGCTGAAACATCACGACCTGTTAGAGTTTCAATCACATCGAAGATTAACTCGGTTCTCGCTTGTTGGGCGTTTCGATTCGCTAGATTGCTCTCACCGGCTGTTTTGATGTCATGCGCCCAAGCACCCCGTTTCCCCGCAATCTGAGACTGCGCATCAACAGGTGTGGGTCCGGGGATTGTGTCCATTGATTTCACCTGAGCCGGTTAAAAGCTGACCTGACTTGAGGATCAGGTTTAGTTACTCCTGCCTTTGCCACAACGCAGGAGTGTGCATGCCGGTTGGTCAACGGCAGCGCAAAACCACTTGTGCCGTGGTTGATGAGTGGATGTACGTTTCGCAAGGATTTATTGCGCGTACCGTCCACTTTAAAAGACAGTGGATTACACCGGCATAACACAGCCAAAAGCTAGGCTCATCCCTGGAGTTCGTACTATTCGGTCTTCTCGGACCAGAAATGATCCAACAACATCAACAGTGCTACCGCTGTGCCGCCCGCTTTTAGGGCACCGTCTATGGCGGCGCGATCAACTCTAGCTCTCTGGGAGCCCCCGGCAGCCTTGCGCGCTTGCGATTGCAACTCGGCTAGCAGCAGCTTGCGGGTTTGCGGTGCACTGTCCCCGTGCGCATCATTCCATTTCTCTTGAAACGTTTGCCAGGCATTTTCAACTTGTCCGTATCTGCTGTCCTTAGCCTTTGCCTCTCGTGCTGCCAGAATTTTCGCTTCAAGAAACTGATTCGCTTTAGTCAAATCCTTATCGTGCGGATCCAATCCTATGCTTCTCCAATGATCCAGATTCACTTCCATTGGCACCATAAGCACCATGCCATCGCCGGTGGCAAGCAATTTTTGCATGCGCAGGCTTGCTCCGGGTTCCATCGCTGAAGAACTGTTAGTGCGAGTACTTGCTGCCGTGATCGGAGGCGCGGCATTGGCACTTTCTGATGCTTTTGGGTGCAATTCAGCAAATATGGAGGCTGCCTCTGGAGCGTCATGCTCCATGGCCATGGCGTTGAACAGCCCGCGCGAACTGGCAATTTGTTTCACAACCTGCGGGAACGTTCTGTCGCGTTGCTCCGCAGTCCATGCGTCTGCTTTCGAGGTTTTGTATTGCTCACACCATTCCGCGAGTTCGTCTCTAGATAGCTCGGGAGTTTTTCGTCCTATCTCCTCGTATGCGTGCCGAGCCATGTCTTGCATCATCACAACTGCGTTTCTCTTTTCAGCAACATCTCTGAGCACTGAAGCGACATAAATCTTGGCCGCTTCTTCCGGAGAATGAGTGCTGGGCCAAGCTTTATAGACGTCTGGCACAGTGCCCAGATCCTCTAAAAATGCTTTGGCGGCCCTATCGAAATCATCTGGAGATTTAGCTTCGCCAGCGAATTTTTCCTGCAATCGATTGACTTCCGCGTTCAGGTTCCAATGCCACTTGGCCTCATTGACATGGCCTTGGGGGACCCAGCCTTCCCACAAATTGGCTTCTTCGTGTAAACTCCGGCGCTGTTGGCGGAAAGCGTCATCGACCACTCGAGAAGGATTGTCCCGCAGCTCAAGTCGTTGAGCGGCATCCACAAATGGCTTCAGTGTTTGAGCGGTAGCTCGACCTAATTCAGCATAGTTTGCATATCGGGGATTGATACTTTCCAAACGAGCACTCGCATCCTTCAGATGCAGCCAGTCGACTTGTTTTCCCTGCATGAGGTCTTCAAGTAACTGCGCAGAAGTGTTGAGCGTATCCTTAGTATCGTGTCTGATCGGATAATCGGTTTGAGGATGGCCCCAGGCGGGGTCAAATTGTTGATTGCCAGTGTAAACGTAATCCGGTATCCGTGCTGCTGCTTCTCGCAACGTTTTTGCTTGGGCTCCTATCTCTGGAAGCGAGCCACGATCGGCAGATACTGCATCTGTTTGATCCGATGACGGTTGTGATTTTGGTCGTTCGTGCTCTACGCCCCTGGCATTGCTGAATTGACTGCTGTGCGGAGATGCATCAACTAATACAGTCAGTGCCTCAGCATTGCGTACATCAAGGTTGCCTTTGCCAAACAGCTCGCGGATGGCTTGGTTCCAAGCAGCAATTTGTGGACGCGCCGAAGTGCCCGTCTCACCTTGTAGGACCTTCTGCAGAGATTCGAGTGGCGCTCTCAGTTGGTCAGTTGCCACTGGACCAGCACTTCTCAGCGCCTCTGCAGCACGCATCACATTTTCACGGCCGGCTTTCAGCTCATCTGCCGACAGTGGTTCTTTCAGCGATTTTTGGCGTTCGGTCTCCACGGCTATGCCGCGTGGAGACTGCCTGAACGCCTCATAACGTCGGGAAACTTCCTCGAGGTATGAATTCCTCAGTCCTTCGATTTTCTTGCTGTCTTCAATTTCTTCACCAGCACGCGCAGTTAAAGCAACACCGCTGAATTCGAAAGAAACCGGGCTATTGCTTTTGCTTCCTCTCGCCTGCACGAGCGCTCGTTTGGCTACATCGTCGAACTTTTCGCCGCCGCGGGCCGGCACTTCGATGCCGACAGTCACTTCGACTGGCTGAACTATGACATCATTGCCATGAAGCGCCTCACTGGCAGGCTTGTTCACCGCCCCTTTGCCGACAGTCACTTCGACCGGCTGAACTATGACATCACCGCCATGAAGCGCCTGACTCGCAGGCTTGTTCACCGGCCCTTTGCCGACAGTCACTTCGACCGGCTGAACTATGACATCATTGCCATGAAGCGCCTGACTCGCAGGTTTGTTCGCCGGCCCTTTGCCGACAGTCAGTTCGACCTGCTGAACGACGACATCATTTCTATGAAGCGCCTCACTGGCAGGCTTGGTAGCAACATGAGAATTCGTCGCGACATGCTCTTTCGCTTCCAGCTGACGCAAGCTACTATCCCACATTGCCGCGGCGGCCATGTCCATGCTCCCTAATTTGGCCGCTTCATAGACTGCCCGCGCATTTCGTGGCTGGTTTTCTTCATAAAGTCGAGCGAATCTGGGAATTGAGGCAGATTCCATGTGCATCAACTCCTTCATACTCAAAGAGCCGTCTCTATCGACGAAACGGTGATAGAAAGCATCATCGATTGCAGCACCAACCTTTTCCGCAGATGGAAGTGGTCCCCAATTGTTGTCTTTGCGATATTGTAAATACTCCTTGGCCCAGACCTTCGCGTCTTCAGGACTCTTAAACTTTCCATACTGCCGCTCAAATAGTTCTTGCGCCTGGGCTGCAGCTTTCAACTCGACGCCGAACTCTTTGCCCTGACCTGTAAAGCCGCTGTCGCTCAGTGCTTGCGATGATATCGCCGGCGGTGACTTCGTCAGCTCGATGCGAGCTGCCTCGAACAGACCGGGCAAGTGGGCATTGACCCGCGAGTCCTTTACCTTCGCGTCTTGCTCTGCGGTCAAGCTGGGATCCTTCTCTGTACGTGACTGCAACGTCTCAGGATCCAGAAGAGCCCGCCTTTCATTAGCTCGCTCCTCACCCGTTTCTCGAACCGCATCAGCAGCTGAAGGACTTCCGACTTCTGCCGACCCGATGGCAACTGCGTGCTGGCGAAGGAACTCCTTGCGTTGCTCTGTCAGAACAGCCGCGGCAGGAGAGTCTGCCAGACCGGCGGCATTGTAGCGCTTGAGCATAAAATCATAGGCTTGTTCATTTGTGTAGCCATTCCACGTCTCAAGCAAATCCTTGGGAGAAACGCCGAAGCCATCGGCGCGAAAGGCATAGCCAGAGTCGCTATCGCTAGGTCCGTGCTTGGTTAGCGATTTGATTGATATGTTTGGAGGAACGATGACACTGTCGGTAGGAACGGCTTTGGTTTCGTAGTTAATGCCATCCAAATGCTTCCATCTGCTGTTGAGAGTGCTAGTGCTGATCGGATAAGTGTCCAGAATTTCTTTTCCGTCCAAGCCAGTGGTGCGCCGGACGATGATGTGATCGGGCTCCGTCGCTGCCGGGCCGCCTGCTGTCTGCCCACCGGGAAGAGAATTAGCTTCCACTCTTGTGCCATTGGCGATTTGGTGATTGCCAATTGTTTCGCCACCACCGATGGCGTCACGTGGGATCTCCGTTCTATTTTGAACGGTGATGCCACCGATTTGGAATTCCTGAGCGGCCGGATCGGTAGATCGTAAAAGCCCGGTCATGCCGTCGTAGACAAGCCCGTGCGGGAGTTCGAGTCCAGCCTTGAGAATTGTTCCATCTTTGAGTTCGAAATCGCGGAGCAGCTTAACCGGATCATTCTTGGTCGACAAAAGTTGCTCGCGAATTTCGATACTGGGTTTTTCAGGATCGGCAGAGCGCAAGATGGTGCCGTCGAACACGGTGCCGTTAGGCAGCACAGTGCCAGCCTTCAACGTCGTGCCGTCTGCCAGCTTGATGTCTTTCTGGGCAATGATCGCTTGCTCGCGTGTGGATAAACTGATGCCGCCAGGCTCTGTCACCGCCGGCGCCACCGCCGAGTAGCGAGCCTTCATCAGGGTCAGATGGCCCTGTCTTTCTGCCATCATGTCATATAGCTCTTGCGCTTCGTTGCGGCCCTTGGTGGAGTCGATTCTGATCGTGACGGGTCTGCCAGATGTAAGAGCCAAGCGCGCCTGGTCGATCCCGACCTCGCGAGCCAACTGAATATGGGGCAGCACCCCCGCTTCGACCAGTTCTTCAGTGTTTTTTTTCGTTGCATTGGCCGTTTCGGTCGCTGCTTGTAACTCGGCTCGATTGGCCGAAGTCGCACCCAGGTGCTCTGGTGATCGCTGCGGTGGTGATTCAGGCTTTGGCGTTCGCGTATCGCCATGAGTATCTGGTGTGGGCATTATTGATTCTCCCTAAATTGGAATGATCTTTTCTTCTCTCGCGGAAGACCACCATGAGTGCAACCAAGGTTTTGCGTCAATGACTGCGGATGCAGGCATCGACTCAACTCGTTAGTGTGTGCGCGTAGGACTTAGTCTAGGGGACGGGGGATAACACCGGCGTTACACGCTCGATTTAACGGTGCGACAAGTGAATGCGACGCGATCCAAATAGAACATTACTCTGAATACACGTCGCTTCCGTCGCGCCAAATGTAGAGAGGGCCTTCCATGTCTTGTGCTTCGCGATAACCGTCGTCACCAGTCCATGAATAGTGTCCGTCTGAGCTGACCTCAAGCTTGCCCGATTTGGTTTTGCTTTGGTAGGTCCACTGTTCGAGTCGTTGATTATAGACAGGCAAAGCAAATGTATATTCGTTCGTGTAGTGTCCGGCTTGGTTCAGTTGCCTCGTGATCGCCGTCGGCAGTCCCGCCTTGCGGTAGGTCACCATATGCGATACCGCACCGTCTGCCCATTCCACGGTTCTTAAGATGACAGGGTTGGTTGTGCTGGTGTCTGCGTAAAACAGCTGCGCTAACTTGCCTCTGCTGAATCGCAGTCTAGCGCCATTTTTCAGCTTATGCTCGCTCAGTTGTTTCTCGAGTGTGCAATCACGCTTCCACGTGTATTCGAAATCCTTGTCGGCAATAACAACTGAACCATTTGAGTAACACTTAGGTCCGGCTATTTGCCAGGAAATGGAACCATCGATGCCGCACTGCCAGAGATCCCCATATTTACCGCATTTGTCAGGTTGACGGCGGTAAGTCGGCCCACCAGGCAAAGTAAACGAAGTGATCTGTCCGTCTTCGGCGCGAGTAAGTTTTATCGTGACACCGGTGGGTCCCGCCATTGCTGTTCTCAGTCCATGCCGGTACTCGAGAACAGAAACGCCGCCCTGTGATTCTCTGGTCAGAACCAATTTGCGCCCATCGACAAACGCTATTTCGAAGGCGTTTGCATGACCGAGGGCCTGATCCAAAACTGTGCTGACGCACCGGCGATCTCGCTGTTTTGGGCCATTCAAAGCGAAATCGCTCAGCACCGCCAGCAGTAGCACATATGCCGGACTGTTCTTGCCGAACCACGATTCAGCTAGGACTGCTGAGGCACCAACGAGTACCATGTCCTTGCTGTTGTTCATAGCCATGCGCAGATAGCGCAAGCCAGTGTCGCCGGCTGCGGCCTGAGGTTTGTCACCTTTATAGTGGAGGAATTCGCCGACGGTTCTCTTAGCCACTTCATTGCCATCCAATGCAGCAGTCACGGCTGCCGATTGAGCGACGCCATTGGCTAAATGCAATTGCCCGTTAAAAATGGATTCGCTCATAACGGCTACCCCTTGTTTCTCCTGCACACCGGTGCCCGATCATGCGTCGTAGCTCACAGTGCAACCGTAACGATGCCGAGATAACACCGGCATAACACGAACAAACAGAAGCAAGGTTGCTTCAGATAATGTAGACAAACTAAGAATCATGGAAAAGCGCTGGCTGCGCCGTAGGCAAACTGGTGCCATTTATCTGGTGCCATTTATATAGATTGCAGCCAGTCGAGCAGCACGAAGACCTGAAAAAATTCCCGCGTCAGATGCGGCTCATGAAATGCCAGTGTAATGGATCCGGACGCTAGACTTGCCCCATCGCACCAACTTACTATCACGACTTGTGGCGCTGTATGCGGGTCGAACTAGCCTTGGAAGAATTCTGGAGGATTACGGCATGAACGAAAAAGCGAGCAATCACGATCGCGTTACCAGCCACCCAGACACAAGCGCCCCATCGAAAGTGACTTTTCACAGCCTGCTGAGCGGTTCGACAAAGAGTGAACAACTCGATGTAATGCATCGCCTGTTCGACAATCATAATACAAGAGTCGACCATTTGGCGGGAACTTGGGCACCCCAATTCCTCTTTCAAAATCAGTTAGACAAGTTTTACAACTCGGAACCGGGTCAAGTCGGTCTGAATCAGAGTTTGAATGGCTTGCACATGTCTCCTGAAGCAGTGCGCGGATCTTTCCAGGGCAAGGAGAAATTCGGCAATCCGGCAATAGAAGTCGCTGGGGACGTGTTGAGTATCTATGATCGAGACAACAGTCAGTTTCGCTATCAGTACGACAAGAAGGCCGGAACATACAATTTTCTTGGCAGCCTTAAGGCGGGTGACCAGGGATATAAGACGCCGGACCGCCTGACTCAGTCTCGTAGACCTGGTGACGTTGAGGCGAAAGGCGAAAACGACTCGGGGAAAGGCGCTCCCAAAGAAACCGTCCGATCATTTGTCGGTGCCATCGCGCACAAAGACGCAGGCACAGATAAAGAAGACTGGGCGATTGACGCGACAAAGAAATTCAACGCGCTTCTCAACCAAGGCAATTCGCTCGATCAAGTGATTGACTCGGTAAACAAAGCCTGGCATCAGCCAAACAGAAGGGATGATGTTCTGATCCCGCGCGGATCAACAAGAGACCCCAGAATGGCAATACAAGTAACTCCTGACGGTGGTCTGAGCGGATTCAATATGAACGCCAATAGAGTGGAGGGGAAGTGGACGATCCAATTTGGTGGGCTCTACCGTGGATCTGGGGATTGATCATTACCCTCGCTCTCATCAGTCTTCAGGAACTTGCGGTAATTCCAATTTGTAGCCCACTCCAGGCACATTGGTAATCACGGGGCAACCGGGTTCGGCCGGCATTTTATTTCGCAACCGATGAATCCAAACCCGGACGCCATCTCCACTTATGTCTTCTTCGGAACTCCACAGCTGATCCCTCAGCGTATCAACCGTGAAATAAACATCCGGATGCTTACTGAGAAACTCCAATAAAATGTATTCTCGCGGCCGCAGCGAAATCAGCTTTCCTTTCCAAGAAACCTTGCATGTTTTGGTTTCTACGGCAAGCTCCCCGAGCTTAAGAACATCAGATCGATAGTCGGAAGGACGTCTCAACAGAGCACGAATGCGCATGACCAACTCTTCCAAATCGAACGGTTTAGCAAGATAGTCATCGGCACCGGCAGCGAAGCCGGTCTTCTTATGTTCGATCAAACCTTTTCCCGTCAGCATCAGCACTGGGGCCTGCCCGCCCGCCGCTCTATATTCTTGCAAGATTTCGATTCCGCTGGCACTGGGTAGCTCCCAGTCCAAAATTACTGCATCGTAGCTAAAGAGCCTCAACAGCTGCAACGCATCGGCTCCATCAGCCGCCACTTCGACCTGAAACTTTTCGCCCGCGAGAAACTCCTGCAGGGTCTGCGCCAACTTCACGTCATCTTCCGCAATCAGCAGTTTCGCCAAAAACCAGCTCCCATCTTGATGGACAGCAGTAACGGCATTTATTCTTGCACAATTCGACCCGAGTTAAGAATCCTGAGCGCATCAGTGCCGCTGTTGCGAGCGGAGGATTAAATTCGATTTAGGATTCGCCGGCGTCGATCACATGCCGATGACATTGTAGCCGCAGTCGACGTGGATGATTTCGCCAGTGACGCCCGAGGCCAGGTCGCTAGCCAGGTAGAGGGCGGTCTTGCCCACTTCCTCAGCCTGAACGTTGCGCTTCAGCGGCGTGCGATCGGCTACATGCTTGAGCATGTCGCGGAATCCAGCGATGCCCATGGCGGCGAGTGTGCGGACTGGACCGGCGGAAATGGCATTGACACGGATGTTCTTGTCGCCAAGATCGGAGGCCAGGTAACGCACGCTGGCTTCCAGAGCTGCTTTGGCTACGCCCATCACATTATAGTGCGGCACTACCTTTTCAGCACCGTAATAGGTAAGGGTGGTGACGCTGCCACCATTCTTCAAAAGCGGCAAGGCGCCTTTCGTGACGGCCGTTAGGGTGTAGGCGCTCACATCCAGCGCCAGGGCGAATCCTTTGCGGGAGGTGTCGACGAAATGCCCTTCCAAATCTTCCTTGGCAGCGAACGCTACAGCATGCACGACGAAGTCGATCGAATCCCACTGCTTGGCCAACTTGGCGTAGGTCGCTTCGATCTGCTCGTCTTGACCGAGATCGCACTGTTCCACAAAAGTGGATTTGACACTTTCTGCCAGCGGTTTGACGCGGCGCTCCAACACTTCGGCCTGGTACGTGAACGCCAGTTCAGCCCCTTCCGACCATAGCGCCCGGGCGCATGCCCATGCCAGGCTGTGATCATTCGCGACACCAAATATGATGCCGCGACGGCCTTTCATCAAGCCGTTTTCTTTTTGAACCAGCTGCGCCTCGTGCTCCTTAACCTGGGTCATGGATCAATCCTCATTGAACTGCTTACTCGACGGCGCGTCGCCGTTTCCGCCCCGCACTCTCGCATGCGTGCGGCTGATTATCCCACGCCACAGCCGGGCTGCGGGCATTTGCCAGCCAAGTTTACGCAACTGGATACAATCCCCGCCTCAGCGCCGCGAATTTTGGCGACGGAATCTACTTGGCTTTGCTGATCAGCTTCTCCAGCGCGGCCTCATAGTCTTTTGGATTGTCAGTGCCGGTAATACGACCGAGCATCTTGCCCTCTGAAGTATAGACGAGCGCCTGGGGAAACTCCCCGACATTGCGCTTTTCAGCCTCCTTTTCGCCATCGGCCTTGTCTTCGGCGTTGAGCTTAACGCAGATAAATTTCTCGTTCAGATACGACACCAATCCCGGATCGACGTAAGTGGTTTTGTCCATTTTCTTGCACATGGAGCACCAGTCGGTATAGAAGTCGACGAGCACGAACTTCTTGGATTGCTTGGCGGCCTCCAAACTCTTGCTCAGGTCGGTGTTCCAGGTGAGCGCGGCTTTGGCGCCCTTCGCCTGGACCCTGAGAGTGCTGCAGTCAACAGCAAAAGAAAGAGCCAAAACGGCGACAAACAAAGGAAGCAGTCTTCTCAAAGCTGGCATATTTCCCCCAGAGGATAGTTCCATCTCGAACAATCAAGCATTGTATCGCTTACTTGGCTTTTGCACTTTCGTCGTTGGTGGCCATCTCGGTCAGCGGCTGATCCAACAGTTGAGCCCGGACAATGCGGATTGGCGGAAATCCGCAGCTCAAGAAGGCATCGTGGAAACCTTTGAGAGTAAACGAATCTCCCTTGAGTTTCTTCACCTCATCACGCAACGCCAGGATCTGCATCTTGCCCAGGGTGTAATAGAGGTATGTCGGATCCATCGTGCCCCGCTTGGTTTCGCGCTCGGCGTTGGCGTGCTCCATGTAACCTTCTTTCATGAAGAAAGCGATGCCGTCATCCATGCTCATCCCTTTGCAGTGCATTTGAATACCGACGATGTAACGGCAAACGCGCAGCAATGCATCGTGCAGCTGAATCATGCGCAGCTTCGGATCGCCCGAGCGCAGCCCTTCGTCCAGCATCATCTGTTCGCAGTAATGCGCCCACCCCTCATCATTTGAGCTGCATCCGATCAGCTTGCGCACCTTTGTCGGGAATGTTTTGGACCAGAGGAATTGCACATAGTGACCCGGGTACGCCTCGTGCACGCTGGTGTTGATCAGATCGGGATAACTGTATGAGCGCAGATGCTCCTCGATGCGATCCTTGGCCCAATTCGGCTCCGGCAAGGTGACGAAGTAATATGCTTCGCGCGCATGCTTTTCATAAGGACCAGGAGTATCCATCGAAGCAAACGTCAAAGCGCGTTCGAACGGCGGAGTCTCGTCGACACGCGCGCGCTCTTCACTGGGGATGTCGACGATATTTTTGCCGACACAGAAGGCTCTGATCTCTTCAAGCACCGCGCGAACGGAGGGAAGTAGCTGATCGGCTGAGGGATGATCCTTGGAAATCGTGACGAAATAATCGGCGACGCTTTGATCGGGGCTGACTTTCTTAGCCAGCTCGACGAACTGCTTTTGCTGGCTGTGCAATTCGTCATAACCATCAGCGAGCAGCTTATCGACGGGCGTGTCGACCATCTCGTCGAATTTCAGCTTCTTGCGAAACTTGTCTTCTCCCAGGGCAAATTTTCCTGTGAATGCCCCTTGATCTGACTGCTGTTTCAGCCAACTCTGATAATCTTTCAACGCCTGCAAAGTGGCATCATTAGCCGCTTTGAAGTCGCCGTTCAACTTTTGGTCCTTGATCGTTTTGAAAGCCTCGGGGAGCGATGTTTCAAAAAAGGTGATCGTGCCGGGCAGCTGCTCGAGGGCAACCGAGGCGAAAACCGGTGGCACCATCGACGAAACCAAATTGGTCTTAGCGGCGGCAAGCGCGTCGGGGATCTGCTTTTCACGGGCGATGACGCTGCGCATGCGATCGGGCAGTGGCGCGAAGTCTCGCTTGATCAAATCGAAAATGGCCGAGGTCACGCCGCTGCTGTACAGATCGGGATTGCGTTTCCAGTTTTGAATTTCCAGAGAGGACAAAAGCTCAGCTTTGACGTGAGCGATCAGGAGCTCGCGATCGAGCTTGTTCATGCTGTTGAGTTTGCCGGAGTCAGTCGCTTGCAACTTGGCCAGATAATCGCGATTCATCTTGGCCTCACGCTCGATCCCGGCTGCGGAGTAGTCTTCGAGCTTGTCGTCATATTGATGGAAGCCGACATTTGTCGCCCAACACGGCGAAAATTTGAATGCCTCGTCGAAATAGCTGTCGGCTAAGGCTGTGAAGGCCTTGTCCTCGACGCTCACAAGTGGCGTGTCATGCTGTGGCACCACGGCTGCGTCAGACGGACCGACCGCCAGCGCCGGCAGTGCCAGATTACCCAAAAGTAGCGAGCCAGCCATAAAACTGACGCTGGCGCGGATAAATTTTCTTGACATCCAACTTCTCCTAACCGATTGAGGTGTACATGATAAGCGGCGCCAACACCTTGCAGCGCGAAATTTTTCGCCGCAGCGACCGTTTATACCAGTTTCACCGGCAAAACGGCGGCTGCCAAAAGCAAAGAAAGAATTACATAAATGTTGCAATACGGATTACTGACGGAAATAGCGCGAAAATGAAACGACGCAGTCGTAGCGAAGGCAAGGCGGCGAGGAGCCGTCGCAGCCGAAGCCTGCAAAAGAAACCTCGAAGAGTGAGCAAGAGCGGCGAGGAGCCGGTCGCAGCGAACGGGGGAAAAGCGGAGGAGTTGAGGAACGAAACTCCGGAGCGAATATGAAGGAGTCGGAGGAGCCGAGGGACGAAGGCGACGGAGCGATTACATAAATGCGCGCAGGACATAAATCGATGCTATCTCGCGTAACAATCCCTGTTTGCCGCCACGATCTGTGTAAATATTGAGCAGGGAGTTCAGGTTTATATGGCTTATAACATCTTTGTTCTCGTCAAACAGGTACCGGATCAAGGTTCCAAAGCTGGTCTAAATCCCGACGGCACGATCGACAGGGCGCGGGCCAAACGGATGTTGAACCCGTTCGATCGCTACGCGCTGCAAGCGGCGCTGCACATGAAGAAAGCCTATGGTGGCAGCGTCACTGCCATTTCGATGGGACCGCCGCCAGCTGTCGAGATATTGCTGGAAGCGCTCGAGCACGGAGTCGACCGCGGTTTTCTGCTTTCTGACCGGCGTCTTGCCGCTTCCGACACATTGGCGACTGCGTACGCGCTATACAAGACGGTGACTTACGTCGGCAAATTCGACATCATATTCTGCGGACTGCAAACCACCGACGGTGACACGGCGCAGGTGGGACCGCAGCTGGCAGAGCGGCTCGGTCTGCCGCAAATAAGCTACTGCGAAGACTTCTCGATTCAAAACGGCAAAGTGCATGCGCGCCGCATTATCGAAGGCGGCGTGCAAAAAGTGCTGACCGAAATGCCGGTACTAGTGACGGTGGCAAACTCTTATCACCCGCTCGAGTACAAGTCTTTCCGAGGCGCATGGAGAGTGCAGCAACTGCAGAGAAAACAGGACGAACTGAAACAATACATCCAAACCGTCGATCTAGACATCGTCGGAGCCGATCCCGAACGTTGCGGCTTGAAAGGCTCGCCGACGATCGTGGCGGCGACGGAGAAGGTCGGCGATATTGGCGGCAACTGCACCATGCACGAGGGCAGCGCGCCGGAAACACTCGTGCGCGAATGTTTGACGAGCACAAAAATCGATGGATTTCTGGTAACGGCAAAATCATGACGGAACAACAGCAAGACGCACCACAACCCGACGTATCCCAGTTTTGCCCGAAGGGCGATGTGCTGGTGATCGCCGAACAGATTCTCGGCGAGCTGCAACCGGTGACGATGGAACTTCTTGGTGCCGGCAGATTGCTGGCCAATAAGATGGAACGCCGGCTCAAGTGCGCAGTGCTCGGCTACAAGCTGGGCGATATGCCGCAGAAGCTGATCGAGTACGGCGCCGATGTGGTGTTTGTCGCTGATGATCCTGAGCTGCACATGTATCGCACGCTGCCGTACCGCCGCGTGCTGGTCGATTTGCTCGAATCGTTCGACGAGCCGCCGCACACCTGCTTACTTGGCTCGACGACGACGGGGCGCGACCTGGCGCCGCGCATCGCCGCCCACTTCGACACCGGCTTGACCGCCGACTGCACTGAGCTGGACATCGGACCTTACGAGCACAAGAGCAAAGTCGATCCCAGCAAAATCGGGCTCTATCCCAATTGCTTGTACGCGATTCGTCCGAGCTTCGGCGAGAGTTTGAAAGCACGTATTCTCGGACCGTGGAAAAACCCCCAGATGGCCACCACGCGGCCCGGTGTGATGATTCCGCTTAAGGCGGACCCGAATAAGCAGGGCGAGATCAAAAAGATTCCCGTCAAATTGCAGCCCGACGACTACCGGCTTATTGTCGAAGAAACGATTAGAGAAGCATCAAAAGGCATCAAACTAACCGAAGCCGATGTCATCGTCAGCGGTGGTTATGGTCTGGGTTCGAAAGATGGATTCGATCTGATTCGCGAATTGGCGGCATGCTTCGAAAACTCGGCCGTGGGAGCATCTCGCAAGGTCGTCGACCTCGGCTGGATTCCCTATCAACACCAAGTCGGCCAGACCGGCAAGACCGTGCGGCCAAAACTGTACATCGCCTGCGGCATATCTGGAGCGATTCAGCACCGCGTCGGCATGTCAAAGTCAGACACCATTATCGCCATCAACAAAGATCCGGATGCGCCGATTTTCAAATTCGCTCATCACGGCATTGTCGGCGATTGTTTTCACATCATTCCAGAAATGATCAGGCAATTCACAGAACTGAAAAAAGCAGAGCGGGGGGTTGAGGCAGTTGTCAGCACGCATTGAGTACGATCTGTTGCTCGTAGGTGGAAGTCCGTCGAATTTGACTTTGGCTTACCACTTCTTAGAACTGGCGAAAGAAAGCGGCAAAGAATTTTCTATTGCCGTTCTGGAGAAAGGCAAAGAGTTTGGCTCGCACATCATGAGCGGTGCAGTCTCCAAGCCGCATGTGTTGGAGAAAGTCTTTCCCAACTACAAAGAACAGGGCTTTCCCATCGAAGCGATTTGCACCGAAAGCAATTTTTCCGTGCTGGGAACGAAGAAGAAATGGGACATGCCGCCCAGGTTCTATCCCAAGACGTTCGATAAGACTGGTTATTTAGTGCTGACGCTCAGCTACGTCACCAACTGGATGTCGAAACAGGTAACGGAAAAGGCCAAGGAAGTGCCGAACGTTTCCATCGACCTTTTTACCGGCTTCTCCGCGCATGGTGTTGTCTTTGAAGATGGGCGGGTTGTGGGCGTGCAGGTCAGCGAAGATCCGAAATCCGAAGACGACTATGTCTATGCCAAGTTCGTCGCCTTCGGAGACAAGGGATTTGTCTCGCGCGATGTGATCGACCACTACAAATTGCGTGACAACCCGCAAATTTGGTCTGTCGGTGTCAAAGAAGTCTGGCAAACGAAAGAAAGTTATGAAGGAAAGGTCTGGCATACTCTTGGCTGGCCGTTGCTCGAAGGCACCTTCGGTGGTGGCTTCGTGTACGGCATGAAAGACAAGCGATTGACGATCGGCATGGTGATCAGCCTGGACAGCAGGGATCCAAATCTCAATCCCCAAGAGAAACTGCAGGAGTACAAGAAACATCCGTGGCTTCAGGAGATGATTACGGGCGGCAAATTGCTCAAATATGGAGCAGCTTTGTTGCCGGAAGGCGGCTACTACAGCCTGCCCAAGAAGTTTTACGCTCCAGGAGCAATCTTGCTCGGTGACGCCTTGGGCGTGCTCGACGTCAAGACTCTGGCCGGTGTAGACCGAGCCATGGAATGTGGTTATGTAGCGGCGGAAGTGCTGCATGACGCGTTAGTGAAGGGCGACACCAGTGAAGCGGCATTGGCGCCTTATCAGGAAAGGTTAACCAACAGTTTCGTCATCAAAGAATCGTACAACAATCGATATTTCCGCTATGCCTTCATGGAAAATCCGAAACTGCTAGGGCAATATCTCCCTGATATCGCCCGCAGTATCGACAAAACCAATCCGTACGTCGGCATGTTCAAAGTCTTCGTCAAGAACCCACTGGGTTCGCCGGTGCATGGCGTCCGCTCCTTGGGTTTGATCGAAGGCAAATTCGATATCGGTCCGATCAAATACGAGGCCGACTACAAACATATCGTGCCATCATTTGTGCCACCAAAGTATGACGAGCCGCCGTACGATAAGACCACAATCTACTCGCGTCCTGATGCGGTCTTTTACGCTTCGACTAAGTATCACGAAGACAATCATCACATCGACGAGTTCAACGCCAAGGTCTGCGTAGAATGCATCGGCAGATATGAGTCGATCGGCAAGACGACTCCCTGCGTTGCCGACTGCACAGCTGAGGTGCATCGCATTGACGTAGTCGAAGGTTTGAGAAAGCATGGCATGTCGCTGGAAAACTGCATCCACTGCCGCACATGCGAGGTGGTTTGTCCCGAGGTCAACTTGAGGGTAAAACCGACTTCTCAAGGCAGCGGTCCGGACTTCCTCGGACTCTAATCCAGCTGAGGCGGGGCGGCAGAGCTGCTCTGGGGAAAACCGTGCTTGACCCATTCATGCCGCGGGATCTCAGCGACGTGCTTCGAAATCTGCGCGTTAAGCCGCCAACCGGCGCGAGGAGCTGAGCCCCGTCTGAGTCTTACGACTGTTTGCCGACTGCCATTTCATCTTGGAGTTTCTCCACAAATTGATGATCACCGGCGCAGCTCTCGGCTGTGGTCGAGGCTGCGCTGCAATGCTGGGAAAATAGTGTAATATTGTAGTCTACGTACTTTGAATCGTTGATGCCGACAAGTTTCACTACCAAACAATCATGGCTCCTCACTCTCGTTGCTATCCTTTGCTGCGCAATCATTGTTTTGTCTTTCACGCTTGTGCGTAAATTGATCGAAGCGAACTGGTGGGTCAACCACACCGTAATGGTGATGCGAGAAGCAGACGATTCGCTTTTGTGCTTGGTTGATTGCGAAACGGCTTATCGAGGATATGTAATTACGGGAAAGGAAGAATATCTTGAGCCTTTCAAAACCTGTGAGAAACATACGATCGGTCATATCGAGACCTTACAGAAGCTGACTGCAGACAACCCGCAACAACAGAAGTTGATGCCTGACCTTCTCAGAAGTGCCAGGGCGAAAATTGAATTCAGCCAGGAAGTAATCAGGCTGCGCAGAGCAAATCCGTCTAGCAGAGCGGATGCCTTGCTCAGTCTTGATCCCGGAAAGAAGATGATGGACGACTACAGAGGCACCATCGCAAAGGTGCTTGAATACGAAACTAAGCTGTATGGAGATCGACTGCAATCGGCGAACAGTCTGCAATCAGCGGTACTGACTTTGATCTCGCTAATGGCGTCGGCAATAGCAGGCGCACTTTTGTGGATTGGATTGTCATCGAAACGCTATTCGATTGAGCAGGAAAACACTCGCAAAGCGTTGTCTGAAGCACGTGATGATGCGATTCATGCTAACGAGCTCAAGTCACAGTTTGTCGCCAACATCAGCCACGAAATTAGAACGCCGCTATCGGGAGTGCTTGGGATGTCCGAGCTGCTTCTGCGCAGCGAGACCGATCCTGAGAAAAGGGATCTACTGGATCACGTATTTAAGTCAGCTAAAAACTTGCTTTTGATCGTCAACGATCTTTTGGACTTCTCAAAACTGGAAGCCGGACGATTTGTTTTGAACGAAGGACCTTTCTCTTTTGAAGAGCTGATCGACGAAACAATCAAGTCGATCGAAGCCTCTGCTCGCGCTAAGAATCTCGTGATCAACAAAGTGATCGATCCAACCTTAGCCAAATCGTACATCGGCGATGCAAACAGATTCCGTCAGGTTTTACTCAACCTTGCTCATAATGCAGTGAAATTTACCAGCGCCGGTTCAGTCAGCTTTTCTGCATCGCTCGAAGCGCAAAACGGTTCGCGCCACACGATCCGCTTGCAAGTGCAAGACACGGGCATCGGCATCTCACAAGACGATACGGCGCGGTTGTTTGAACCATTTGTGCAGGCCGATGGCAGTACCAGTCGCAAATATGGTGGAACAGGATTAGGGCTTTCGATCAGCAAGAAAATCATCGAGTTGATGGCCGGAACCATCGGTGTCGACAGCCCCGGAGTCGGGCAGGGTTCGATTTTCTGGTTTGTCGTTTCGCTCGAAGTGACGGCGGCGGCTGTTGAAGCTCAGTAGACGCGAGCGGATGGCGAGCGCATTCTTTTCTACTTGCAGTCGGAGAAGAGAAGAGCAGCGGGATAGGCGGACAATAATCAAAGAGAGCGGGTCGCTTACAAACCCGCTCTCTTTTGGGAGAAATTGTTTTACCGGTCAGCTAACGGCTCGGTTGTCTTGGGCTTGGACTCAACGGAATCCTCGGTGTTACGGGTGGTGCCAGAGCGCTGGATTCGCTCAGCGGAAACCATCAAATCAGACACATTGAGTTCCAAAGCCAGAGCCAATCTCACCAGGACATCCATAGTCACATTACGATGCCCTTGTTCAACATCGCTCAGGTAAGCACGATTCACCCCCGCTTTCTTGGCAAATTCCATTTGCGTCAAACCATGGCGATGCCGTTCAGCTGCAATAGCGCGGCCGAGGCTCTCTAGCGAAAATTCCATCAGATTTTCAACCCGCAAAAGGATACACCCCAACGCGACAATGCGACAGCCATACCTTCAATATGAACGGTAAGCGAGCAGCGCGCATCCTACATGAGTGTGATCACGCGTAAGTGGTAGAGCTCCAGTTGCGGTGTGATTATCTCAGCGCGTCACAATCGCGTTTGGCTTGCTCCATGATCCGCTGTATTTGTTGATCTGAATCTTTCATGATTGCTTGTCGTTCTTCAGGAGATATGTCCATCTTTACTTCGCCGGTGTTGGGATCTCGATATCGCTGATTGGAATTGGCGATGGCATCCTGAACTCTGGCCTCTCCAGCTTTACGAACTTCTTCTGCCTTTTTCTGCGCTTGCTCCATGATCACTCTCTTTTGCGCGGCCAACGTTTGGTTAGATCTAGATTTATCTTCCTTCTCTCGCTCAGCATTGTATGTTGCATTCTCAGACTTCATCTTGTCCTGCTGAGCTGCTGTGGCAGAGGCTGATGCGTTTCTTTGACTATTGGCCATCTGGTCAATCTGACCGACCGCCGACTGGCAATACGTTCCAGTCGAAGCGTCAGGGTGATGCATCAAACACGAGCAATACCACTTGCGCGCTTCAGCGTATGTGCGCAATTGCATGCAGCTATTCGCCAATTGATATTCCGCTTGCCAATTCGCCGGCTGAGACTTCAACACTTTGAGAAACTGGGCCTTGGCGTCTGCATAATCGCCCTTCTTGTAGGCCGCGCAAGCCTCTTTGTATGCATCTCCGGCACCGAGCGCAGGAGCACTCAAACCCACCGCGAAAACGATCGCCAGTAAAGACGATGGATGCCTGTCACTTAAATACCGCTTGCCCATAAGCATGCCCTCAATCAAATCGCTCCGCCTCAATTATAATCCTTCCGGCAAACCAAAAATTAGGACTGAGCTCGCATATGAACGATCAGTGTAAACCTGATTCCAGTCGCATCCCCAACCAGACATAATCGCTCAGCCTGCGAGGCTTGCCAGAGATGAAATCGCTTCTTTAGCTTGCCGGAATGTTGTGTCTCTTTGTTTGGCGGACCGCTATGATTGCCGGGCAACCTGACGGTCAACCAAAAGCATGGCGTAGCCAATCGAGATTCGGTATCTCTAATGTGGCTAAAGACAAAGACGTGTCTAAAAACCGCCTGGCATGACGTTGACTGAGAGACCACGTTTATCTTCGCTGCGATAGGCACGCACCGGAGTTGGCTGGGCAACTGGCTGCAGCTTCTTGAAGGCACCGGTGCGCTGCCAGCTTGTGTCGCTGTCGGCAAGCCCGCGCACAATTGCCACCGCACATGGTGCAGCGTGTGAAACAGCCTGAGATACGCTGCCCAAGATCAGCTCCTGTAGACCAGTATGACCGTGTGATCCCATCAGAATCAAGTCGGCATAGTAGTCTTTGGCAAGATGTATAATCGCATGATGGGGCTCACCTTTCACAACCTCGATCGTGATGTTGTGAGTGTTGATCAGCTTCGAGAGATCGGCGGATCGTTTCTCTAGGCTGCGTCTGACGTCCTGCATGTCTGTGTCGTCTTTGACTACCGCAGCGACGATGAATCTGGTGTCGGCTGCCCAATCGAAATTGGCAAGCCAGTGCACAGCTACGTCCGAGAAAACCGAATTGTCGATCGGCACCAAAATATTCTTGAAACATGGTGATGCTTCTCTAGCCAGGCAGCAAGGTGTTTTTGCCACGATGACCGGACACTGCGCGCCATTGAGAACTGATTGGCTAACGCTACCAAGCAAGAGTCGCTCTAATGTGCTTTTGCAGTTGGACCCGACGACGATGAGGTCAGCACTGGCTCGCTCTGCCAGGTTCAATATCACGGTCTTGGGATCGCCTGTGCGCGCGAAAAACTTGACCTCACACTGTCGCAACGTGTTACGCAGTTCCATCGCCAGATTAGCCATGTCCTCGTAAACCGGGGCTGACTCGATATCCACATCACTGCCATCGTCGCTCGGCGGCAGCACCGTCACCAGATTTATCTCCGTGCCCTCGTGCCAGTGCATTTTCACCAAAGCATCCAAAGTCGCCTGTGAACTCGAGCTTTCGTCAATTGCAACCAGAACTCTCATAGTTTCTCCTGATACAGAACATCAACATACGCCCCGATGGCTGATGTCACCCAGATCCCATAACTGCCGCCAGCAAGCCCAACCCAGCCAGAGTGCGAATCACTCTTCAGGCGCACCCGTTGCTACGCCCGCCGTTGCTATTCCATGGACTCCTTACAATACAAATGATCCGCGCTTACTGTCACTCGTAAAATCACTAATTAGCCCGAACATTGCAACAATTCAGCCCTATTGATTTAAGACGCTGCCATTCTCTTTTCACCCCTGCGGCAGAGAAGATCCGAGACTAGATCCAAGAAATCAGGAATCTTCGTCCACTATTATGTCTCGCAGCGTCGGCAGAGCATACACCGGGACCGGCCAGATTCGTAGACCGAGTCGATCGCAGATGCGAATCAAAGTGTCGAGTCTGGCCTTCTTCGCTCCTGTTTCTATTTTGGAAATATCTGCTTGCTGCACTCCCGTGCTGGTTGCGAGCTGCCTTTGAGAAATTTGCAAAGTCTTGCGCCGTCGCTCAATCGAATTACCAATGACCTTCAACTGCTTTTCTACGATCTCGCCCTGCATTGAATCGACTGGCAGATCGTGGCAGCTTCCACACTTATACAACCGATGTCGAACCAATGCTTCGCGCGCCATGCCTTTGTCCTCCCAACGCCTTACGACTTCCGATGTAGCTACATGACTAAGATAATTGAGGCTGCCCTCCAATAGAATTCGTTCGTCTATGATGCCGACTTTCTCATGTATAGCCGGTCTGAAGGTGACGTGGATACCCATTTTCATCAACCTCTGCGCCAACCCGATCACGATTTCTTCGTTCTTCTTAGATGGTGTCTGCACGAAGACACATATTCGAACACGTCGGTTGACGCAGCTTTTGAGCAACGGTTCTAGCTTGCCAATTCGCTCTGCTCCTAGAAACGGACTCTGAATCAAGATCAATGCACGTGCGCTTCGAAGGTCACGCTGGAAGGCAGGCCAGAAATCGTGCTCATTGAATACTTCAGTCATGAGACTATCGTTGCATCGTTTGCAAGCTAATCAATGTTGAATTGTGCAGTCATGAATCACGAGTTCTGAATCCCGGGTCCAAAAAAGTAAGCTTTGAAGCCGATTAGATCATCAAGTGCAAATTATGTGCAATTGCACATAAAAAAACGGAGAAAATATGTGCGATCGCACATAAAAGACTTCTGACAACAGAAAACGGCGTTTTCAGACGAATTTTCGGTTTGACACGGCATCCCTTTCCGACGAAAACTAAGTCGTGTCGACGATAGCAATGATGCGCATGGCCAACCTAACCCGACCGTGGCCGGGCCGCAGCAGACCTGAGTTAATAACCGGGTGTACCGAGGGTATGTACGAGGTGCTCGTATGTCCAGCGTAGACGAGCGTCTTGGATGTCTTCGATGTTCATGCGGAGCAGCCGAAAGGTCAGCACCTCTTTTTTGCGAAGAATCGTGATTACGACTTCAGTGCCTGCCCGGCCGTCCATGTATTTCCACACTTCCTTTTGCGCGTCGTGCTCGGTGAACACATGATCGTTGGCTTTGAGAACCCTGTCGCCTGGCAGAATTCCTGCCGCCTCTGCCGGGCAGTTACGGAAGACGTGCGTCACCACTTGATACTTGCCTGACAACATGGTCGACTCAAATCCAGTGACTCCAAATTGTAGATTTCGATAGTCCGCGCTCGTCATCACGTATTTATGCCTCTTCGAAAAAAGATGAAACTTTGGTGTTTCCTCTACGCCTGAATCGAGCGTGCCTTTCGATTGATTCTCAGAATGCTGTTGCTGCACATCATGACTAAAGTCAGATCTGCTCACGGTTCCCGTCAACGGCGTTGCCTTTGATTGGTGCTGTGATGTGTCTTGCTCAGCCGATGCTGTAGAAGACGCCGAATCTATACCGCCGGGATTAATATCCGTGTTATCGCTATTGGCGGTGACTGAACCGTGTTCGGCGTCTGGCTTTGCCTCAGCTGCTAAACTTCGATCGCAAAATCCTGCCTGCAGAAACAGGGCGAACATCGAATAAGCTAGCACCGTACCAGTTAAGCGAGGCATAATTCAATTGTAGACCACGATGGCAGCACTGCAAAATCATCCAAGAATTGGTGAAGGCTTGGTTAAGACGGATGAGTTTTGGAAAACATTGCGTGGCATTCCTGCGAAGTATCCAGAAGGTATATCGGATAGGTCGTTTGTGCCAAACCTTAGCGATCACTAAACTGCCGCTGAACCAGGCTGGCTCAGGCTTCTCAATCAGTCCAAACGAGTTCGTGGCGCCATGAGCCGGATCCGGGTACGCGATATTTGTGCGCTTGCGATTCTTGGCGAACTAGTTTGCCGTTTTGATCCAGGACAATTAACTTCAGCTCGACTTGCTGGTTGATTGGCATCGCCGTCGATAAAATGTAACTACCGTCTTCGGACAATAACATCGGCCCAGCTGCTTCATCCCAAGATTGCTTTCCGCCGCCCAATGACTGAACATTGCCGGTGAGAAACAGCTGCTCCTGTGCCGATTTGAGCGGCGGGTTGTTGACGATGAACCGGATTGGAATCAATGGTGCCTCGACTACTTCGATTTCCGACTCGTTCGAGAGACTACCGTCTCTTCGTACAACCTGCACGGGTTGCCGGCCATGCAAGAGGTATGGAGCGGTGAAATGAATTGTATCCTTCGACCAGTCAAGCAGAGACATGTCCTCGTCGCCGACTTTGACTTTGCCCATTGAGGCACCAAATCCGGTTCCAGAAACAGTCACAGGCACACCGCCATTTACCACTGGCGGATGAATCGAGCCAAGCAGAGGCGTCCCTGTTTCTGCCGCAACTGTCCAGACGGAAACTGATGATGGTGGAAGCACTATTCCACCGCTCGCACCCGCCGTGATCTTCAATCCCTGCCCATGCAACTGACCATCTAGGCGATCGGAGTATTCGCCATCAGGAAGCGCGGTTTTGAATGCGGGCAGAGCGAAAGAAGCGCTGTCACTTTTGTTGATGGCGACAACGATCACGCATCCGCCAAATCTACGCTCGAAGACATAACTATCATGTGAAACATTCAGGGTATGAAAATCCCCATAGACAACCGACAGATTGTGGGAACGGATTGCACTGAGCTTCTGCAGCAATTGGAAGGTCGATCCAGTCTGATCGAAAGATGACATCCACGGGCGATCATATGGGTCGTCACCGCCATTAGTATCATCGTGCAAATCTTGTTCGGTGCCATAGCACACTATAGGAATACCTCTGCAAGTAAAAAGAAACGCCAGAGCCTGGTGCGAAGCCGCCAGATTGCCGTTCATGCTGAGAAAGCGCGGCATATCGTGATTGTCAATGAAGGTCAGCAAACCGTTGGGGTCTCTAAAGTCGGACTGCTCTTGTTGAATCGTTCTGTCGACATCGGCAAAGTCTCCGGTTTTGTCCGGAGCAAAAGCCTTCCTGATCGAAAACGCCAGGGGAAAATCGATCATTGACACGCCGCCTTTGTTCGCAAACTTCACTGCATCGCGATAGAGCGGGTCAGAAACACCGGTCATCCACCATTCACCCATGATCAAATGATCGCCGTTCTGATAGAGACTGTTAGCGAAGGAATGTTCCCAGCCCCACGTTATGTGCTTAGCAGCATCGAGTCGCGTGCCGTCGGCGCCATGTTGTTGGAACATTCTCGCTGATGCTTTTAGATAGCGATCTACGAATGGATGTTCCTGATCTAGATCAGCCAGATAGAAAATCGTTCCATATTGTAATTGATAGCGGTTGTTCCAATCGCTTACCAGCGGCAGGTGATGGAAGTATTTCATCTTGTCATAGTTCGATTCGCATTTAAAATGACCATCGTCATAGAGCACACCGTATTCACCATGATTGTATGCACTGGTGTGGTTGGCCGGCATGTCCACTATCACTTTGAGATTGAGTGCATGCGCTGCTTTAACAAGGGTGTCGAAGTCCCTCCAGGAGTTGCTGGGATCGCCGAAGTGCTCTTCGATGCGTTTGAAATCGCGAGCGTGGTACCCGTGATAAGGCGCAATCACGTGACCATCAGCATCCAGGGTTGGCTTGTTGACGTTGTCGATCGCCGGAGAAATCCAGATGGCAGTCGCGCCCAGATTCTTTATGTACCGCAACTTTTGCGTGATGCCCGCCAGATCGCCACCCCAGTATGCATGCCAATTCGTGTGTGTCGGATCGAACATGCCTTTGCTTTGCGGCGGATCATCGTTATCTGCTCTGCCGTTACAAAACCTGTCCGTAACAATCTGATAAATGATGTCCGCTTTGTAGTCAGAAGCCGCTGCGGACAAACAGCAGTGACTGGCAAAGGCAGCAATAACCAAGGCCCAGACCAGACGGTCAGCGGTCATCAAAATCCGAGCGGACTTAGCTCTATGGCTCGACGTCAAGGTCACCTTTTTAAATCGCTCCGTCGCCTTCGTCCCTCAGCTCCCCTGCTCTATTCCTTCGCTTCGGCCGCGACGGCTCCTCGCCGCCTTGCGCCCTATTCGCCTTACCTATTGGACAATGACTGGTTCTTGTGATCCTGGCTAGAATAACACCTCGGGCGAGTGTATGATTCACAAGGATGTGACGCGGCGAACACGATAGAGCGAGGCAGCGATGCGGCGACGGCATGACAGAGCGATCCTTGATAAACCAAGAAAGAAATGGGCGGTCGCAAATACCATTGTAAGCTGCTGCGTATTAGCATCCACACTGTTCTCCTCGCCACCACAGCCGGTGCTAGCCAAAGCAGCCGCCGGCGTAAAAGTGGGCGATAAAGCGCCTGAATTTAGCCTTCCTGACCAGGATGGAAATTTGGTATCACTAAAGGAGTTTGCTGGCAAAAAATCAGTCGTCCTCTACTTCTATCCTAAAGACGACATTGGCGTCTGCAAGAAGGAAGCGTGCTTATTTCGCGATGAGTATCAGGCATTTGTCGACGCCGGTGCTGAAGTATTGGGCGTCAGTTCGGACACTGTATCTTCGCACAAGGAGTTCCAAGACAAGCGACATTTGCCGTTCAAACTGCTCAGCGATAACCACGGTGAGGTACGCAAGCTTTACGGGGTGCCGCGCTCAGCCGCGGGATTGCTGTCCGGGCGTGTGACATTCGTAATCGATCGAGAAGGCACGGTACGTATGTCTTTTAACTCCATGATGAATGCGCAGAAACACGTATCGCGGGCACTGAAAGAGTTGAAAGAGGCAGGCTCCTCAGACCAGACTCCAGTTTCAGCCCAATAGATTAAGGTGACTGACGTCGCCCTTTCTCTCGGGCGGGAGGAAGGTTTCATTTACCTACTTCAACAGTACTTAGCGGGTGCCTCGAAGCTTGACGATGCTCCCGATGAAAGCAGCTTTGTCGTCAGGTGAGGCGATCGTCTTAACGGCTGTAAGCCATGCGAGTGCCTTCTCTCGGCGGCAGGCACGCTTTTGCAATTTCGCCTGTATCGCCAGGGCAGACTCGAGTTGTTGGTCTGTAATGTGTCCCAGCCGAACCAGCGTTTCGCCGCTCTTTTCGGGCAGACCCCCTCCGGCTTCGAGCGCCTCCTTCAGTTCTTCCGGTGTAATAATCTTGCATGCGACGAGCAAATCACCCAAACGGGTGTCATTCGAGAGAGCTGAAGCACGCCGCTTCATGGCAAGATTCTCAAAAAATCGCTTGAGATATGAGGCAAGCCGATATCTGACCGCCGCTGGCACGGAAACATAGAACTGCAGATAGGCGCAGCCCAACATACAGATGGTCAGTACAGCCAGGGTCAGATGCACTTCGTCAGATTTTGCCGACTTCACGATGGAATTTTGGGCGGCATGCACCCTGGTGTCAAAGCCTTTTTTCTGCAATATCTGAGAAAATGCCTTCTTTAGAGTGCCATCTCGCATTATGGTGGAACCGAGCGAGCACAGATTCGCCGCGGTCATGGCATAGACCATTAACAAAGCACAGTACCAGAGCCTTCCATTCACTATGGCACGTCTTAGGGTCAACGTTGAATTCATGATGTCTCCATGATTAGCCGTGTCTGACCCGAGAAACTAGAAGAACTGGTAACGGAAATCCTTTGTTCCAAGCTGAAGGCAGGGTCCCTAAAATCACAAATCAATTGCGCGATAAGGGCTCTCCTAGCATATGTACCCCAAAGTATGCAAGGAAACACATTAATGGCGTGAGCAATAGAGGTTTTAAGCTTTATCTCGGATCTTGCGCCTGACAACCAGGCGGGATCGAGCGTCTGTACGATCAGTGATCCACATAGATTGCGCCACTACTTGCGGTGGCATAGGGAGCGACAGAATCTTTTGCAGGCGGTGATGGCAGTCGAGATTCCATCGCAGTTCTCGCTCAGTTATTGAATATTTGCCGCTCCTTCTGAGCTGCCGCAGCTGACCGGTCCGAAGAGCGACTGTTTGAGTCCATGAGTCGGACGGCCGATGCAAGCGACCTGCGTAAGGTGGTGCTGGGGCGTGACATCGCTGCGGGTAAGTGAGGACTGGCGAAGGGCTCGGGCGCCGTCCAGGTTGACTTTGGACTCAGGTTGCCGGGTGTCGGATCGCCGCGCTTCAAGCCGCGTTCGATCCTGGTTTTTAACCTCACTACGTTGACGCTCTTCACGCTGCGCTTCGCGCTCGCGTCGCGTTTGGTCGCGACGGCGTTGATGTCCGCTGCGAACAGCATCGCCAAGGCGCTGATTGTTTTGCTTTTGACGGTTGGCCCTCTGATACAGTTTGGCTTTCGCTTTCTCCTTCTTCTTCAGTTTCAGCTTTTCCATCAGCTTGTTTTTGGCTTTCCACATGAGCCTGAACTTCTGCATTATCTGCACTCTCATCTTCATCAGCATCTTCAGTTTCATAATCGGATGCAGATTCAGTTTTTCTCTGGTTGACTCGCCTAACTGCGTCAGGAGTCCGCTCAAATCGCTCAGGGCCTGGCTGACGGAGTCGGATGCGTCCGAACTTTCCTTATGCGCCGTCGGATCCACAACCGCGGTGCGATCGGCCGTCTGTCTCTCGCTACTGTTGTGGGAATTCGCAGTTTTGCCTTCGGCATCTTCGCGGGATTGTTTCTCGTTGCGCTGTTCGGTTTTCGCTGTGTTCTCTTTCTCACCGATGGCGTTGCGCTGGGCTGCGAGCTCCGCTTCATGATTGCGGGCCACAGCCGCGTGCTCACCCTGTTGTGCTTTGTCGTTGGTATTGTGGATTTGCTTGTCGTCAGCTTTCTGATCGACTCTGTGTGGCAGGGAAGTGTCCAGGCGATTACGCAGGTGTTCGCTCTGTTGCTCGCCGTGCGTCATTCGTTCGATCTGGCTGCCTGTCAGGTTTGCTATATAAGAGTTGAAAATATGCTGTTCGCTGCTGTCGCGGTTTGTGGCGTTAATGGCATCGTATTGATTGCGTGTTAAATCTACCGACTTGTTGTCAGATTGATGCTTGAGATTCTTGTCCGCGGGGTTGCTCAACCCCTTGTCCATCATCTTGAGTATTCGATCGAACTGCTCGGATGCATGCGTGCCTTGCTTGTTCGTCATGTCACCCAACAGCGTCGCCACACGGGCCGCATCACCGATGCCGGGCTTGCCCGCCAATTCTTTGGGCTGAGCCTGTGATGACTTGTCCGGTGCCGCGTCTGCTATTACTTTTGATGCGGATTGGGCATCATTGATCGGCTGTCCTTTGCCGCCTGCCAGTTCATTTAATGTTGATTGCAGATTCTTATAGCGGTCAAGTTCGTAGAAGGCGTTTTCCTTGCCTTCACGGTGTCCGTGAACGAAAATGCCACGTACGTCATGGTTTTGGAAGTCAGCCCGCATGGCTGCCGTATTGCCGCGGTGATCGTCTCTGATCTCCGAAGCGAGGTGCTTGCCGGTCGTCAATGCATTCTGCTCGGCGGGAAAGTCCACTTTCAGGCGATCGCCCAACTGCTGCATCTGAAAGCCCATTTGCTTCATCATTGTCTGGTTGCTGGGCATACCGGCGAGAAGCTGATCGTCATTGCGAACCGGCAGATTGCGCCCTTCCGCCAGAAGACCTGCGGCACCCATTGGGTGAAACAGCTGCGCTCCTTCCGTTGTGGCGGGAGATGGCGTAAGAGGCTTGTCGAAACTGCGCTCGGGGGTGGGCGGCATGCTAGTTCCTAGTAAAAGAGGCGCATCTAGAGATGATCACTCGGAAGTATGATAGTTTCCAGAACATGAAATGATTGTGAGAGCCAATTGAATTTTCGGGTTTGCGAGAGCAACCGGTTAGCCCGTCAGCTGGGTACGCGCAAAAGCCGCCACCATATCTGGTGCCGCATAACTCTATAAAATTGCCGAATTCCGGTTTGCCCTATGGACAGGCATCAATGACGTTGTGTGTCTTTGTAACCAGAGTGCCATTTATATGCACTTGTCGGATGAAGCACTTGCCATCTTGAGCTGCAGTTGGATTTGCAATTATTCGCATTGCAGAGATCTCAGCGCCCACAGGAAGATTGAGCTGTTGCGCGTTCCATTCGAGCATCACACCGTACGGCGGGAAATTCCCAACAAATTTCCCACTTGAAATAGGCACAGTGGTCACCTGGCTGCCGTTGTAGAAAATTTGGATGTATGGGCCAAAGCCCTTGGCATTGTGGGTCCCTTCAATTTCCAGCATCAGTTTAGTGAGTTGCACGCCCTCGATGCCCGTGATCTGGCCTCCTTCATAACCACACGTCGTACCGTGCACGACTGTTTCCAGCATTAAAGGCACGGTAGTCGGAGAACTGGTGAACTTCGCAACATTCATGCTTTGAGTCTTATCGCATTGGAACGGTTGCAAATTTGGAGTAAACGAGCTTGCCTGAGCATTGCACGCCTGATCTGCAAACAAAGCCACCATCGTAGCTGCAACCGCCATCAACAAGATTCTCATACTAGTAATTTCCCGCAAAAGTGCACGTATTGCGCAGTCTAACCGTGGACATGGCAACTGCAGCAATCGTAGCAACCAGTATCCATTTGCGTCTCAGTCATGTGATTAACATCCATTCAGCACTAGCGCCCGAGATGTCAACTAGCTCTAAGAGTGTCCTGTACTTCTCCTTGTAATCCAGTCGCACTAACGGCTGGCGCCAATCTTCGACAGGCGCACGCTGACATGCCCTCGGAATATTCCATGACGGCACTCATTAAGTCCGGCTAACTATAATACAGACTGCCGGCACGAAGTTAGTGATGAAGATACGATCGGTTCTATGCCACCGTATGTAGTGCAACCAACAACCCTTAACTAAAGGTCGCCGATGGTGCGAGCCATTTTCTCATTGGCTTCTCGACGAAGGTGTATGTCAAATGCGCGGCGCCAATCAACGCGATGCCATAACCAGCAAACATTATTGGCGAATTGATAGCGGCCGCGAAGTGAATGTTCCGCCCATATAGGACAAGCAACATCATGTGAATCAGGTAAATGGAATAGCTGATTTCGCCCAGCCAGACGCATATCCTGTTCGATAAGAGGCGCGAAACGAAGCCCTTCTGTAGAGCGCACACGAATATAAGCGCGGCGAATCCAAAACAATTTCCCTCATATAACAGCCAACATCTCACTACTCTTCCAGGCGCAGAAGCTTTCAGTGGCTCAACCAGATTGAAGATGTTGGCGACGTAAGCAACGATGAGGGTGATGCAACCAACTTCGAGGACAGTCAGCAATTTAGGGCTGATCTGTTTGTCTTTGATTTTTGCCCACAGGGTAGCGCACGTCATACCCAATACGAATTCGAACACGCGTACAAGAGGGTTGATGTACATCAATCCTTTCACCGTGAGACCGGAGCATTTCCCGGAATCGGGCAGTTGGGCGCCGGCTCCGAACCAGACAAAACCCACCACCACGAGTGCCGCAAGCAGGAGCTTGGCCCACCAATTCTTTTTTTGCTCCCATAACAGAATAGGAAACAACAGATAGAACGCGAGTTCTGTGGAAATGGACCACGAAGGAGGATTGATGCTAAAGAAGAATCGGTCCCGCAGAATCCAGCCATGCACCAGTAGGGCGTGAGCGGCGATATTGACGATCGGCGGCACTCCCCAGGCAGGTGGGAACACGAAAAGGCAGATGAACAAGATAACCGCATGCGCCGGCCAAATGCGAGCAAAGCGAGCGCGCCAGAACCGCAGTATTTCCGTTCTGCCACTCAGCTTCGGATAGTTATAAGTAAGGATGAAACCCGACAGAACGAAAAAGAAGGAGACCCCTTGCCCTAAAGGCAAGTTGAGAATGAAAGGCGTGTTGAGGAAGTGAAAATATGCAGCGGCATGTGATACCACGACCATGGCTGCAGCGAAAAAACGAAGAGACGTCAAACAGTCCAGCCTGACTCTGCCCGGCACTGATTGTTCCAATGCAGACGGCTGGTCCAGTTGCGGAATCGCTAACGTATTGATGCGATCGGTCCTCAGGTTGACATCGGCAAATTATGTCACCGCGCAATGGCGGAAGCCTTGTAGGGAATTTATCCAGGAAGGGTCAGTGGTCAGACTGGCGCTTACCTGATGCCACCAGCAGTGCTATTAGCGCTTACGTTCGTCGCTACGACCGGAGCCGGGGCTGGTGCTGCCACCGCCGGGGTTGCCACAGGCGAATTGGTTGCATGCATCGAGGGCATCGGCGGCTGCGACCAGGGATGCACCTCATCAGGAACTCGATGGTGCATGTCGCCGTTTTGATGCATCTTCATTGAGATGAAGCCGGCAATAATGCAAAAAATGATACAGACCGCAGCAACCAAGGTCCAAGATCGTGATCGCTTATCGTTCATTCGCACCTCAAACACTTCTACCTTGATGACATAATAAGGTGACCGATAGTGTATTCGAATTACCGGTCAGATTCAATGCAAACGTTCACCAGCCTAGTTCATGCGAATACGCATCTCAGTGCCCGAGAGTTAAGCAATACTGCTACTAAAACCACACTGGCCGAATATGACGCCACTACGGGTGGTACCGATATAACGACCGAGAGCATTTAGCCACGACTTCCACGCTGACATCAAGATGCGGGTTTCACCATGGACAAAGGCAGGCAATCGCAATACTGTCTTAAAGGCGACTTGTGTTTCACTCCCGTGCAATCCGATATGAATTTTTCGTTCGACGAGTCGAACCTGCGCAACCGCAGTTCTGCCCTCCCGTCAACCGGTGACTTGTCACTGTTGTCGCTCAATGCTGAGCCGGCCGGCACAGCTGGTAATGGCAATCAGGAAGGTCACGGATCTCAGCCGTCGTCCAGCTCCGAAGCAACCCACCATGATCCCGGCTCGTGGACATACCTCGTCAATCTGACCGCGACTATGCTGCCCGATAACCAAGCAGGCTCGGGGTACAAGTTCAATCAGCTGAGAAACTTAAAAGATTTGACGCGGAATTCCAACTCCGAGGTGATCGTGCAGGAGTTTGATGCCGGCACGGGCATGCTCGAACGCTACGAACTCGCGCATGGAGAGATTCACAATTTTCAGCCGGTCAAGAGCGCCGGCACTGCCGCCGATCTGCAAAGTCTTTTGGCAGCGGCTCCTAGAGGGGGGCAGTTGGCGCTTATTAATGAGGCGCACGGCAACGGCGATCTCGGTTTCGAAGGTGATGCCGGAAAGCTCTCTGTCAATGACTTCGAGCGGGCGATCAAAACGGGGCTGGCATCGACAGGACGTACTTCACTCGACGTACTGAGCATGGACAGCTGCCTTATGGCTAATGTTCAAGTGCTCTGTAAGGTCTCCGGACTGGCGAAGAATGTCGTCGCCTCTGAGCTCGAAGAATTTTCTTCCGTCGCTTTGAGCGAAACACCTCCGGCCACAGTATTTGATATGCAGCCCATAGATCAATATCTCTCCGCCATGCTGCAAAAGCCGCCTCAAAGTGGCAGGGAGGCAGCCGATGAGATGCTGTCGGTAAGCGCCAAGAGTTGCGATGCACTGGCGCCGACACAGGAAGGTTGCGGGACTCCGACGCTGGCGATCTACAATCCGGAGGCTGCCCCTGAATCCGAGCGTGCGCTGGATCAACTGGGAACGGAGTTGCAACTGGCAATCAAAGATCCCGGAGCAAAGAAAGCCGTAGACTCTCTAATCGGTCAGATTCCGGACGTTAGCATTGTGTCCGACCATCTGAGAGACGTCGACGGTTTTGCCACTGGCGTTATCAATTTGATCAAACGCGGAACAATCAGTGACGGAGATCATAGGCTACAACAGGCGGCACAGGATGTTGTGAACGCAGACCGCAATCTCGTGCGGGCGTTCTATGTCAATCCAAAGTCGAAGATCGTGGAGATTGTAGGGCAAAACCACCTTACCGGTCTGAATACATTTCTTCCTGGTCCCCAGTTCGACGTGCGGAGCGAGGCAGAAGACATGGTGAATCTCCAAGATTCCAAAACTTTGCCGCTGCAAAATCTGCTGGACAGAGAAATCCAGAGATCTCTGCCCGACGACTATTCAGGCGGCTGGGCTGGCTTCGTTGGAACAATACGAAGGTAGTTAGCCATTTGTTGGCCGAACAGGAGATGCGCCACCACTCCTGGTGCAGATCTCAGCCTCTATCACGACTTGGTCTGGCAGCTCTCTATCACGCTATGGAGATTCTTTGGCTTGCAATCTCTCGAGTTCTTCACCGAGTTGCCTGTGCGCCGCCTCGATGGCCGCGGGGTCACGAGCCCAGTTTGTCCAGTCTGGGCCGACGCTTTCGCTGATGCGTTTGGCAAATGCTTCATCTCCGCGGTTCTTTAGCATCTGAACGTATTCATAATCTTGAACCCCATCTCTCAGCGCCTTGAGCCTGATTGTAGGAGCATCTCCTTTGAGTCCCGCCGATTGACCGGGAAGTACCAGCGCACCTTCACCGGGAAGATTGAAACCTTTATAAGGATTGGTCCAGGGATCGTTCGACCAATTGGTTACGCTCCAATCGAGCATTCCCGTGAGTCCGAGACTCTGACTGATGAAACCACCCTGCAATCTCTCATTGAGCAGACTGTAATCTATTTCCCATTTGGGTGAGTAATGGTCCTGCACGAGAGTGTTGTACGACCACATCTGGTCGCCTTTTTGCTTAAAGGCAGGTATGGTGCCTTTTGCATTGTCGTATTGCACCGGAAGCATCGTCCAGATATCGACTGCCGATCTTCCGCTGCCTGAGCCGTCATCAGCAAGGTCCGGGGTGGGCGCCATCGTGACCAGATTGTTCACGCCGTCGGCGTGCAGGTTGCGAGCCCATTGCTTCATTACTTGGTCGAGTTGCGGGTGACCTCCGATTTCGTCTGCGGAGTAATCGTATGTGAGAAGTTTTGAATCGATTCCCTTCTTTGCTGCATTGATACTGTCTACACTCGGAGGCCCACTCATGGTTGGATGCTCATAATCAGCACCGCTGTAGAAGCCGAGATTCGTAGCGTTTAATCCCATCTGCTTAAACGTTTGTACTTTGCCCGGATCGACCTTGAACGGTGATATCTTGTTGCGTAGCAACTGCTCCTGCACTGCAGTGCTATTATCGCCGGTGGCATTGAATGCGGTGTACAGCGCCGGCTTGGACGGCAGACTGAAGTTCCATACGTGCACTGAAAGCGGAATTTGTTGCTTTCCCTGATCGCTATTGACTGTGACCATGGCATTGTAATCACCTGGTACTGTACCTGGTGGCACGGTCAAATCTGCCCATATTGGCTGGTTCTTGCCGACAGCGAGTTCAAATCCGTTGGCAATCATGCCGGGCTTCGGATTGACCGGAGGTTTCCCGGTGTCGGGATCGATGAACGGAATCAAGCCGTCAGCGTACCAACCTGGCTTGCCTGGCTGGTTCTGCGCATGAGGATCGTTGCCCATGGATGCTGCGCTAGACTTCGTCACTTCAACATAGTGCTCCCGATACAACGCGATATTGTTGCTCGCGATCTTCTCTCCGTTGCGACCGACTAGATCGGAAACTTCTACCCTGACGTTTGTCAGTCCGGTTGTCGGCGCCTGAATTCCGATCTGCAGAGATTGGGTATCGTTGATTCCTGCATATAAAGTGGATTGCGGAGAGTCCGGAAGCTGTCCTGTCATTGGGACCTGCACCATGTCGCTGAGCAAGGCAAGTTTAAACGGACCGTCTCCGGATGCAACCGCAGGAGTTTGCCGCTCGATAGGCTTCATCAGTGCCGTCGCTTCTTGCATAGGCGGTGGCACCGTTAGTTTTTCAGGAGAGATTTCCACGCGCGGAATCCCGGATGATTCGTGAGAAACTGCTCGCAACTGCGGGTTCGCCGCAGATTGCTCCGCCAGTAGTGGTGCCGCGGCTGTTTGCTCGGATGCGATGATGGTTTGAGCAAGGTGTGACGGTGAGTAGATGTTTTGTCCGCGTACGGTGTTATTAATTTCGCTGTTGATTGCGAGATCATTAGACTGCGCCGATTGATAATCCAGTGAAAGAAGCGGCAAGGTGACCCCTCCGCCGAGGCAGAAGGGATTCGAAGTCTGTTGGCGAACATGGAGGTCGTTAAGTCCATGTCCCACTTGCTGCAGATGTAAATTCTCGTGCTTGTGAGGACTGTCCTCATGGCTGTGGTGATGTCCGTACTCATGGCTGTGATGAGGTCCGTGCTCATGACTGTGGTGACGTCCGTGCTCATGGCTGTGATGGTGATGTCCGTGTCCATCGAGCCAATGATGACGCACCTGCCAGGCAAACGAGAGCGATTGACGTTCTCCATGCCGGTCATCTGGCAACTCGAAACAGCTCATGCCGCCCTCCTCAGGCTCGTGAACAGCCTGGAGTCAATGTCAGTGCTAATTGGTCGCGCTAGGCAAACTAGTAATGCCGCATAGTTCTGCATTGCACGGTGCGCACGCAAACCACGGCCAGCAACAGAAGACCATACCTCTGCGACATTGCAATGATATTAAAATGCAAATCCTGGATTCACGTGTACGTATAGCTTCGTGCCGATAGCTCGTCGCAGATAGTCGGAAACGTTGCCAACAACTTCTGCGCCGTATATCTTATATAGTGATTGCGAATTCGGCAGACTGGTTAACCAACCTGAAGGTTCCCCAAAAGGGGCTCCTTATGGTTGCTATTCCCTTAGTGTTCGAGCTGGTTCTGCTTTCACTGATTACCCTGATGCTCCGGCAATCTGAATATGAGGCATGGAAAGCTAATCAAACAAAACTGGTCATCGCTATGGCTAACCGATTGACCAACATGTATTACGAGATGGGCATGGTGTCGGATAACGCCACCAATAAGAAGAGGATTTCGGCGTTCCGCCCTCTTTGGGAGTCCGGTCAAACAATTAAATTGAGGTCTCCGAACTCGTGCCACAAGTACTGCAACTCAATTGCTTCTTCATATGCACTCTGAATTACATCCGCCGGAAGGAACGCAGTTAGCAGATCGAGATGGCTTGCTTCAGGTTCATGCAGTCCCGTGATTAAACCATCGACAGCTCTGAGCTTGTGTTGATCGCTGATGCGGATAGTTGTATAACCGGAGCCATCGCTCACACGCCCAAATTGGTCCGCCACCGTCTCCAGTGCCCGCACCACAGTGGTACCAACTGCGATAACGCGTTTTCCATTCTTTCTGGCAGTATTGATTTTTTCACTAGCTTGCAGGCTGATTGAGTATGCTTCCTCGCTCATTGGATGAGCCGCATCGAGCTCTTCATCGAGATAAGATGAGAGCCCGGTGTGCAGAAGAATATTGGTGCTGTCAATGCCTTTGCGCTTGAGGTCGAACAGTAGTTGCCAGCTAAAAGCACGCCCTGCAGAGGGCATTTCCGCCGACCCAGGCTGTCCGGCATATACGTTTTGGTAGTAGTCGAGTGACCAGGGAGCCGACACATATTCGTATCGAATCGGCGAGCCTATGCGGTAAAGAATGTCGAGCAGCTTAGCGCCGGACTCTGAGAATCGGACGCGCCAAAGTCTCGGTATGCGCTTGTCTCTCTCTCCGATCTCTGCGGTCAATCCCTCACCCAAAGCGAGTTCCATACCTTGATGAATGCCGCAGGAAAATGGTGCCGCGGGATCGGCGCCCTGGCAGACGAGTAGAGCCAACCAAGTGTCATCAGGCAGGCGTTCCGCCAACCTCAATTCAAGACACGGGCCGGAACTAACATCGCAGCCGCTCAGCAGCGCCGGAATTGTACGAGAGCTGTTGAAGACCAATAGATCGCCGCGGTGAAGAAAATCAGACAGATCAGTAAAACTTCGATGTGCCACCGCGTGCGATTGCCTGTCGATCACGAGCATGCGCACTTGATCTCTGTTGATCCCGCGCACCTCCGGTGGTGCAGTGGCGCAAAGCTCATCGGGAAGATGAAAGCTGAATGGAGGTTTCATAATCTTTCTCCTTTGAATAATCAAACTCTTGGGCGTGAAATCTCTGTCCATTGATTTCTTTCGAAATATCTGACGCGAGATAAAGAAAAACAGGCACGACGTCTTTCGGGTCAGCCCATTCGCTTGGGTCTTCGTCCGGTTCCGCTGCTCTGTGCATAGGCGTATTCATATCGCCTGGATCGACAACATTGACTCGCACACCAGTACCGTCCAACTCGCTTGCCCATGTTTTGGACATTCCTTCAATACCAGATTTGGAAATTCCATAGGCTCCCCATCCTGGATAGCCATTCACTCCAGCATCGCTCGATACATTGATGATCGACCCGCCTTGCTGGATCATGGCTGGCAACAATTTCTTGATCAGGAGAAACGGTGCCACCAGGTTGGTGCTCAACACTTGTCTGAAGCTGTCGAGCGGATAATCGATCAGATACGGCATAGGAGTGGGACCAAGTATCGAAGCGTTGTTGACCAGTACATCCAGCTTGCCTTGCAACGCATCAAATATGGTGGCAGCAGCACGCTCAATATGCAGCTCTTCAGTTAGATCGCACTCAATGGCTAGAACCTGGCATTGTGGAAATTGGGATTCTAGTTCTTGCTTAAGTTGTAAGAGCAAATCCCCTTGCCTGGCCAAGATCGCCACGCGCGCCGCACCAGCCCTGGCAAAGTCGATCGCCAGCTGCCTCCCCAAACCTCGAGACGCCCCTGTGATCAGAGCGTTTTTTCCTAAAAGAGAAAACATGGATCCTCCTCGTATGCCCAACAGGCATACGCGTACTGTTTTTCAAATATTTACTGTTTGTGTTGCCTTGAGCTTCGGCGGCTCCGACTTCCTTAAGTCTTAAATCGACTATAGACTTAGAATAAGTCTAAACATGGTTCCTGTCAAGGCAATTTAATAATGGAGCCGAATCCCTAGTAGGTCGAAACTTGTGCCGATTCGTAAACCTGATCCGCGGCATCACGAAAAGCGCTATCACTGATGCAACCGATTGAGGACGTGGGCGAATTTCTATGGCCGTTTCAGCGCCTCGAATCAGCAGCAGCGCACACAATTTCAACCAAGTTACTACAAATCAACTTTAAACTAACCACAAGATAGATTCAGCACTTCCGGTCGTGCCGAAGCAGCTCAATCGAGGGCTTTTCGGATGAATTTTGCGTCCATTGCTATCGACCCAGATCGAATACCGTCGGAAGCTTCACGCCTGGTCGATACTGCCGTGGGGCTGATCAACAATAATTTTGTCAATCCCTTTTTAGATCATGCATCAGCTCGGACAGCCGACGCATCACCATCGCCGTTAGTGCTTTTACAAAATCGCATTAAAGAACATGAGAACTGGGATGGCAACCGCGGCCTGATTAGTAACGCCTTCGCCTCCGGTATGCGCCTGTGCACGCGCGAAGATGAAAGAACGCTTGTGCATTTACGAGAGCTCGAACAGTCCCAGACCACAGACGAGCAAATTCGAGGAGCAATCGACGCGGATCGACAAGCTACTGGCTGGCGCGAGGAAGTCTGCCGTTATGGAAGCAGCTTTTTGCAAACCGTCCCGCTTTTCATTCCAGGCAAAAGAGGGATGGCGCTGTCAGCTCTTATGCATGGAGCCGAGCATGTGCGCATCGGCACTAGCTTGCCACATACTGCCACTGATTTTGCTTTAGGCATGCTCAATGGTGCGGCAGTGCAGTTTGGCATGCAGCGTGTCGGTAGCAGCACGTTGCCGACGTGGCAGAAAGGGGCTCTCCTCGGACTAGGTACAGGATTGGCTGACAACATGTTGTCCAGCTCTACTTGGTATGACCATCACCACGGGCAGTGGCACCTGGAACAAGGGGCACAAAGAACATTATGCTCCACTCTTCTGAACGGGGCCACCAGTGCAGCAGTATTTCCGCTTGGACACAAACTGTTTGAAGGAGTAGCCGGATCGTTTGGTACTACGCTCACACGCAGTCCAGTGCTAACCACTATAGCCACCGGTGGCTCTTTTGGATTCGCATCTGGCACCACCGGTGAAGCCATTCGGCAAGTGAGCGAAGGAGGTCCTTCAGCACTGCTTGAGCCGACGAACTGGCTGAAAATTCTTGGACGTGGAGGAGTGCAGTCACTTTCAGACTTGGGTGCTGCCCGCGTCGGACACGGTATCGGCAGTGGCGCCCGCACAAATCTTGAATTTGGCCAGAGCCAGGGCAGCGATAGCGTATCCACTCATGCTGGTGATGCTCGGGTAAGAAGTGCATCGACCGAGAAGGCAGGTAAGCCAATACAGGAACTCTCACTGCAGGAACTTCGTGCTATGGACCTGCGCCAACTTTCGCCTGATCAGTTTGCCACTCTGGTAAACACATACAATCCCAGCCTACACAAAGAAGCGCCTGGGACAGAAGGCTATCCTTTGAAAATGTTTGAGAATGAGCAATTGACTAGCTTGCCACTAAGACATCTGCAACGTCTTACACACGAACAACTGGAATCCATTGTGGTAGGACGTACCTATGTTCTTGACCGAGTAGAAGGATGTAACGTTCAGTTCGACCCATATAGCTTTCGCATGTCTAGCTTCCAGGATCTTTCCATGAGCCAAAGGTTAGTTCTGCAACGCGCTTTACAGGGTGTGGGGGAGATGCCGCAACAAATAACATCCATGGGTGAGTTGTTGCAACAAGCTACAGAATCCGTCAAAGCGCTGAGAGAACCGGGGCAGCCGGTGGTAGTACTGGGCAGAGGTGGTTGGCCATTGGTTGCAGCACTGAGAGAAAGTGGCTGCCCAGCACAGTACTTTATCTGGAGTCGGCTACAAGCTGGCGATGCAAGTACTATTCAGCAGTGGCGGAAAGAGGTTCCTCCAGGAGCGCTAGTAATCGATACCCAGCGTTGTGATGGAACTACTTGTTCTGCTGTTGCTGACGCTGATCCATTAATCGCCGATTTCAGGTATTTGAGCAGTCCAGGCTGCCGTGAACTCGAGCTGCCCAATATAAATAGTAAGCATGTTCCACCTGCGAACTCATTCAACCCTCGCAATTTTCAGCGGGAGTTCAATAGTAATCTAAGGAACAACGCGACGGCTCTGGACCAGTTTCCCAATCTTATGCGCGGTCGTGGGCGCGGGTATGACTCAAGTGGACATGCCGTTTTCCATCCAGCCAGCATAGAATCTCAGGTACGCTTTGGAAAGGGGACATGGGCGATGAGTTCTCCTACGATACGGCTATTCAATAGTGCCCTCCTTCGCGAAGCGGGATTGAGTTCTGAAGCAGCCCAACGATACTCAAACTTCACCGGGATCCTGCCTGAAGAACGTCTTGGATTGTCAGATAACGAAGCCATAATCAGGCACTACCGCGAAGTTGAACGGCTTCGGGCCCAGTGAGAATCCTTGTCGTCTACCATGTTGGAAGGAATTCTATACCGATGCGAAGGCATCAGGGAAGGGTTTGCTCTTGCGGAAAATCCCACTGATGCCGTTACAAAACAGGAATATATCTATCCAAATACAAGGCTATACATATAATCGAAGACGAGGGATAGAGAGGGCGGGCAAATGGAAGGCATTATTGCCGTACTTGGCTTTTGGTTATGTATATTCGCTGCCATCGCCAAGAAACCACTGATGGCATATATCGAGAAGTCTAAGGTGGTGAATAAAGACCTGAACGGGCTGACACAACGAGTTCAACAGCTCGAGAATTCGGTCGTCACGATTGGCAATGACATTCAAGAAGTGAAGGATACAAGTGAGTTCGCACACAAGCTGCTGATAGACAGCGCGCAGCAGATTGCTGATGCTCATAAACTGCTTACCCAGAACGTGCAGCAGATGGCTGATGCCAAGAAACTTATGGCCAGTCTTCAGGCGGACTCAACTCAAAGCACGATCACTGTGGTTGCGAATCCTGTACATGAATCCAAGTCGTCAAATGAAGCCAAATCGAACGGGGCACCACAAGGGAACGAACCCAGGCTGATAGCGAATGAACGAAAGTTGCTCACCAATAGCACACCGTTAATCAACGAGTTAGGCAAAGTCATCGCCGACGGCACCGTTAGATTTGAGCGAGTGTTGCCGGCGCCGATCGAAAGAGTGTGGCAATATCTGACAGCGTCCGATTGCCTGACGCAATGGTTAGCGGCGGGCAGCATCGACCAAAGATTCGGCGGCAAGGTCGAGCTCAACTTCGACGTGGAAGAAATGCCGGAGCGCCAGGATCATGGCGCCAAGATCCACGGTGCAGTCAGCTTTCTGGAACCCCTACGCACCCTGGCTTATTCATGGAACGATGAGGCCAGCAAGTTGCAATCGAATGTCTGCTTCCAGGTGTCGGCAGACGGCGATCAAACGACTTTAGTGGTGACTCACAGTCAGCTTCCGCAAGATCGATTGCACGAGGTGATGGCGGGTTGGCACACGCACTTAGACATCCTGAAGGCGCGCCTGGCTGACGTGGTACCGCCATCGTTTCGCAAACGGTATCGAGAGGTCCTCCAAACATATGCGGCAGTGGTGGCGACGACTGTGGTGATTTCCACCGCAGCTCTGGCGCCCGCGGCTGTGGCGGCGCCACCGTCGCAAGAAGCGTATCAGACAATTCAAGCTGAACGATCTCACATGTTATCCCGATATGACGCAATAGCGCGCGATGCTGATGATCTAAAGCGGCGCATCGCTGATCTCAAACGCGATGCGTCGCCAGAGGCGGGGCGTACCGTTGACCAGCTTGAGAAACAACTCGATGACAGCAATCAAGACTTGCGCTCACTGGACCTGGAGATACGAGACCTGGACAATGCCCTGAGGTAGTCGTTAGTCAGAGCAACCGCAAGATGAGGTCCCAGCGACGATCCCCTATCTTGCGGCTGAAATGCAGCAACGGCGACTTGCCGAAATTGACGGCTGAGCATCATTGGTTTATTAGAATCTTCTACGTTCATTGTCCGCTTGTAGAATTGCTTCTGCTGATGTTGCAGCACTAACCAATGTTATGCGTGTACAAAATGCTGATACAAGCGTTAGACGAGTGGTCCCTACCTTCCGTGATGGCCGCCTCCACCATGCCCACCGCCGCCATGCCCGAAGTCATGTCCACCGCGCGCGTGGCCGCCGCCATATCCGTAGCCGTTTCCGTAACCACCGACATATCCGCTGTTATATCCGTAGCTGTTTCCGTAACCACCATATCCGTAACCGTTATTGATGTAAACGGCCCTGTTGTGATGGTGATAGCGAGCGTCTGCCTGTTGAACAGGCATAAGTTGAAGAGCTATCGCCGCGACGGCGGCAATCAAACTCGTGACTTGAAAGTGTTTCATTCTGATTCCCCATGTGTTGTTTCCTTCTCAGAGACACATGTGACGACCAGATCGTTCCACAGCAAGAGCCAGAGATGGTCTCATTTTCGAGTTATGCAGGCAGAGCTTGCGCACTCAAGTGATCAGATCGCGTGACTCTAGCTGTGGTGCTGCCAGTGGTCTCGCATTGACAAGAGAAAACTCGCCACCCGCTGAAATCCACCACAGATCTACTGCCTGAGAGAGTTTGCGTACTTTGGGGATTGCTCATTGAGGCGAAGAAGAGAATGATACATTACATAATCTTGATGCCAACCGTGCGACATTTGACCGAGACGATCTGCATCAACACAAAACGCAACCATCTCGAAGAAGAACCCATCAATCGTTGGAATGTAAGCGTAAGCCAATTGATGAATCATGGTCGCTTGGTGCTGAGCGTTCGTTCGGTGAGTTGAAATTTTCCTGAATCTTGTATCCAAACCGAGCCCTTTTGCCATCACCGTATATGGTGTCACAAATATCAAAACAGTCTCACAGATGAACGCGAAACGCCGGTAGTAACGTGAATCTGTAATCGCCACTGTTTACGGGCGTGGCGGCATCATCCGATCGCCAACGGCGTTTGATTTTGTTCGTGAAGAATCGCGGACTTTTGTCATGACATATCAGACGAACGGATAATATTTTCGTGTCGCGCGGCGGAGGGAATTTTCGTGTCCCTCCACCGCACATGATCGTCCTGTCCAAGACAGCTAGTCTTCCTTCTTCTCGCTAGGCTTGTCTTCTGTCGCTTCTGGTTTGTTGCAGCACTCTTTTTCGTCATCTTTTTTTTCAGCAACTTTCGCCGAAGAACAGTCACTATCTTTCTTCTCTTTGTCATCCATTGGTTTCTTATCTTCTTTGGTTTCCATAAATGTAGCCTCAATAGGTTTGTCTCTACCACCCGTCCTGGTTCGACCCATTCGCCGATATTCCGGCCCGGATGCAAACACTGACGCGCAATACAACGTGCGGTTCCGCAGCGTGGTATCAGCTTACTGATTTGCGCAATAAACGGACAGGCAGCAGCACCAATAATCATCAACAGCTTGAGAATCATTGGCGTGAGAGCGAAGTAGCGATTCGCCAATCATTGCAAAAACCAGAACCCATTTCTAAGCTAACTGGTTCTGGTTTTTGATTTTACGATTCCGCCGCCGAATGTTAGTAGCGGTCTGTGCGTGGCTTGGGCTGCGAGATGCTTACTTTCATGTCACGACCAGCAAGATTATGCCCGTCGAGACCCTTGATAGCAGATTCGGCAGCTTCTTGCGATTGCATTTCAACAAAGGCAAAACCACGAGGTCTGTTTGTCTCTCTATCCACAGGAACAGCAGCAGATGTTACCGATCCATATTGGCTGAACAACGTACGGAGATCTTCTTCACCTACGCTGTAAGCTAAGTTTCCAACAAAAAGCTTGTTACTATTCATTATTCAATCAACCTTCGACCGGATGTACTCATCAACGGCAAATAAATGCGAAGGCTGAAACATGGGTCATTAAGTATACGCTTTCATTATTGCACAAATACTCCATAAATGCTTGGCAAACCGAAGAGCACCATCTTTGGTGCTTTCCAGCGCCTTTGACGAGAGATAATTTGCCCGGTCCTTGATCAGGATGTAGTTGCTGAGTATTCTCTCGCTTATCGGGTATTACGCAACCTTGTTCAACGGCCTTGCCGCTGGGAAGTCCTGGTCAGTCATATTGGGAAACAATTTCTTCCGGTTCTTGTAGATCAGAAGGGCGACCATAGGGGTCCCGATTGCGATGGCTATTGCAGCAACGACTATCGCACCCAAGATTGTCGCAAGCAGAGTAACAAGCTTATCAAGCTTTTGATCCAGCGATTTCAAAGGTCGTGAGATGCCAACCAAAGGACTTTGCAATTTCTCAATGGGAATTTGCAGTTGACCAATTTGCTTGTGCATTCCCGCCAGATCAGAGCGAACGCCGGTCATCTGGCCTGCGACGGTTTTCATTTGCGCTTCGACATCTCCGAGTTGCGTTCCGACAATTCCCACTTTCGTTCCAACATGTCCCATTTGCGCATCCACGTTGTCCAAATGCGACTGCATGCCACCCATCTTCTGCTCAACATTGGTCATTTTCTTCTGAAGACCGAGCATTGGCCGTTGCAAACCAGCGATTGGCCCTTCCAGCTTCATGATTTGCTGCTCAAGTTCTGTGCTGTTTTTTTCAAGCCTAACTATCGGTTGAAGCAATTTTTTGATGGGGTGAAAACCATGAATTGGCTTTTCTTCGGCAGGTGGCTCAAGAGCCTGGGGTTTTACCACGACACCGGGAACAGTATTCACTGCCCGAGCTGTGTCTTGGTTGGACTTTTTTTGTTGCACTCCCACTTGTTTCTTGTCTTCACTCGTCCCTTTCTTTGTCCAATCTGCTGTGTCACCGTCAGTTTGGGGTCCATCGGTCTTGGCAGCGGCCATGGGTGCTGCACAAACAGCTGGCGATAGTGCAGCCACCGTAGCGAAGAGAATGCAAAGAGTCTTCGGGTCTGAATTCATCTGGTTTTGTACCTCGTTCTGTGCTGGCGACGACAGTATAGATTTGCTTTGGTTCCATCAGGAAATATCGTTGGTGGAGTTCATGCATGCTTATGAACAGTACGCAGAAATCGCCCCTGCTGGCTAGACGACGCTAATAGACCAGATGCATGCGTCTATTGCTCTTTTGGCTGATGTTCACCGATCACTGCTGCCAGCCAACGAGCAAGGCTGTATCGTTTAATTGCGGGATCGAATTCGGCACCCACCGGGGAAAGATAACTTTTCGTGGCAATGTTGTCGTCTGTATGAAGATTTGGTCCGATTAGACTGATTGATTGCGTCATTTTTTTGGTTGAGTGCGTCGTGACATTGATGACTGTGTGTAAGGTCGCCAATGCAAAAGGTCCTCAAATGGTTGCCAGGTTTTGATATTCCATTGTGGCTCGCACCTTTGGGGCTGTCGGTGAAACTGTTTTTTTGTGCAATGAGCCCAGACGCTCTCATGCAAATTCGCAAGGCAGAATTCCGAGGGTATTGTCAATGGATGGGGGAAAAGAGTTTTCATCTCGTGGCCCTGGCGGCAGTGTTTGTCTCGATCGCGTTGACAATCGAGTGCGTAGTGGAAATGCAAAAATATCACGCGCAAGATCTGTCCGGAGCAATGATATCGATTGGTCTTTTGCGCGAACTGGGCCCTTTGACGGTGAGCCTCGCGTGGTGTGCCAGGATTGCCGCTTTGCTCAGCAACGAAGCAAAAAATTACGCTGGCAGTGACGATGTTGGAGAATTTGCCAGAACATTTGTCTGTCCCAGATATTTAGCGGCATTGGCTATGGCAGTACCCCTTGGCGCTTATGGTCTGTTCTTTGGCTTCATTACCGGAGCGCTTGTCGCTCCATTACTGGGTGTGAGTTCGACTAACGACTTCCTTGAATCGGCACGGCTAGGCATTCATGATAAAGACTTAGTTGTGTACTTTCTCAAGCTCATCGTGGTAAATCCGACAATTGGCGTGTTTGCCGGCTGCGCCGCCGGTTGGTATGGTCGTGGCAGAATTTCCGTGGCTGCCGGAGCAAATGCTGTAACAGCCACATTCCTTGCAGGATACCTCGCTAACCTCGTGGTTACTTGTGGAGCATATTTGATTTGAGGCAAAAACATGGTGCAGATCCTAAACAACGCCGACACTCGTGAAACAAGAGAAATTGTTCCTCCGCCATCTGATATCTCTTTGGGGATCTTTACAGTGGTGGCAATGATCCTCTTGCTCTGGGGCTTTTGCTGGCTCAAGAGTTATTCTTCGTTGCGTCCCCCGCAGCGCATCAATGTGGTTTTCAATGAGGTCGCTGGGCTAAATGATAATGCGGCAGTCTACGTTGACGGCATGCGCGTCGGCATGGTCGACAAAATGCAATGGCAAGGTGAGCACCGCGTACTGGTTTGTTTGCGAATCAACACTTCGATCCTCAACATTCCAACCGGTTCCAAATTCGAAATTCTCACCAATGGAATTGTCGGTGCCAAGTACGTTCAAGTTGATCTGCCGAAGGTTGAACCAGGGGCGTTACCGCCACCGCCTTTGACTGACGAATCGGTGGTCAAAGGCGAGGATCCGGTGCGTCCGGAGCTTGCTGTCAACAAACTGGCGATAACGTTGAGTGACATCGATATGAAGCAAGTCGGGCGCGATTTCAAAGCCGACCGCCTGAGGCTTGTTCGGGCGGCCGACCAGCTCGCACTGCTAGCCGACAAATCGATGCCGGTGATCGATCGCGCCTTGCCACTGGAAGGCGACCTCAGTGGACTGACCAAGGATCTGAGGAGAACGTCCAAGAAAATGGCTGACATGTTCGACAATCCGCACTTCTCATCGGACTTAAAGGAAACTGCTCATCAGGCTAAAGAAACTGCACTCAGCATCCAGGCGGCAATACACGAGCTGAATACGACGCTCGGTGACAAACCGCTCAGGCAGGACCTCTTACAATCGTTTCAGCAGTTGAATCAATCAACCGCAAACATTGCAAAATCTCTCGACTCACTACAGCAGGTTACTGCTGATAAGAGTCTTCGCTCGGATCTAAAACAGATCTTGCAGGAAGCCCATTCAACTTTGGACACAGTCAACGAAATCACCAGCAAACCGATGGGTCCTGATGTGCGCAGTACTGTGCACAAAGCCAATGATGCCATCACTCGTTTGGACCTGGCCGCGCAGCAAATGAACCAAATCCTTGGCAAGAGAGCACCCTTCCTTCACCTTATGTTTGGGCGCCCAGGCTATGTCAAAGCCAGGAATAACGACGAGAAAGCAGCGCCGGATGCCAGCTCACATACAACCTCAAGCCCACCTTCGAACTAAGTGGTGTCCGTGATCGATTGGAGCAGGACTCGGCTTGTGCCTAATCTCCTTGCATGTAATAAAGTGTGCCGATCGGGATAGTGTACAGCACTAACACTCAGATCTGTCTCGGGTGTACCTTCTTCCGTTCGAAAAGCGGTTAGTGAAGTTGTCGAAAAAGGAACCAACCGTTCCCGACACCATTTTTTGGCTCTTTCAGAAAATGGCGGCTTCGTTCAGATAGGTCTTGTAACTGAAGCGTGCATGGCGTGCTCAGTCTGGTATGCACGTATTTTCGGCAGGGCCTTGCGAGCCGCAATTTCGCCGGCCTCGATTGCGCTTTTAAGTTCCTCTTTTTTGAACGAAGTCATCTTCATCCACGAAATTTTTGGCTCAATCATGATGTCGGCTTTATCAACTGCCTTATTTTCGATTTCCGAAAGAAGAATGCTATCCACTCGATCGGCGTAATTCAACATCGAGCTGTACTCTTTTTGATCGACTTTCTCCAAATATGCCTGCAGCCGCACCGCCACTACTGTTGGTGCACCTTGTGCTTCTGCAATTTCCGTGGGCAAGTTTTCGCGCACACCACCGTCAACGAGAACTTGTTCGCCGACTTTGACCGGGCGGTAAAACCCAGGCATCGAGTTACTGGCGCGGATTGCATCAGCGATGCTTCCCTTGCTCAACCAAACCGATTTAGTAGTCGTTAGATCCACAGCGGCAGCCGAAAACCGAATTGGCATATCCTCAATCTTGGTAACGCCTTTAGGCAGATGCTTGCTGACGAATTTGGAGATGGATTTACCGCTATATAGTCCGATCTGCGGGTGGATCAGCACAGCCCGGGCTAACAGATACGGTCCGCAATACGAAGCCGCTTGCAGCTTTCTGTTGCTAGGGAAATATGCTTTCTTTAACTCTCCAGAAAGAGCAAGGCGCTCAATCTCGCTCACTGGCACGCCGGCTGCATATAGCCCCCCAATCATCGCTCCGATGCTGCTGCCAGAGATATAGTCAGGACGTATACCAGCAGCGTCAAGAACCTTGAGCACACCGATATGTGCGGCTCCCCGCGCACCACCGCCGGCAAGAGTCAACGCCAATCCACTATGTGTCGATGCCGAAGGCACAAGTTCACTACGCTCAGTGTTGACGGTGGCGCGTTCCGATTGCTTGACAGGAGTGCCGTTAGGGATAGCACTGCTATTCGGTACTGAGAGATTCCCATCTTCGGCATAAACCTGGGTTGTTTGAATTGCCAGAAGCCATGCGAACAGAATTCCGTTGATAGTCAGATGCTTTTTCACTTGCTGCCTTTTATCTCATCCCAAGCTCATTGATGTGCGCCTTTTGAAAAGCGGCGCATTACTGTTCTCAATATTGGGCTGAATGTATGAAAAGTGAGTGAATTCTTCATTCACAGGCCCGTTGTTTACACGAAACTTGACCTCCACACCAGGAATCTGGCGCGTATTGAAAGAGTGTAGATCGAGTAATGTCCAGCTTCTGTCACTGTTGCGTCTGCTCAACTGGAGTTTTGATCAAAAATCGAAAAGACTTTTGATTTCCCAAGTCTTGCAAGCTGGATATCATGCAAAAGAGTCCGCAAGCGACTTTATGCTTTACGTGCTGCACATGTTGAGCGAACTAAATCGGGAATTAGATGCCTGTCCTTCGTCCTGAGAGCAGGTTGAAGACGAATAAGCAGAGTGCAATTACTAGCAGCGCATGAATCAAACCGCCGCCAATGTGTGCAACAAACCCGAATAGCCATAGAACAACGAGTATCGAAATGATTGTATATAGCATGATGATGTGATGACCTTTTTCTAGTTTACACTTGCTATGACTCTCCAATCGGTGAATAGTTCCTGTTCAGCGGCGATTGTGCATTTGCACGAAAATAGCCAGGTTCGGACCTGACCTATCTTCCGCCGCAGCCCAACAGAAACACCATGAGCGTGGAGAGGTGCCCAGGTTCGATCCAAATACAGGAAGCACCGGCACTCTCTGTCAGACAACCTTATTTCACAAGCCGACTGCTGACTTGGGCAGTACCGGTGATCCCTAATTTTTTCGCCGCCGCTTTGCTCAGATCTAGCTTGCTGCCGCTTGATGCCTTCCTGTCGTTGATCACGACAGTAGCCGCTCGTCCGTTGTGTTTGTTTCTTACGAGTATTTTCGAGCCCAACGGTAACGTTGAACTCGCAGCCGTCATTGACCGTTTGTCATAGCGCCCACCAGAGGCAGTCCTCTTACCCTGGTACTTGTCTGAATACACGGTTGCGTTTCCGCACGTTCCGTTTTTCGCCATTGCATCAAGCAGCGTCGCGTTAAACACCACCATCAGTACCAGGGCTTGAATAATTATTCTCATCGCTTTGCCCTCCAGAGAAAAGCGTGCTCGTTCAATTCGGCTGCTTCATACATTTTTCCAACCTCGTATAATCAACTTGCCTTGAAGGACCTTTCAAACATCGTGATCGTGTTGAGATGACCCTCTAACCCGCTCATTGTCTGAATTTCGGCATCCTCAACCTCATGAACGAATTCGCGCCATTGAATCCTGAGTACGCGCTTCATGTCTGAAGCTAGCTCTGGTAGCGGAATATACCACTCTGATTGAGTGTTCTTGAATCTAGCTATCCTCATAAGATACCTCCTCAATTTCGAAGTTCAAGCGCGTCAATAGTTGGTATCCTGCCATCACCATCGGCGTCGCTTTTGCATGGTTCTGCATAATAGCTACCGGCGCGCTCCAGAGGCAACAGCCATTCGATCTCTTGGCGAAATACATGCGCATCAAAGTGTTCCATTGTAATGTAGCTTGCAGCGCCCAAGGCGCGCGCGGCCGTGCGTACTCCGTCGGCGAGATATTTGCCAACTTCTGGCGGTTCAGCGCTGAAACAGACAAAGGGAATTGCCCGCATGTGCGGATCACCTTTAGTCCAGCGCAGAAAATCAAAAACGCTGCCACCGTTTTGCAAGTGAACATCGGAGATAATCAGGTCCATATCAGCGCTTCTGAGGATCTCCATGGCCGCATGAAACGTAGCAGATTTCGTTACGCAGTGACCAAAGTGCTCCAGGCTGTCACTTATCAGCTTCATTTCTTCGGGGTGTTCCATAGTCAATAATATTCGGGCGTCCATGTTATTCACCAATTTCCTGTAGTTCTAAGTCTTTGTCGCCAGTATCGGCAGTTTGATTTCCTTGAGAGAGCAAGCCGTTGATGTCTTCTTGAAATTGAACCCCATCAAAAGTCTCCATCTCGATATACTTGACCGCACCCAGATGCCGAGCTGTTGTGCGCAATCCGTCGGCGAGGTATTTGGCCATCGCGGTTGGTTGCAAGCTGAAGAGAACAAAAGGAATCTCGCAAGTCCTTTGACCTTTCTTGACCACCCGCAGGAAATCAAAGACATTGCCTCCGTTTTCCAAATGAACGTCAGAGATAATCAGATCGATCTTTTGAACGCTGAGCAAATCCAGAGCTTTTCTAAAGGTGTCGACCACAAATACATGGAGGCCGCAGTCTTCCAAGCAAGCCTTCACTTGGAAGGAATTATCGTGCTTTTCTAGTAGAGCCAAGATTAGTGCGGCCATTGCTTCACCTTCACCGTCTGTGCGGTGACCAGACGAGGTGAGAAATAACGCCCGTTCAAGCAGGGCTCATAAATGTCGGCCGCAAAACTAGCCTTATCTGGGTTCATCATGGCAGGTGGATGTGAAAAGTACATGAGCAAGCCTTGGCTCTTGTGTTGAGGGACTGATGCTGAGGCGCGGTCTATGCATAGTTATATTTTTGCTAGGAAGCAACCAGGACCAAACCAGACAACCCGCTAGAACTAATTGATGCACCCGGTAATTAGCGCGTCTGATGGACAATGTATCAAGGGCATTTTAGTCGTTTTCACAATAAGAACTTTGTGGGTAGCCGAAAACCGCATGCACTCGGCTTTCCAGAAAGTGATCAGACTACCTTATGAGCGCCTCGCTGCCTTTTGTACTGAGTCGCATCAACACACCCAAGCATCAGCGGCGTTGCAAGACGGGCGCTCACTTAGTGCCGGACAAAACTGAAGCAGCTCACGATTGGCTGCGCTATTTGGTATTGGTGTTTTGGACCGCGTTAGAAACGCAACGATTGTCGAAGTGAGTATAATTACTACTCTCTAGCTTATGTGCGGTCGTGTTGAGAGGCGCTCCTTGCGACTAGCTCTTATCTTCCTGTTGCTGATGCTGTTACTCGTAACTGCCGCGCCCGGTTGCGACGCCCGTGACCTCGTGATGAAGGCTGGCAACTCTCGCTGTTCTGTGAGAGTAGATGGAAAGAAACGGACGTTTCGCCTGCATATTCCCAAAGATTGCGGCGGTGCACAGCGAGTGCCTCTGGTAATCGTTCTGCATGGCGGCTTGGGGACAGGTTGGTTTAGCGCGTGGGATAGCCGAATGTCACCGCAGTCTGAGAAGGATCACTTCATGGTCGCGTACCCGAACGGAGCTTACCGAACGTGGAACGCAGGAGGATGCTGCGGCCCGGCTTGGAAATTACACGTCGATGATGTTGGTTTCATTCACGCGTTGATTGAGAAATGCAAGTCCGATCTGCCGATTGATGCTGATCGGGTGTTTGTAGTTGGTATCTCCAATGGTGGCATGATGGCTTATCGCCTGGGCGGCGAGCTAGCTGACGAAATTGCCGCCATCGCCCCAATCGAGGGCTGCATGTATCCGTTCGAAACGCAGTCAGATTCTCCAATAAGCGTAGTCAGCGTGCACGGCACCGCTGACAAAATAATCCGCTACGACGGCGGTACAGGTTCAATGTTTGGCTACAAAGTCACAGCCAAAAGTGTAGCCGAGACCATTCAATATTGGGTCAAGCGCGATCAATGCAACGCGCAGCCGATACACGAAGTAAAAGGCAACATCGTCAAAGACCTGTACCCCGGCGGCAAGGACGGCACCGAAGTCTGCCTCTACACGATTAATGGCGGTGGTCACGCGTGGCCAGGCGGTCGGCGTTGCACCATCTTCGGCGACCGTCCCACCAAGGAACTCTCAGCCACCGAAGCAATCTGCGCCTTCTTCCTCACCCATCCAAAGCATAAATCAGACCCTCACTGATTCAGAAGCGACTAAGACCGGCTATCTGCAATCTGTACGTTTGATAGTGGTTATAGTGTTTCGCCAAAAGATAAGATCTGTCATCATAGACGATGTTACCCGAGTGGAATTATGTACGGCACGCAGCAACAATCACGAATCGGTCAGCGGGAAAATTTCCCCAGACCGCTGCGCCCTCCCAATCCCAATTAGGAGCGGAATTACATAATCAGGCTTGGGGAAAGTTTACGGCTCATCATTCCGAGAATGTTCATAGAGCGTGATACCACTGCCGGTGCTCAGACCGCTCGAACTTCGGCAAGCCGCTTGATTGCGTACTCGTCGTCCCAGCAGACGGCGGCTTCCCATGCGGCCGACGCTTGCGCGGCGATGTCGAGCGCGCCGCCGTCGAGACCGGCGGCGTTGTGGGGCAGGACCAGGTCGAGGTCGGGGACGTCGACGTGCGCCTCGTCCCAGTCGATCAGCGCGACCCGATTCGACGTCATGCGGACGTTGCCAGGGTTGTTGTCGCCATGGACGACGCATGTCTGACGTCCGATGAGCCGCGTCCACGCTGCTCGGCATCGAGCAACGCCCTCAGGCGGCATCGCGCCGAGGTCGATCTTCGTCCCCGAGTCGGCGTGCAGGAGGTCGGTCGACGATCGCCAACCCGGGCGCTGCGGCCAGCCCTGCGTCAACCGATGCAGCCGCTGGAGCGTGTCGGCCACGCGACGCCAGTCGGCCTCCGTCCCAGGCGGTCCGCCCTCTACGTATGTCATCACCACCAGACCGTTCACGAACAGCCGGCCGTCCTCCGTCGGGATCGGCACCGGCACGGTCAGACCTTCACGGTCGAGGTGTTGGAGGAGCTCGGTCTCCCACGCGAGATCAGCGTCGCTCCTGGCACCGAGACGACCGACAGCGAGGCGTCCGTGAACGCGCACGCTCCACACGTCGTTGGCGACTCCGCCAGCGAGTGGTTCGATGCGAGCTACATCTTCACCCCATAGCCGGAGTGCCTCCCATCCCAATGCGGACATGGCACCTCCTTGCTCACTGAAATCAAGCCCAGGTAGACGTACCTGCTTGAGCAGAGCCTACTGCTCAATACCCGTTTGACAAAATATTTTGTACCCAGAAGGAGGTGCTGTCGCGCAACGCGTGCTTCTGGGAACGGTTACGTTGTAAAGAGTCTCGGTGTATCTGCTCGGCGCATCGACATTGTCTTCGCTATAAAGTCATGGATTGCCTGTATGTCTTTGACAGCTGAAATCGCGATTATCAACCGCTTCTAGCTCAATCCATTTTTTCGTTCGCGTAGTTCGGCAAAAACGCACTAAGCAGTAACTAATAATGAGATCTAGCGGGCCGATAACAAGTTCGAGGACGCTGGGTCCAAGAAATGCACTTTTTCCTGTTTGCATGCGCGCCGTTTTCTCATGCTATCGTACGCGTCTGGAGGAGAATTGAATGAAGGCACTCGCAGTGGTATTGGCGGTCTCGCTGTTGATCCCCATCGCCATGCCCGCATTGGCGCTGTCCGATCAAGAGCTGAACTCTGACTGGGCGCAGTTGTCCAGATATGCCGAAGCCAATTCAGATCTGAAACCGCTTGCCGACGGCCAGAGCCGAGTCGTCTTTTTCGGCGATTCTATAACCGACGCATTTCCTATCGCCAAGCTATTTCCGGAAAAGCCGTACATCAATCGCGGGATCAGCGGACAAACTACACCGCAAATGCTTGTCCGCTTCCGTCCGGACGTTGTGGACCTGCACCCGTCTGTAGTTGTAATTCTCGCAGGAACGAACGACCTTGCGCAAAACACGGGCATCGAAACATTGCAACAAATTGAAGGCAACTTCAAGAGCATGTGCGAGCTTGCCAAAAGCAACAAAATTGATGTGGTATTGTGTTCGGTGCTTCCGGCAAAAGATTACTATTGGAAGCCGGGGATTTATCCGTCAGAAAAGATAAAGGAACTCAATGACTTTCTACGAGTTTATGCTCCCGCGAATGGATATGGATATGTCGACTACTACTCTGCTGTAGTGGATAGAGACGGCGGGTTGCGCGCTGATTTAGCAAAAGATTCGGTGCATCCTAACGAAGCTGGTTACCAGACAATGGCACCGCTTGTTGAGTCCGTTATACAAGCGCGGCTTGGACCTGATCTGAGGTGAAGTGAGTTCATCGCACAGAAACCTTCCATAATTTGCGGCTTTGCACACTGAGGCGTCAACGCGTTCGGCATACTAATGGTCTTGCATCCTTACGCCATGAGGCGATTCTTCCCGTACGGGAAGAATTAGGCTTTCTCAGACCCATATCAGATCAAATCTTCCCGAGCGGGAAGATTTTAATACGTTGCTGGCTAGGCTGCCCCGGCCCCTTCAGATGGCAGGAAGCTGAGATATTCCCTGACTTCCAATTGCATGCGATCAATCTCAGCTAAGAAGCCAGCAACAGCCGCTCGGTAATTCGCAGAATTCTTCTCTGTCTTTCTCAAATGAGATACTTGCTTTTGGAGCCATGCTATTCGCTCAAAAGTAGTGTCCAATTCCTTGTCGTTTGCAATCATATTATCTCTACAATGCCACGTTTTCCGCCATCGCGGCGTATTTGCCAATATTCTATCATTGCTTGCTCCCCGCCCAGGGCTCCTGAAACTCGAGTCCAGAAGATGCTGGCTCCGAAATAGGCGGCAGCTTCCAAATGATGAAAAAGCAGAGTCGCTTCACCTGAAACTGCGGACAAGTCGAATGTGTCCTCCATCAGAATGATGACATCCACATCGTTTGGCTCATTTTTGTCAGTGACAAACGATCCAAAAACGACAAAACGGCGCAGGTGACCTGTGGAAGCTGCAAGTTCATAAATGCGTTCCAACCTCCCTGCTGCTGCGCGACGCTGGAGTTTTCCATTTCCGAAACGCTCAAGTACCTCCGGTAACGTCGCGCGATAAACGCCAGGAGGAAGATCTCCACGATCGGTGAACTCGGGAATTGCCAATTAGGGCTCCTCGGAACTCAAGATTTAGAGAATAGCAGACTTGGATTTAACTGTTGCGCGATCAACTTCATGCAGGGCTCACACTGGTTCTCCCGTGAACCGTCTTGTTCTATGCGCCACAGGCGCGAACCGGAGCCAGCCGCGCAGCGGCAACCATCAGGAATGGGCAAAGCGATCGCGCGTGTGCATACGTGACAATGCTTCCGGGTGCATTCCTCGCCGCTGGTATTTTCGATTGTGGCTTCACCTTTCGGTACTACAAGATGCCTTCGCACATCTGGAAAGGAAACCGCGCACAAAACGAACGTGTTGCTCCGTGCACATTGTAGATTTCGTGTGCTTGAATTGTTGTTGAAGGGAATAAACCATGGCAAGTACACTAACACTGAAAGATTCCTGTTTGTCCTTTCTAGCGATTTCGATTGCGGGATGCTTGTTTGTTGCTTGTAGAAATTCAGAGAGAGTCACAAGAACGCAGGGCGCGCAGTACGCAGCGCGGGCACAACAAAAAATGCAAGAAGCTGAGACGATGAGCCAAGGCCGATTCGTCGGTCAACGTATACGCGCGGGATCTCGATAACTCGAACTTCGGCTGCGAACAGAAATGGCAACGTAATCACCTTTTTCGAGAAATTTGTACGTGCTTTAGCTTAGTCGACGAACTGTTGCTGCATTCCCAATCGAGCTTCGTTGGCTTCGTTGCATACTCAACGATACCAGGCTCTAGAGAGTCTCCTTCAGGTCCGCAGACTGGTGCTTGAATTATGACTTTCGCAGGCGATCCAGCGGGAAATGGCGAAAATGGCGCGGACTGAACAATGGCATGAATCAGCGCCTTATTGAATGCCGCTGGCATCATGTTCGGAGGATTCTCCAAGCGAATCCACAGCAATTTTCCCGACCGATCGATTGCAATATTTGCGATGGCGCAGCCATTTTCAATTGGGTCTACCCAGTGTTGCACCATGTCAGCCACAACTGCACGTGAGTAACTCCGTAGTATGGGATCGTAGCGATCAGAGAAACGTGCAGCCCTTTGATCTGTGGCACTCTCTGAAACAGGTTCCGGAGCTTTTATGATTATCATAGGCTTCGTCTGCTGTTCGACGTCGATGACTGGTGTGCGCTGACAAATTTGACGCGCTCCATTATTTGAAGCACTGCAGTGTATGCAGAATGAACTGTACATAGTCAGCGCCGTTAGGAAGCTAATGAATCCTTTCATGAATATACTCTTGCTGCTGTCAGTCATCCGGGATCCCGGGTCTTCTTCCGTCTTCAGTCATTTTGTATCACGGCTCGCAAGCTGTTTGCATCACTGAATCTAGCAATTGAATGGACTCCTTGCAGGACTTATCTATTCGCGAAGCTCCTTCACAAAGCAGCTCTGGCTCGATGTCGGCCGAACGGTTAAGAAGCAGTTTCGCGCAGCCAGACGCTGATGTAATTTGCGCGCGTAGTCTGTGCGATGTTTCAAGGATGGCAGAAAGTCTGTCTTGGAGGATCTGTACCTGGAGCCTGAGCTGGGCATTCTGATGCTGAAGGTCATTGTCATTGTTCATTTACTCTCTCCAGGTGTGCCGTTCACTCCAACAAGTAGATTATTCAGATGTTTGGTTCAAACGGTGGTGTGTGCGTCCATTGTTCAGCAATGTCCTCGGGCCAAGGCATGCGTAATTTGCGAGGCGCAACCCTAAGTTCTGAGAGATCTTCATTCGGCATCGTGTACCAACAAACAATTTGCATAGGATATGAATGCTCCACGTCATATGGTTCGCTTATATGCTCATTACCAACCCGTATAGACTGAAGCGGTTGCCCTAATTTCGACCGCACGCCCTGTCGATTGTCAGTGTGTGCCAATCCGAACGGCAAGTCATTCATGTATGGGACCGTTTTCCAATCCTCAAGATTCACTGGCTTCACGTGGAAGTTAGCTGTATGGAAAATCCTGAATATGGAATTGAGTGAAAAGCCATGCCTAACAAAAAAGTAACTGGCTACACTCGGTGGTTCTCGGTGAATGAATTCATCCAGGCGATCGGTGATGCAATGTGCACCTAACTCATTTATATACGTGCACTTCGGTAGTTCACCCAGGTCATCGATAAACTGGCCAAAGATCTGATCAATCTCTGTCTCGTTCAGCAGCGCAAGTACTCGGTCACAGAAATTCTTCATCGAGTTTGTCATCGTGAACTAGCCGGATTATTGCCGATGCTGTCCTTGTCGGAAACGATAGTTCGAACAATTGCTCTCGTTCCGTCTTGTTACTTCGATTATGGTCCAGATCGCCGGTCCCGTCCAGTGACCGACACATCGGCCTTACTCCGGCATTTCTAGGGCGTCGCCTGCCTCAGTGCTCGCAAGCTCTGCCTTATACGGCACGCCACCAAATGCGGTGCCGCCAAAATTAGATGCACGATCATTGCTGTGCGTTTCCTGGCTTTCCGCTCTGACGTGGAACCTGCGTGGTCCTGGCGGATTATGCAATTTTGAAATTGGAGCGGGCGACGAGTCTCGAACTCGCGACCTACAGCTTGGGAAGCTGTTTTAGGGGTACTTTCTGAGGTTTTCCCAACCTTTCTAAAAATCGCCAAAATGCGCACAGGTTGTGATATTCTGAGATCTAATGACGGCAGGTCTTGTAATGAAATTTTCCCTTGATTTCCGCTCATTAGGCCACCATTAGGCCACCAGAATTTCGACTACTATCGCAGTTCGTTTCTCATTCATATGCTCCTGGGGACTCCTTTAATGCACAGCGACACCGAGAAAAACACCGTTAGGTTCATCAAGAAAGTCGTCGAAAGTTTGCCGATACCAGAAAAAGGCAAACGTGCATATTACTGGGATTCTGAAGTACGCGGATTGTGCTTAGACATCACGAGCAACGGTCACAGGACATTCTACTTCAAACGCACCGTTAACTATAAGCGGCAACAACTCTTGATCGGAAGATACCCGGAGATCAGCATTGATGAAGCCCGCGCCAAAACGCTAGAGCTGGCGAACCGCATCGCCAAGGGCGAAGATCCGATGCTGACAAAGCGACGGGGGAAAGAGGAGCTGAATTTTGGCGAGCTGCTGGCTGCATACATCGAAGGACACGCAAGATTACGTTGCCTCGCATGCAAAGAAATCGAAGCGGTATTTCGAAGATATCTATCTGATTGGAAGGAAAGAAAACTCTCGTCTATAAAGGTCACCGACGTTCAGGAGCGCATTAACAAAATTGCTCAGGAGAATGGACGTGTACCGGCAAACCACACGCTAACCTACGCCCGAGCAGCCGTCAATTGGTGCATCAAGAGCGGTCTGACTGAATGTGCGAATCCGTGGACGCAGGTCAAGAAATTCAAGACACAGGCGAGAGAAAGATTCTTACTTCCTGATGAGATGGGGCGATTTCTTTCTGCCTTGGAGGAACTACCGAACGAGCATGGAATTCGCGACTACATCTATCTCAGCCTGTACACCGGCGCCCGCCGCTCCAATGTGTTGGCGATGCGTTGGGACCAGATCGATTTTGACCTGGCCATTTGGCGGATTCCTCGCACCAAAAATGGTGACTCGCAAATTCTGCCGCTCACGACTGCTGCACTTAAAATTCTGAAGTGCCGGAACGACAACGGGCCTGCGAGTGAATGGGTCTTCCCGAGCGACACTAGCGAAACTGGTCATTTGATGGAGCCCAAGAAAGGCTGGCACGCCGTACTCAAGGCCGCCAAGATCACAGATCTGCGCCTGCACGATCTTCGCCGAACATTAGGAAGCTATATGGCAATCGGCAATCAAAGCCTGCAGGTCATCGGCAAAGTCCTTGGACATAAATCGCCCGCTGCGACACAAATTTATTCTCGATTAACGAACGCCCCACTGCTCCATGCAATGGAGCAAGCTCAGAAAGATATGGAAATGGCAGCAAAGCCAATAACTGCACAGGATGCCACCATATTTGGTGGTCTATGATGGCAGCATCGCTATGCCAATATAGGGGATCATGTCGATGCCCTATATTTTGCACCGTGCTTGAAGGCGTCGTCGTCGCTTTTCATCCGGTTCAAGTATGCGTCTCGCTAGGATCCGGAAGAGGTAGTGCTCTTTCTCCAGTACCGGCTGAGGGCTTTCGACGCCGCGGGACTCGTGACGGATCATCGGGATCATTCTAGGAGGCCACGGGTTAGGTGGATCACCAGGGGACCAAGGAGGAGCAGAAGGTCCAGGGGAACCGGCTGGTGGCTCTGACTGAGGTGGCTCCGGAGGAAAATGCTCTTCTATGTAATCGACTCCCTTCGCCGTGATCATAAAGACGCGTTCGCCCGGCTCAATCAAGTCCTTGTCTCTCAGATACCGGAGCGCAGATTCAAGCTCGGTGGTGTCATCCAGGTTCAAGCAATCCATCAGCATCCGGCCGGATGCGCCACCGTTTACTGGCCGTTTTCTCCGAGCGGACAACAGCACTTGGAGCACGGCAAGTATCAGTTGATGTTCCTTCGACCCGCGTTCGTAATTCATTGCCAATCTATTGCGCCATATTTCAAGTTCCACTCGTGTTCGTACACCCAGCTATTAACACACTTTGAAAAATTAGGAGCCCAGGATAGCAACCAAAACACCGATGCAATGGCAAAAGCCAAGCAAACATACATAAGGGTGCGAAATCTGGCTCTGGACTTTTGCATGTTATTGGCTCTTGGACTTTCTTTAGTGTGACATGGTTGAGCGGTTGATGTAAGCGTTTTCTCCTGATGGCCTCCGATCCCGACGTGCTGCCGATTTTTGATCGCATTTCCCAATCTTCGATCATCATGCCCAACGTTTGTATGCATGAGGCTTTACCTTTCGGTTTACCGGAAGAGAAATCTTAGAAATTGGAGAAGTGTCTTTGTTGTGGGGCGAATGAACAGCAACACAATGGTCACTTGATCCGTTAGGATTACGCATCTCGATAATCAAGAAATGGCTCTAAGGCTGGAATTGCACCACTCTCTAAAGTAGCGATCCAGAGTCGCCGTTTTTCCCTTTCTCGAGTGTTGTCGCAGATGTCCAGACTTGACCTGAGAAATTCAAGGACGGCATCACAATGTCCGATATCCAATAAACGCTTAGCGAGGCTCATCTCCGGAATCAATCCATAGCCAGGACTTACCTTTGGTTCCGTCACGGACAGCATCAGGTGATTGATCGATGAGCTAATCTCACCGGCGCTCAAAGCAATGCTTCCGAGAACGAGATGTGCATGATGGGCGGGCTTGCACAGGGGTCCGTGAGGTTCATCAGTCGGCAACTTTTGCAAAGCTTTTAGGACAGACGATGCATAGCGCGTGGCTTTATTGAAATCGCCTGATTCGTAAGCCAACCATGCTAAATCAGGCAAGTAGCGTAATCGAGAGCGTGGGTCTTTTTCCAACTTGGATGCTAACTCTGTTTCGAGCAGCGCCTTTTGTGCAAAGCGCGTCTTCTCGTCTTCCGTAGCGAGAATCCTTCGCAAACTGTAGAAGGCAGACAGCTGCCGCGGCCATTCTGGATTGGTTGGATCGATCTGTTTTGCCCTATTGTGCAATGATTCGGCCATCTCCTGCTCATCGTTTTGCCTGAAAAAATGCGCGGCGTTGGCAAGGACACGGGGCTCGTTAGAATGTGTTTCTATATGGCGCAGCCAAAGCGCGCGTGCCTTAGCTACAGCGGCATCATCGGTGAACGGTGGATAGTGCTGATGGCACCAGGGACCGCCTGTGATTCGGTGGTCAGGACGATTTTCGATCATCCACAGTACTTGCCGAGAGCGTGCGTCGCGAGCAGACCTTGTGCGAAATTGCGTTTTCGAATAATAGCCGAGCAACAAAAGGTGACTGCGAAGATCACTTTTGCCACGCCGCACCTGGTCTGCGATCTTGCGAGCTTGTTCTTTCGTGAGGTCTCTGCCTTCGAGTACAACAAGATCACCCGAGAGCTCTGGATCGGCATTGTGATAATTAGCCATGTAACTTCGTCTGCAGTGTCAAGGGTGAGCGTCTCGGCCAGCTCCATCACTCGCAGCTACGGGATCATATCCACTCCCTTCACAGAAGAGCGGTTCCCCTTCTTGAACTCGGCAACGTCGGAGACACTGCTAAAAGGAAAAGGTTCCTCGGGCTCGTCATACGCGCCAATAATTCGTCCATATGGCCATAAGATTTGTCCATTGGGCAATCCAACCTCAAGATGTTTTATGCTATCAAAGTCATTCTCAAGTTTCATCTTGTCCGTGCTATCGAGTTGTTTGGATACTAGAAGACGGTTATATTCATAGGCTGCATCATCGGCCGCCTTGTCTAATTTATCGCGCTGCAACTTGACCGCTGCTTTAAACGATGCTTTGTTGGGTCCATTTTCGTGGCATGCCTCGTCGTTTAGCAGATTCCACAGAGCTTGAAACTCTGCTTTTACCTTTACTAGAGATTGCTCAAATCGCTCGATCGCTCGTTCCTTTTCCCGCTCGCTGCCGGACCTGGCAGACTTCACTCCTTGCTCATCACCGTGTGTGACATTGCCACCGCCCGCTTTGTCGTCAGAATTCGCCGGGCTAGCTAGACTCGCCGAGCCGAATAAGATCAAGGTAAATAGAATTCTTAGTCGGTCCATCTGACTTCCGGCCTCTAAGCTATCATTTGCTACTGCTGGTCTTCTTGCTGTTCTTTCAGTTTCTTGTTGTAGTCTTGATACTGCTTTAGCTGTTGGATGTACTTGCGGTTTTGATCCTCTAACTGCTGATACTTGGGCCCAGCTGAGTGAAAAGCATCAGCTGCGGCGTTAAAGTTGCGGATTTGCATATATTCGTTTCCGAGTTGCACCCAATAATCAGCTACGCTTCCGTCAATTTGTGTTGCCCGCTTCAAGTGGGGAATCGCGAGCTGGTGCTCTTTCTGGCGTGAGAGAAACAAGCCGAAGCCGTATTGTATCTGCGCGTCACTGGGTGCTAATTGATTGAGAGCGACATACTCCGCCGCCTCATCTTTGCTGTCGTGTTCTTTGTCATAAATATCGCACAAAACACGATGGATCTTTAGCTTTCTGTCGGCGTCGGCCCAAGCTGCTGTGGCGGATACCGTTAAAGCACAACTGCATGAAATCAGGACCACACCTGCTGTTCGAATAGAAGAAAACATTCGTTGAACCTCCGGCATGACATAATCCCATTCTACTCGCGAAAGCATGCGTCACAATCAAGCTTACTATTCGCAGTGACCTGGCGGCCTTCCCTCGGCAAAATCTCGCATTACGGCTGTGTCTGAAGCCTGCCACGTGGCCCTATTGGTTAGAGTATGGTGGGCGCTGTGCGCCTGGCTTCGGTTCGCGCCTGCGGCGCCTAGAACAGGCGGTTCAGGGGAGAACATTTTGGTTTCAAGTGTCGCGGTCTATGTATAGCGCACCTGGCGGCGTGCCACTGCTTTCGCATTGCGCTGCAAGAATTAGTCACTCAAGGCTTTGTACGAGATCTTGCTTTTTTGGAATGAATAACACGCTTAATTTCCAAAATGTCATCCTGCATCGGCTGGTAGAAGATGACATGCTCACCTTCGACTAAAACTGCGATAGCCTGCTGAAGGC